>ERZ824488.1842-NODE-1842-length-21337-cov-4.256508_pt1 | contig 21337 bp, 21 predicted proteins | sample MGYA00519936_ERZ824488 | MGnify/ENA primary metagenome ERZ824488 (study PRJEB31778, sample SAMEA3449153) | human gut metagenome | biome: human gut; feature: human-associated habitat; material: faeces | place: United Kingdom | collected 2010/2012 ... | reverse complement strand
TGTTACTAAACCTTTTACTTTCGAAGGAAAGAAAAGACTTGCTCAAGCTGAAAGAGGTATTGAGAGTTTAAAAGGTAAAGTTGATACATTAGTTGTAATTCCTAATGATAAATTATTACAAGTAATTGATAGAAAAACATCAATTATTGAAGCCTTCAGAATGGCTGATGATGTTTTAAGACAAGGTGTGCAAGGTATATCAGATTTGATTGCTGTACCTGGTTTAATTAACTTGGATTTTGCAGATGTTAAAACAATAATGCTAGATAGAGGAATGGCTCATATGGGTATTGGTAGAGCTTCTGGAGAAAACAGAGCTGAAGATGCTGCAAAACAAGCTATTCAATCTCCATTACTTGAAACTTCTATCGAAGGTGCAAGAGGAGTTATTATTAATATTACAGGTGGTAGTGATGTTGGATTACACGAAGCTAATACAGCTGCTGAATTAGTTCAACGCAGTGCAGATCCAGAAGCAAACATTATATTTGGTTCTGTTACAGATGATTCTATGGGTGACGAGATTCAAATTACTGTTATTGCTACTGGTTTTGAAAATGAAGATGAAAAAGTTCAAAAAGCTACTGATATAGTTAATAAAGCATGGGAGAGAAAGATGAATCCAATTAGCTCTTCTGAATCAAATAGTGGCAGTGAATTGGATATACCAACTTTCTTAAGAAAAAATAAAAATATGAAATAAGTTATCCATTATTGTCAAAGAAAATATATATAGGTAAATCGGTAAAGAAATAATTTACTTTTTGTAGATTATTTCTTTTTTTCTACATTATGAAATGACAAGTTTTTTAAGATGTATTTGTTATTATAAATTTAATCTAAATTAAAGAATAAAGATTTGGGGGATGTTTATTGTGACAGTATATCTAGATGTTATTTTTATTGAAAACTTTGTTATGAATTTATCTATTATATTGTCAGAGGCCGTTTTATTAAATTCATTAGATTTTTTTACTCGAAAAATTATTACTGCTATTTTGTCTAGTATGTATTATATTGTAACTTTATTCTTTCCTGTATGTGCGTATTTTCAGGTTATTATAGGAATTATCATTGTTTGTATGGCATTCCATCCTAAAAAATTAAAGATGCTATTTAAGGAACTGTTTTTATTTTACTTTATTAATTTTGTTTTTGCAGGAACTTCTTTTGCTTTGATGTGTGCATTTAACAAGGGAAAGTTTTCAATTTTTAATGGAGTTGTTGTTGGAAATTTTAATGTATGTAAAGTTTTTCTATCAGGTGTGATTGCATTTGTGATGCTTGTGTATTTCTTTAGAAAAAGGTCAAAGCATACTTTTAAGGATGTTGTTATTTCTATTTCTGGTAAAATAAAAAGTATAAGAGTATTGTTAGATACTGGAAATTTACTGAGAGAACCATACACAGGTAAGCCTGTGATGATTGTGGAAAAAAGAGCTTTAAATACGTTGGTTGGAGAAAAAGTTATTAATGAATTTAATGAGATTTTAGTAGGAAATACGAGTATGCCTGATGGAATGTTTTTAATTCCATATAGGAGTCTTGGAAATTCTTCTGGTTTTTTACTTGGAATAAGGCCTGATTTTGTTGAACTAAAGAAAAATGGTAGAAGATATTATGATGTGGTAATTGGAATATGTGATGAAAATATTAGTGAAACTAAATCTTATTCTGGAATTTTCGGATTAGAAACTTTAGATGAAGGAGTATGTGAGATATGAGTATAATTGATATTTTAAAATTATTTTATAGGAAGATTACTAAAAAGGACTTTGAAAAATTACCAATTTTTTATATTAATGGGAGTCAAACTTTACCACCACCATTGTCTTCACAGGAGGAGAGTGAGATTCTGGCTAGAATTGAAGATGATGATGCAAAACAAATTCTTGTGGAGAGAAATTTGAGATTGGTGGTGTATATTGCTAAAAAATTTGAGAATACTTGTGTTGATTTAGAGGATTTGATTTCTATAGGTACTATTGGATTGATGAAGGCAATTAATACTTTTAATGCAGATAAGAATATAAAGTTGGCTACATATGCTTCTAGGTGTATTGAAAATGAAATTCTTATGTTTTTGAGAAGAAGCAATAAGTTAAAAAGTGAGGTTTCTATTGATGAACCTCTTAATCAAGATAGGGACGGAAATGAATTATTATTATCTGATATTCTTGGAACTGATGAGGATGTAATTTATAAAAATCTTGAGGATGAAGTTGATCATAAATTGCTTAAGATTGCTATTTCAAAATTATCTGATAAAGAGAAGTATATTATGAATTTGCGTTTTGGTATGAATGGTTGTTCTGAGAAAACTCAAAAGGAAGTGGCTGATTTGTTGGGAATTTCACAGAGTTATATTTCTCGATTGGAGAAAAGAATTATGGGAAAAATGCGTAAGGAGATTTCTAGTAGAACTGGTTAGTATAGGCTAGATATTGGTAATGAATATTTTTTTCTAAGTTTCATATTATTATATAAAAGCTGATATGGGGGAGTTTCAAATGAAGAAAAAAATTTTCATTATTTTTTTTATTTTGATTTTACTAATTCTGATTTTTTATTGTTATAAATTTTTTATTCCTGGCAATAATAAACATATCGAAGATGTAAATGATTTGAATGAGTATATTTCGAGTATTAATGAATATAAGCTTGAGGCTGATATTACTGTAAATAGTAATAAAAATTCTAATAAATATAAGATTACTCAGTCTTATGTGAATGGAGTTTCTAGACAAGAAATTTTATGTGATGATACTAATGATGGTATTATTATTGAAAATATGGATAATTGTTTAAAAATTAAAAATACTCAATTACCTGTTGAAAAAGTATTTTCGGATTATTCAGATGTTGTGAAAAATTCAGTTGGTTTGGATTCTTTTATTGAGGATTATTTGTGTGATGAAAATAAAGAGATTCGTGATAAGGATGGTTATTACATAGTTAGTGTTAAATCGAAAAATTCTCAAAATAAGTATGGGTTGAGCAAGACGCTATATTTTAATATTGAAAAAGGATCGATTGAAAAAATTGAGGTTAAAGATATAAACAATAATGCAAGTATCATCATAGAATATATTAAACTTGAAATATTGTAAATTTAAAAAACATTTAGATATAGTAATTTACAAATTCGATATATAGAATTATTGGGAGTGATTATTATGGTAATCAAAAGAGGAGATATGTTTTATGCTGATTTAAGTCCTGTTATAGGGTCAGAACAGGGGGGAATAAGACCTGTTTTGATAATACAAAATGATATGGGAAATAAATATAGTCCAACAGTTATAGCTGCTGCGATAACTTCTCAAATTGGAAAAAATAGATTGCCGACTCATATTGAAATTGATTCTAAAGATGTTGGATTAAAGGCTGATTCTGTTGTGTTGGCTGAACAAATTCGTACAATTGATAAGAGCAGGTTGAAAGAAAAAATTGGACATATTGATGATGAGACAATTATGGGAAAGATTAATAGTGCAATAGGGATTAGTTTCGGTTTGGTTACGACAAATGATTGATGGAGTATAGAATGAATATTAATAATAGGTGTGTTGCTCTTGTTTATAGGGTATGTGCTTTTCTTTTGGGAATGTGCACGTTAGTGTATGATTTTGGAATTTTTAGTGGTGAGTTTAAGGGAATTAATCTTTTTTATTTTACTATTCTTAGTAATTTGGGCTGTATGTGTTTGTTTTTAGCTCTTATTATTAAAACTATATTTGAGATTAAAAGTTGTGGAATATATGGATCATCTAGTGTTTCACCTCATATTAAAGGTGGGATTATGATTTGTATTTTACTTACTATGACTGTGTATCATTTTATTTTAATTCCGTATGCTTTGAAGGTAAATCCATATCAGTCATTGGGAGTTACGGATGTTATTTTTCATTATGTGATTCCTTTTTTGACTTTATTTGATTGGATTTTATTTGATGAAAAAAAATCTTTTTCATGGTATGATCCAATTTTATGGACAGTGTTGCCTTATTTATATATTATTTTTGTTTTTATACAATCTAGATTTGATATTGTTGATAGAATAAGTGCAAATATGAATAGGTATATATATGCGTTTTTGGATATTGGATTATTAGGCAGTGTTAAAGTGCTATTCAATATTTTTTTACTAACAGTTGCTTTTGTTATTGTTGGATATTGTTTGGTTATTTTAGATTGTATAAAATTAAATATTAGTAATGATAAAAAGAAAATTTAAATAAAAAAGTGGTATGAAATTTCATACCTACTTTTTTGAGATTAAAAATTTATTTTTGTATTTGCTTCTGCACCTTGTTCTAGTTCAAATAATTCTTCTGGTGTGAAGTGAAATATATTTGCTAGGATGTTTGTTGGAAATACTTGAATTGATGTGTTATATGATGTGACATCCATGTTATATAGCCTTCTTGCTGCTTGTAATTGGTCTTCTGTTTTAGTTAGTGTTTTTTGTAAATTAAGAAAATTTTCACTTGATTTTAATTCTGGATAATTTTCACAGATTATTAATATTTGGTTTATTTTTGTGTTTAATTCTGTGGCTTGTGTTAAATCTTTATTTTCATTGTATTGTGTTCTTAATTTTACGATTGATTCAAATAGAGATTGTTCATGTTTTGCATATCCTTTTACACATTCTACTAAATTTGGGATTAGATCAAATCTTTGTTTTAGATATACGTCTATTGTAGAACGTGATTGCTTTACAGCATTTCTTTTTTTGATTAGGCTATTGTACATTAGTAGTATAATTAATAGAATTATTACAATTATAATTATTATTGTTTTCATATGTTTTTCCTCTCTTTTTATAAATCTTTTTCATTTAGTGTATGATATATTTTTCTATTTAATTCACATATAAAATGTAGAAATTTGTAATATTTGTAAAGTGTATCATAATCTAATGAATCTTTTGTTGTAGTTGCTTCAAACATATCTGAACAATGGATTCTAATAAATAATTTTTCTTTTTTTAATGTCATTTCAAATTTTATTTTGTTTTCTTTTTTAAAGGTTAACATATAGTCTAAAATGTCTGATGTTAGTAATCGCATTGCTAATATTTTATCATCAGCATATATATCAAAGTTTTTCTCAAATTCTTGTGAATCCATTTGCAATAGTTTCTTATTTGGTAATAGTTTTCCAAGAAATCCTTTATCTGAACGTATTTTTATAGTACTGTTTAAATCTTTATTTAGTAATGCTGCTGAAAATAGTCCTTGGAATACTGTGGTGGTTGTTGTTGCTCCATTACTGTCTGAACTTTGGTCTGAAGTGTGAACATCACCTAATTTTACTTCTATTGTATTGTCTATTTTTCCAGATATTAAATCATTTGCAGTATAGATGTCATATCTTTCAAATTCTGCTTCTTTGTATAGACTTTGTGGTATTAGGCCTATTTCATTAAAAGTTAAATTTGGGTCATAGTATTTAACTAGTTCAGTCATTACTTTGCTTTTAAATACGTGCTTGTATTTTTTTGAAACTGGTAGGAGTAATGGAAGTCCTGTTAAAAATATAATTAGTACGACTAGAGGTTCTATATAGTCTCCTAGATTTTCAAGGTGTATTGCATTAATGATTATAAAAATGACCATTACTATTGAAATAGCAAATATTATGTATTTTCGTTTATTTGATGATTTTCTGAGTTTTTCTAATTCTTCGTGATTATCTTGATATATTTTTTGATATATTTCATTAAAATTTTTCATTATAAATCCTCCTATTACATATTAATTATCTAATAAAAAAATATTTGTGTCAATCAAAACAGTTATGAATATTATAATTGTGAGGTGAGATTTTATGGGGCTTACAAAAAATTCAACAGGTAATAAATTATTAGGTGATGATTTCAATTGTTTGGTGTCTGAGGCTGATTTTGTTGTTGGTTTGATTGGAAATCCTAATGTAGGGAAAAGTAGTGTTTTTAATAATTTGACAGGACTTCATCAACATACTGGAAATTGGCCTGGGAAAACAATTGAAAGTAGCTATGGAGTTTTTAATTTTAAAGACGATAATTTTTTACTTGTCGATTTACCTGGTACATATTCTCTGAAATCGTATTCACAAGAGGAGGAGGTAACTACTGATTTTGTTCAAAAAGCTAATTTTGATACTATGGTTGTAGTTGTTGATGCTACTGCGTTAGAACGTAATTTGAAATTGGTTTTACAGATGTTAGAAATAACAAAGAATGTTGTGGTTTGTGTTAATTTACTTGATGAGGCTAAAAAGAAAAAAATAAAAATTGACCTTGAAGAATTAGAAAATATTTTGGGAGTTCCTGTTGTTGGAACAATAGCTACCAGAAAAAATACATTAGAAAAGTTGAAAATTGCGATTAAAAATGTTGCAAATAACAAAACTGATATGGTTGAGAATTATAATTCTGATGAGGAAATGGTAAAATATGCTGAGGATGTTGTGAAAAAGGTTGTAAAAAAGGCTGATGTTTCTAATGATAGAGATAGAAAAATTGATAAAATTTTAACATCTAAAAAATATGGTATTCTTATTATGATTGCAATGTTGGGAGTTATTTTTTGGCTTACAATTGTAGGGGCAAATTATCCTTCTAAATTTTTAAGTTGGATATTTGGACTGGGGCAAACTAAATTAGAGAGTTTATGCAGTAATTGTAAAATACCACAAATGATAACTGGATTATTAGTAAATGGTGTTTATCAGACTGTTACATGGATTGTTAGTGTTATGCTTCCACCAATGGCTATTTTTTTCCCTCTTTTTACTTTGCTTGAAGATTTGGGAGTATTGCCAAGAATTGCTTTTAACTTGGATAATTTTTTTAGAAAGGCTGGTACTTGTGGCAAACAGGCTTTGACAATGTGTATGGGATTTGGATGTAATGCTGCTGGTGTTATTGGCTGTAGAATAATGCGTTCTACTAGGGAGAGATTAATAGCGATTGTTACTAATTGTTTTGTACCATGTAATGGTAGATTTCCTTTATTGATTACGATTGCGACAATTTTTTTCGCAGGTGTTTTTAAAGGAGTTGCAGGAAGTGTTGTTTCAACTCTTGTTGTTTTGTGTATTATTTTATTTGGAATTATTTTATCTTTATTCGTTTCTAAAATTTTATCTAAAACATTACTAAAAGGTGAGAGTAGTGGTTTTATTTTGGAACTACCTCCATATAGAAAACCACAGATTGGTAGTATTTTGGTTCGTTCTGTTTTAGATAGGACTTTATTTGTTTTAGGCAGAGCGATTTGTAGTGCTATTCCTGCAGGAATTGTAATATGGTTATTTGCTAATGTTCAAATTGGAGGAACTTCAATTATTTCATATATTGCATGTTTTTTTGATCCTTTGGCAAGATTGATGGGACTTGATGGCTATATACTGACTGCTTTTATTTTTGGTATTCCTGCTAATGAAATAGTTCTACCTATTTTACTAATGATGTACATGAAAGTTGGTTGTTTGGTTGATATTTCTGATTGGTGCCAGATTGGTGATATTTTGATTGAAAATGGCTGGAATGTTCTTACAGCTTTAAATGTTATGATTTTTACCCTCCTTCATTTCCCTTGTATGACTACATTGCTTACTATAAAAAAAGAGACTGGCAATTTAAAATGGGTATTAGTAGCTTTTTTGATACCAACTGTTTGTGGTATAGTGATTTGCATGTTTACTAATTTGTTATATTGTGTGATAAATTATGCATGATTTTGCTTTTTTTAAGTACATTGAAATATTGTGGGTTAGAATGTTTTTTGCAGTATAGTATTGATGTATACTGAAAAATATGGTAAAATCATTATGTTTAGTACTTTGAAAATGTATTACTTAAAGGAGGTAGCTTTATGAATAATGATGTAGTTTGGAAATTTGAGAAGAATGGTATCATATTTAATGTTTTCAACAGTGAAAAAGGTGAAATTACTATTAAGATGCGGGAAAAAAGTGTAGGAGTATCAATGTATAGTTCCAAGTATAAGAATCCACCAATTCCGAAAGGTTATAAGTATGTATATGGAAGGTGGTTCAATGGCTTGGTGATTGAGCGTGAATCTGATGGAAGTCAATTTGTTTGGGTTCCAGTATCAAATTTAGAGTCAAATGGTACTTTAGATGGAAAGTCGTTTTGCGAGAAATTTGGTAGAAGAATATGGGATGAAAAAGCTTATGATAGAGCGTATACTAGAGCTGTTCATAATGAGAAATTACTCCCTATAGGAGGTTACTTATATGGTAGAACAGGTAATTTTGTAGAACCTTTTGTGGGGGATATTGTTCATCAGTTTGAAAGTGTAAAAAAATATGGAGGTTATTATTTATCGCGTTTTTTAATTTCGGAAAATCGAGATACTGGTAAATTGCAATCTGTAAGAGGAGGCAGGATTTTATTTGTAGAAGACTTGAAGGATGAATATGTCGTTGAGTTAGGTAAATCTATGGAGAGGCAGGATTCAGTTAAGAGTCATTTGATTTATGGTGCTGAATTTGATACAACAATTGAATGGCTTTTAGAGTGTGGTCAATTATGTAGAACAGATATTTTAGAGGATTCTGCAAATTGGTGTAATCGTGAGTTGCAGTATACAAAATTAACTGGAAAGTCTGATAAGGGAATTGCACAAAATATTTGTGATTTTTCTTTAGATGTTCCTGTAAGGACTCAGGAAATCAGTGTGTTTGATGGAACACCTGATGAGGTTAATTTGAGAGATACTGTTTTTTCAAACTCTGTTAATAGAGGATTACGTGAAAGTTGCGATAAACTTCAACATTCTCATGGTACTATTACTAACAGAACTACACATTCAAGTTGTGGAGTTGGCATGAGAGTTGCTCTGTGGGTAAAATAAAAGTAATACTTAATTTTTGGACTGTAAAAAAGTCTTGTTAAAGAATTAGATGTAAGTTAAAAATTTAACTTACATCTAATTTTTTTGTATTTTTAAATAATTCTGATATATAAATATATTTATGTATAACAAATGGCTGTAAAAATAACAAAGAAGAAAAAATATATGTTTACATAACTTGCAAAACACAAAGAAACGTGTTATTATAGGCATATGGCAATAGCCATGTTGAAACCGTTAAAAGTATTGCATGAGGAGGTAAAAACTATGAAACGGGATAATTTTGTGTTAGAGGCTGAAAAAGGTATAAAAATTGAAGTTGCAGAAGGAAAAGATGGAAAGGTAATTATTAGAGCATATAATCTTGTTCCACTTTTTGATCTTTCTGCAAACTATGCGAATCCACCAATTCCAGAAAGGTATAGACATATCTTAGGTAAGTGGAATGAAGGATTTGTAATAGAAAGAGTTTCTGATGGTAGTCAGTTTGTCTGGATACCAGTTGGATGTCTAACGCCTAATGGAACAATTGACGGAAAAAATTTTTCCCAAAGATTTGGTAGACGAAATTATAATAATGGTCAGTTTTTTGGTACTGAATATACTGAAACGTCATCTAGGGAATTTAAAGAACAAACAGAAAGTGTCAAGAAATATGGTGGCTTTTATTTTTCGCGATATAATATTTCAATTAGTCCAGAAGGAACACCTCAATCAGTTAAAGATGTTTTGCCATGGGTAAACATCAAACATTCTGGTGCCAAGAGGATTGCAGCAACTTTTGAAAACAGTGAAACAGTAAAAAGTCATCTGCCTTTTGGTGAAGAATATGATTCTGTTTTTGAATGGATTATTCAAATGGGAGCCAAAACTGAGAAGGAGGTTGTAGACGATTCTGCGAATTGGGGCAATTATTTTAATACATCTGGCTCACCATTGGAGTTAATGAAAACTGGAAGCAGATCAGAATGGTCTGTTAATAACATTTTCGATATGGCTGGAAATATTGAGGAATGGACGCAGGAACAGTCAGGAATTTATGCTAATGTTGTGCGTGGTGGCAATTATTTTACTCCTGGAACGTATCATTCTGCTGTTGCTAGTCGTAATGGCCGTCAATCTAATGAATATGATAACACAATTGGCTTTCGTATAGCATTGTATATCAAGTAATAAACTCAAACACAGACAAAAAGGGAGAACTCTGAAATTTCAGAGTCTCTCTTTTTGAATACCTTTATAATACAAAAATAATTAGGTGGCAAGAAGATATGAATACAAGGAGAAAAAATAATGAATTGTTTTATTATGGAACTTTTTATGTAAAAATTACATAAGATATATCAATATTGAAAGGTGGTATTGTTATGTCTATGTATGTTATTAGTGGAGAGGTTAAGTTAAATGGAGAAATTAATGTTTCTGGTTCTAAAAATAGTGCATTACCTATTATTGCTGGTTGTATTTTAAATGGTGGTGTTACTACCTTATATAATGTTCCTAATATAAAAGATACAAATGGAATGTTTGATATTTTATCTGATTTGGGCTGTAAAGTTAAGAAAAAAGGCAAAAAAATTATTATAGATTCTGGAAATATCAATAAATTTCAAATTGATGAAGTTATGATGAGTAAGATGCGTTCATCTGTGATAATTGCTGGAGCTTTACTTGCAAGATTTAAAAAAGCAATATTTTCATATCCTGGTGGATGTGAGATTGGTGCTAGACCTATTGATTTACATATTAATGGTTTCAAAAAATTAGGTATAAATATTGACGAAAGTACTGGATATATGGTATGTAAATGTGATAAAATAGTTCCAGCAGAAATCCAATTGGATTTTCCTAGTGTGGGTGCTACTGAGAATTTAATTTTGGCATCTGTTTTTTCAGATGGTGATACTGTTATTAGAAATGTTGCTATGGAGCCTGAAATTGTTGATTTACAGAATTTTTTGAATAAGATGGGAGCAAAGGTTTCAGGTGCAGGTAGTAATGTGATAAAAATTACTGGAGTAAAAAGACTTAAAGAAATTTCCTATAATATTATGCCTGATAGAATTGAAGCTGGTACGTTTCTTGCTTATACTGCTATGACTGGTGGAAAAATTAAGTTGAATAATATTAATATTGAACATATTTTACCTGTCGTAAGTAAGCTTGAAGAAGCGGGTTGTAAGATTATGAAGGAAAAACATGAAATTGTATTAGATGCACCTAGACGTATAAAAGCAGTTGATATTCAAACTTTGCCATATCCTGGTTTTCCAACAGATATGCAATCCATATTTTTATCAATGCTTTCTGTTGCCAAGGGAACATCACTTATTGTAGAAAATATTTTTGAAAATAGATTTAAGTGTGTACCTGAACTTGTAAAAATGGGAGCACATATTGCTGTTTCTGGTTCTTCTGCTATTGTGAAGGGAACTAGAAGGTTAATTGGAAAAAATGTTGTGGCAACTGATTTAAGAGGTGGAGCTGCTTTAATAGGGGCTGGATTAAGGGCTAAAGGAATTACGTATATTGATAATTGTGATTTTATTGAAAGAGGTTATGAGAATTTAGAATACAAATTAAAAACTTTAGGCGTTGATATTGTTAAGCAAAGGAGTTTTAGGATTGAAACAGAAGAAAAAGAATCGAACAGTGAATAATAAATTTAATTTTGAGGATGAGTATATTATTGGTTTTTCAGACTCAAATCCCAAATCGGGTCGAAAGAAAAAGAGGGGTTCTCCCAAAAAAAGCAATAAAAATGTAAAAAAAGTTGTAAAACCAAATAATAAAAAGAGTAGCGAAAGACCAAGAATGAATGAAAAAAAGAAAAAAATGAAGGCGAGAATTATAAAAGTTTTTGTTCTTATTTGTTTATTGGTTGGAGCAGGTTGTTTTTTATGCTTATCACCAATGTTTAATGTTCAAGAGATTATGGTTGAACAAAATTCTATAATTGCATCAGAGACAATTGATAGTTTATCTGGAATTCAAATGTATAAAAATATATTTTTAATTAAAAAATCTGATGCAATTGAGAATATAAAAAGAAATTCATATGTAAATGATGTAAAGATTTCAAGAGTGTTACCTAATAAAATAAAAATTATTGTTTCTGAGAGAACAGAAAAATATTTAGTAGAATTTGCTGAAGGTAAATATGCTATAATTGATGGACAAGGTTATGTATTAAGTGTTACTAACGAATTAAAGCAATTACCTGTAATTACTGGAGTTGAGACTGGAATGGAGACTTTCCTAAATATAAATAATAATCAGGTTAGATTATGTGAGAATGATTTAAAAAAGTTAGATACTGTTGCTAATATTGTTGAGACAGCAAAAAATTATGAGGTTGATACATATATTACAAAAATAGATATTTCTGATGAGGATGATTATAAACTTATTTTAGATAATGAACAAAAGAAGGTGTATTTAGGTTCATGTTCAGATTTAAATACTAGAATTTTGTATATGAAAGAAATATTGAACAATGAAAAAGGAAAAAAAGGTGAATTATTTATAAATAGTAATTTATCAGAACATCCTCCTTATTTTAGAGAGGCTGTTAATTAATAAGAATGATTTAGAATTTGGTTTGATAATTCAACTGGATTATATTTTTGAGAGGAATGATTTGTATAGATGAAGAGAGAAGGATTGCATATTGTTGTAATTGGAATTTTATGTTTTACTATTGCTGCTAGTATTTGTGTTCAGTATAGAAGTGTGCTTAGATATAAGATTGATGGTGAGGTTTCTGTACAATCTATGTCTGAGAATAAATTGAGAGATCAAGTTTTAAAAGAACAAGAAAATTATAATAAGTTGTATGTTCAAATGCAACTTGCTCAGGAGCAATTGGAGAATTTGAGAAAAATGTCAGCTTCTAATAGTGAGGAAGCAAAACAATTAGAAAATGAATTAAGTGAAGATAATAAATTGCTTGGATATACTGATATTACTGGTAAAGGGTTAACAATTACTTTAGAGGATTCTAATGCTAATGCAAAAAATTATAATAATGATGATATAATTCATTATTTGGATTTACTGGAAGTTGTTAATGAATTGTTTAATGCTGGTGCAGAGGCGATTTCTATAAATAACCAACGTATTACATCAACAACAGCGATTAATTGTAATGGAAATGTTGTTAAGATTAATAATGAAAAAATTTCTGTTCCTTTTGTTGTTAAGGCAATTGGTTCACCAGAAGGATTATATTCAACAATGCTTAGACCAGCTGGTTATTTAGATTTGATGAAGTCTGCAGGTATAAAAATTAAGGTTGAAAAAAAGGATAAAATTACTGTTCCAAAATATACTGGTTCAATTCAGTATAAGTATTTACAGGTTGTAGAATAGGGGTGAGAGTGTTGAGAGGAAAAATTATAATGATTGTTACTATTGGAATAATTTGTATATTGCTTACTAGTGTTATGTTCCTGCAGTTTAAAAGTGTACAAGTAATTGAAGAATCAGGTGTTGGTTTGATGAGAGAGACAGAATTGAGAACAGAATATTCTACTATAAAAGAGAAATCTGAGGAGATTAAAAAGCAACTTGAAGATACTCAAAATGCTGTTAATGAATATAGTAGTCAATCTTCTGATACACAGGGAACAGTGTATTTATTAAAATCTGATGTTGATAAGGCTCGTTGTGATTTGGGATATACAAATGTTAAAGGGCCGGGAATTACGATTACTATTACTGATGGTAAAGATGCAGGTTCAGATAGTTTGCAAATTGTTACTTATGATGATTTATTAATGGCTGTTAATGAATTAAAATATGCAGGTGCAGAAGCAATTTCTGTTAATGACCAGAGAGTTGTTAATACATCTTTTATTGCAAATATTCAGCAAGGTGCTTATATGGTTATGAATGACACTAGGATTACAGCTCCATATGTTATAAAGGCTATTGGAGATTCTAAATATTTGGAAAGTGTAATTAATATAAAGGGTGGTGTAAAAGATTATTTGGAAAGTTATAATAAACAAATATCTTACACTCTTGATGATGAAGTTTATATTAATAAGTATGATAATGCTATTGAAATTAATTATGGAGAATAAGAGAGGTGGAGTATAAATGATTTATATTACGATAATTATTTGTTCAATTTTAGGAATTGCTTTAGGAATGAATTTACCTACAATTTCATATTCATATTCAGGATATTTAGCTATTGCTATTGTTGCAGCACTTGATTCAGTGTTTGGTGGAATTAGTTCAATTCTTAATAAAAATTTTGATATAAAGATTTTTGTTTCTGGATTTTTTGGTAATGCGATATTAGCGATGTTACTTACTTATTTAGGTGAAAAATTAAATGTAGATATTTATTTGGCTGCAGTTATTGTTTTTGTTGGAAGAATGTTTACAAATTTATCAATAATTAGAAGATATTATATTGATAAATGGTCAAAAAAGTATGATGAAAGTCATAATAAAGCTGTGAAAAAGAGTAAAAAAAGCGTATAAAAAATGTCAGTAAAATTGAATTTTAAAATTCTTTTTTGCTGACATTTTAAGTTATTCTTACTTTACAAAAAGTGTTGGTTTGAAAGTTAGAATTTTATATTAATTTTTTTAGATTCATCGTCTCTTATTGCAAGAAGTGTGTCTTTTATATAATAGGCTCGGATATTTCCTGAAGGACTTGTTAGTACTGGTGTTATTTTTGTACCGGAAATGAATCCTAAATCTATAAATCTTTGTTTAATTTCTTGTGTACAATTAATTGATATGATTTTTCCATTTGTATTTAGTTTTAGGTCATGTAATGTCATGAAATATCACTCCTAGTAATATTAGTATATGATAGAGCAAGGTTTAGGTGTGTACAGAATATGAAATTTATATAGAAAAGTGAAAAATAGAGCAAATATTGGAAATTTGTTTTGCTTGGAGTAGTTGAAAAATCGACAAAATTATTGTAAAATATGAATATTAAAAATATTGTAAAGTGAGGACCATATGAAGAAGAATTTTTATATTGTAATTATTATAATTGTTTTGATTATATCTGCAATTATATGTTCACATTTTATTTCTAAAAGTGAAATGAAAAAAAAGGATTATGAATTATTGCAGGTTAGTGAGCGTAATTATTTTCCTTTGAAGGTTAATGAAAAATTTGGAGTAATTAAAAAAGATGGAAATATTGTAGTAGAGCCTAAATATGATGAGGTACAGATTCCAAATCAAGAACGTGGTGTATTTGTTGTTCTATCTGAGGGTAAATATAAGGTTTTGGATGAAAACCGAAAAGAAATATATACGGATTTTCAGGAAGTTACTGCTGTTTGTGGAACTGATGCTAGTGATGAAAAGATATATAATAATTCTATTCTTAAATATAAAAAAGATAATAAATATGGTTTACTAGAATTTGATGGTAAAACGGTTACTGATGCAGATTATGATGAAATTACATCTTTATCAGATAAATATGGCGAAGTTTTAGTAAAGAAAGATAATAAATATGGAGTTATAAATATTAAAGGTGTAATTTTAGTGCCTTGTAAATATGATTATATTCGTGGAGATGGTTTTTCAAAAGATGGTTCTTATAAAGATGGTGGCTATATTATAGGTAATAAAACTAACAAAGGATATAGATATGGTTATATTGATAAAAATGGTAAAGAAATTGTAAAGATGGAACAAGAGGACATTTACCGTGTTACAGAAATAGATTCTTCAGATGTGTATATTGTTGCATCTCAAAATGGTAGATATGCATTATTTAAAAATAGGGAGAATTTAACTGACTATAAGTATATTGATATTGACTACAATAACAAAGCAAATGTGTTTACTGTACAAAAAAATAAAACTTATGGATTGATAGGTATTGATGGAAAAGTGATTATTCCTGAAAAATATCAAGAGCTTATGGTTGTTGGAATTTTTGTTAAAGCTAATCTTGATGGTACTGAGTATAATTTTGATTTGAATGGAAATGAAGTTGAAAATTCTAATTTTGTTAGTTTAGAAAGTACCTCTACAGGAAGATTTTATATTTCAATTAATAATGATTATAAATATGGTGTTGTTGATAAAGACAAAAATGTTGTTGTTGAAAATAAATATGAATATATAGAAGAAATAGAAAATACAGGACTTTTGATTGCCACAGTAGGAAAAGATATTACTATTTATAGTGGTAGTTTAAAAGAGATTGTTTCTGTTTCTGATGCTAAATTGGAAAGAATGGATAATTATATTAAAGTTGTTACTTCAACAGAAATGTATTATTTAACTTCTGATGGAAAAAAAGTTGATAATAAAACTGTATATTTAAAAAATAATTTATTTGCAAGTAAATCAAATAACAAATGGGGATTTGTTGATTTGAAAGATAATGTTAAAGTGCCTTATGAATATGATGAAGTAACTGAGTTTAATGAGTTCGGTTTTGCGGGTGTTCATAAAGATGGAAAATGGGGAGTTATAAATGAAAATGGAGAAATTGTTTTAGAACCTACTTATGAATCTGATGAGATTTCACCTGTATTTATTGGAAAGTATTGTTTAAAAGATGGAATTGTGAAAGATTCTATTTAAGATATATTAATAAAAAAGGAATGATTTAAAAATGGATTTGAATGAATTAGTTTTAGAAACAGAAAACGAGATTAAAGATCAAATTTTTGAGATTGATCAAAGATGTATGAGAAATAGTATTAGAGTATTAGATGCTTTTCAAAAAAATAGAATTGCTGATGTACATTTTGGGTCTACTAGTGGATATGGTTATGATGATATTGGTAGAGATACTATTGAAAAGGTTTTTGCTGATGTTTTTCATACTGAGGATGCACTAGTTAGAAATCAATTTATTTCTGGAACGCATGCTATTACTGTAGCTTTATTTGCTAATCTTAGACCTGGAGATACTTTGCTTAGTATTTCTGGAAAACCATATGATACATTAGATTCTATAATTGGTTTTAATGACAATCCTAGTTCTTTGAAATCATATGATATAAAATATGAACAAATTGATTTGGTTGATAATGATTTTGATATAGAGAAAATTAAAGAAAGATTGTCAAAAAAAGACGTTAAAATGATTGAGATTCAGAGGTCAAAAGGATATGCTGAGAGAAAAAGTTTGACAATGGATAAAATTAAAAAAGCTATAGAAGCGGTTAGAGAAGTAAATGATGAAGTTATTATAATGGTTGATAATTGTTATGGTGAGTTTGTTGATGACATTGAACCTGTTGATGTTGGTGCTGATTTTATGGTTGGTTCTCTAATAAAAAATATGGGGGGTGGACTTGCTCCAAATGGTGCTTATATTGTTGGGAAAAAGAAATATATAGAACTTTGTGCAGAGAGATTAACTGCTCCTGGACAGGGAAAGGAAGTTGGTCCTTCTTTGGGAATCAATAAGAATTTCCTACAGGGGATTTATATGGCTCCTTCTGTTGTTGCAAGTAGTTTGAAAACAGCAGTTTTTACAAGTAGACTTTTAGAAAAGTTAGGTTATGATGTTGTTCCGAAATTTGATGAGAAAAGGTCTGACATTGTGCAAACAATTATTTTTAATGATGAAGAAAAATTAATAAAGTATGTTCAGGGAATTCAAAAAGGATGTGCTATTGATTCTGAGTCTGTTCCAATGCCTTGGGATATGCCTGGATACACAGATAAAGTTATTATGGCTAGTGGTAGTTTTACTCAAGGTTCTTCAATAGAACTTAGTTGTGATGCTCCGATTCGTAGTCCATATATTGCTTTCCAACAAGGTGGACTTACTTATGAATATGGTAAGATTGGTGTAATGAGAGCAGTTCAAGAATTAGAAAAATAAATTTTGAAAGGATTTTCTTAATGAATGTTGTAGTTATTGGTGGTGGACCTGCTGGTATGTTGGCTAGCATAAGCTCTGCTCAAGAAGGAAACAAAGTTATATTGTTAGAAAAAAATAATATATTAGGAAAAAAGATTTTGATTACAGGGAAGGGAAGGTGCAATATTACAAGCAGTTTAGAAATAAGTGATTTTATTAATAATGTCCCTGGAAATGGTAGATTTTTATATAGTGCGTTTGAGAATTTTAATAACACAGATATTATTGAACTATTGAAAAAAGAAGGAGTTAATGTAAAAGAAGAACGTGGAAATAGAATTTTTCCTGTAAGTGATCGAGCAGAAGATGTTAGATTTGCATTGGAAAAAGCGACAAGAGATGCAGGAGTTCAAGTAAAATTGAATACAAAAGTTACAGGGATTGAAGTAGAAAATGGTTCTGTTAAAAAAGTTAATTTTGAAGGTGGTAGTGTATGTACTGATAAAGTAATTTTAGCCACTGGAGGAAAAAGTTATCCTTTAACAGGTTCAACCGGTGATGGGTACAAGATTGCAGAAAAAGTTGGACATACGATTAAAAATGTCAGAGGATCTTTGGTACCTTTGATAGCTGAAAAATCAGTTTGTTCTAAGATGCAAGGTTTAAGTCTTAGAAATGTTGGAATTGTTTTATATGATATTGAGAAAGAAAAAAAAATTTATTCAGATTTTGGAGAAATGTTATTTACTCATTTTGGAGTTAGTGGTCCAACAATATTAAGTGGTTCTGCACATTTACTAAGATATAAGGAAATTGATAAGAAAATTGCAGATAAAAAGATTATTTTAAAAATAGATTTAAAACCTGCACTTTCTTTTGAACAGTTAGACGCTCGTGTTTTAAGAGATTTTACTGAAGTAAAAAATAAACAATTTAAAAATTCTTTAGATAAATTGTTGCCTAGAAAAATGATTGATGTAATTATTGATAAATCTAAAATAAATCCAGAAAAACATGTTAATGAAATTACCAGAGAGGAGAGATTAAATCTAGTTAAATTGCTAAAAGATTTTGAAGTAAGAATTGATGGATTTAGACCTGTTGAAGAAGCGATTGTTACTGCTGGAGGTGTTAATGTTAAAGAAATTAATCCTAAAACAATGGAATCAAAGCTAGTTTCTGGATTATACTTTGCAGGAGAAATAATTGATGTTGATGCTTATACAGGAGGATTTAATTTACAAATTGCGTATTCGACAGGATTTACATCAGGAAAAAATTAGTATAGAAAAATGGAGATAATATGTTTTATACAATAAAAAACGAATGCAAAGCTGAGATTACGGAAAAGAAATCTAAATTTATTTGTAATATTTTTCATGTTGAATCAGTTAAGGATGCTGAAGAAAAATTAAATATGATTAGAAAAAAATATCATGATGCTAGACATAATTGTTATGTTTATAAGGTATTTGAGGAAAATGTATTTAAGGCTAGTGATGATGGTGAGCCTTCTGGAACGGCAGGAGTACCGATGCTTAATATAGTTAATGGAAGAAATTTGTCTAATGTTTTAGTTGTTGTTACTAGGTACTTTGGAGGAATTTTACTTGGAACAGGTGGATTAGTTAGAGCATATTCTTTAGCTACGACAACAGCTTTGGAAAATGCGAATATTGTTATGCAGGAAATGGGATTAGAAGCGGAATTTTTTGTTGAATATAAGGAATTAGAAGAACTGAAATATATAATGAAAAATAGAAATATTAATATTATAAACTTGGAATATGCCGAAAAAATAAAAGTTATTGTGCAAGGAAAAGAGGAAAATGTTTTAAAAATTCTTAATGACAAAATTTCTGATAGAATAACATTAAAAAATTCAAAAATATTAGGAAAAAAATTTATTTCATAAATTTTTGACATAGGTAAAGTTATAGAAAATACAATTTTTTAGAATGACGTATAAAGTAGAATAAAAACTAAATAATGAAAATTTTAAGTTTTTATTTTGAATAAAGTAAATTATAAAAATGTTTTAATGGAAAAAAATAGAAAAATCGAACAAAACTCTTGAAAAATGCTTAAAAAACCTTTATAATTGAACTGTAAATATTTTACAGTTTTTTTTTGCGAAAAAAACTGATACATGACGATGAGTATTCTTAGAATAATATTTAATTTTGAAAGGAGAAAAAGGTGAAAGAAAAAATTACAGTTCTTATTGCAGATGATAATATTGAATTTGCAACAACATTAAAGAAATATTTTGATCAAAAAGAGAATATGGAGGTCGTAGCTATTGCAAGAGACGGAAATGAAGCATTTGAAAAAATAGTAGAATGCAAACCTGATGTCGCTTTACTAGATGTTATTATGCCACATCTAGATGGAATAGGCGTATTAGAAAAACTAAATAGCATTAACTTAGACAAATATCCATTTTGTGTAATGATTTCTGCAGTGGGGCAGGATAAAGTTACAAAACAAGCTATCAGCTTAGGCGCACAGTACTATGTTGTAAAACCTTTCGATATTGAAGTATTAATTAAAAGAATAGAGGAGTTAAAAAATTACCAAGAGCCGGAGAGATGTTCAAACTTTGCAGTCAGAGAAACAAAAACAGATTATATTAAAATAGCGAAAACAGAAAAGAAAGAAGAAAATTTAGAAGCACTAGTTACTAATATTATCCATGAAGTAGGTGTTCCAGCACATATAAAAGGATACCAATATTTAAGAGAAGCTATAATGATGGTTGTGGATGATATTGATATGATTAATCAAATTACAAAACAGTTATATCCAGAAATTGCTCATAAGTATAAGACAACTTCAAGTAGAGTAGAAAGAGCAATTAGACATGCTATTGAAGTAGCTTGGAGTAGGGGAAAAATAGAAGCTACTGAAAGTATATTTGGATATACAGTCAATGCAAGCAAAGGTAAACCAACTAATTCAGAGTTTATAGCTATGATTGCAGACAAGCTAAGATTAGAGATTAAAAGTGCTTAATGTGATAATATACGAGAAACAAAAAATAGCATATAGTTAGTACTACATATGAATATTATCGAAATAAAACCTTTTCTTATTTATAGATTAATATTTATGAAAATATTAATTTATAAAAGAAAAGGTTTTTTATACTATATACTACCAAAATTCTCAGAACTTTCTAGCATATTAAAATAAAAATATACAGAAATTTGCTTTTTAATTTTGCACATGAATAAAGAAACGAACTTAAAATGTTATAATAAGTACAAATGTTGTTAATGTTCGCTGTTGTTCTTTTACAAGTTTTTCATTAATTATTGATGCTTGCAAAAGAGTTATAGTTGTTTAGAACTTTAATTATTTTTAGTTTTATCGATATCAAATTAAAAAAGTATGATATTGGTTAAAGTAACTTTAGAAACAGGTTACTAGGACATGGTCAGACTAAAAAAATTAGGAGTTTTTAGTTCAGGTTCTTCTAATATTTCTTTTTTTTAGCCATTTTTTATATTTTCATACTTTTTATAGGTATTATGGCGTGGATTATGTTCGAGGTTAATACCAAGCTATTTATCTGCTAAATTACTTAAACCATATTCAATAATTTGGTTAATAACACTATTAAAACTTAATTCATTTTTTTCTG
>ERZ824488.1836-NODE-1836-length-21367-cov-2.906485_pt1 | contig 21367 bp, 19 predicted proteins | sample MGYA00519936_ERZ824488 | MGnify/ENA primary metagenome ERZ824488 (study PRJEB31778, sample SAMEA3449153) | human gut metagenome | biome: human gut; feature: human-associated habitat; material: faeces | place: United Kingdom | collected 2010/2012 ... | reverse complement strand
ATGACCTCGACCAGCTTCATAGCGGGAGCGGGGGTGAAGAAGCGCATGCCCAGGACCTGCTGAGGACGCTTGGTAGCGGCAGCGATGGCGGTGATGGAGATGGAAGAGGTGTTGGAAGCCAGGATGGTCTCGGGCTTGCAGACCTCGTCCAGTTCCTTGAAGATGCTCTTCTTGATGTCCAGGACCTCGATGGCAGCCTCAACGACCAGGTCGCAGTCCTTGGCGTCGGCCAGCTCCAGGGTGAAGGAAACGCGGCCCAGGGTCTCGTTCTTCTGCTCCTCGGTGATCTTGCCCTTGGCAACCTTCTTCTCCATGTTCTTCTTCAGAACGCCCTCGCCGCGCTGAATGAAAGCATCAGCGATGTCGCGGACGATAACGGTCTTGCCAGCCTCAGCGAAAACCTGGGCAATGCCCATGCCCATGGTGCCTGCACCCAGGACCATAACCTTATTGATAGCCATTGTTCTTTTCCTCCTGAAAATATAAATCATAAGAGTCCAGGCCAGAGCGAGGAACCCCTCGCCCTGACAGGACAGGTACAAACCAAGTGATCAGAGCTGTTAAGCGCTCTGTCTCTGTTCTGGGATCGAAAGATCTCAGCGGTTCTTGAAGCCGTCCAGCTTCTTCTTCTCCACGAAGGCCTTCATGGCGTCCTTCTGGTCCTCGGTGCCGAAGCAGGTGGCGAAGGCCAGAGCCTCGTAGGTGGCGGCGGTGGAGATGTCGCACTGGATGCCATAGCGGACAGCCTGCTTGGCAGCGCGGATAGCGACCTGTGCCTTGGAAGCGATCTTGTTGGCCAGCTCCAGAGCGGTATCCATCAGAGCGTCGGGAGCGACGACCTTGCTCACCAGGCCGATCTCCAGAGCCTGCTGGGCGTTGATGGTGTCAGCGGTGAGGATCAGCTCCATGGCGTGTGCAGTGCCGCAGATGCGGGGCATACGCTGGGTGCCGCCGAAGCCGGGGGTGATGCCCAGGCCAACTTCGGGCTGGCCGAAGACGGCGTTGTCGGAGCAGATGCGGATATCGCAGCTCATGGCCAGCTCATTGCCGCCGCCAAGGGCAAAGCCGTTGACAGCTGCGATAACGGGCAGCGGGAAGCTTTCGATCTCCAGGAACACATCATTGCCCAGCTTACCGAAGGCCTCGCCTTCTGCCTTGGTCATGGTGGACATGGAGCCGATATCAGCACCGGCAACAAAGCTCTTGTCGCCTGCACCGGTCAGAACAACGCAGCGCACGGTGTTCTGGTCGATGGCTTCAAAAGCGGCCTTCAGGTCAGCCAGAACTTCCGGGTTCAGCGCGTTCAGCGCCTTCGGACGGTCAATGGTCAGGACGGCAACGGCGTCCTGAATCTCGGTAGTAACAAAGGACATTGTGTATTCCTCCGGTAATTACATTTCAACGATGGTGGCGCAGCCCATGCCGCCGCCGATGCACAGGGTAGCCAGACCCTTATGCGCACCGCGGTGCTTCATGGCGTACAGCAGGGTGACGAGGATACGGGCACCGGAAGCGCCGACGGGATGGCCCAGCGCAATAGCGCCGCCGTTGACGTTCAGCTTGCTCTGGTCGAAGTGCAGAGCCTCGCCGACGGCAACAGACTGAGCAGCGAAAGCCTCGTTGGCCTCGATCAGATCCATGTCGTCCACGGTCAGGCCGGTCTTGGCCATGACCTTCTTGGTGGCGGCGATGGGGCCCAGACCCATGACCTCGGGCTCAACACCGGCCAGAGCACCGGCAACCCAGGTAGCCAGAGGCTCAACGCCCAGCTCCTTGGCCTTCTCCTCGCTCATGATGACCAGAGCAGCAGCGCCGTCGTTGATGGCGGAGGAGTTAGCGGCGGTGACGATGCCGTCCTTCTTGAAGCAGGGCTTCAGCTTACCCAGAACCTCCATGGAGCTCATGCGGGGGCCTTCGTCGGTATCAAACACGGTGTCGCCCTTCTTGCCCTTGATGACAACGGGAACGATCTCGTCCTTGAAAGCGCCGTCGGCAATAGCCTTGGCGGCCTTCTCCTGAGAATGGAAGGCAAACTCGTCCAGCTGCTCACGGCTGATGGGGTTGTAGCCGTACTTCTTCTGGTAGGTCTCGTTGGTGCAGACGTTCTCGGCGGTCATGCCCATGTGCATGTTGAAGCCGGTGGCATCCCACAGAGCGTCGTTGACCATCGTGTCGACCAGCTCGCTCTTGCCCATGGGGGAGCCCATGCGGTAGCCGTAGCGGCCCTTCATCATGGCAAACGGAGCCATGTCCATGTTCTCCATGCCGCCGGCAACGACGATGTCGGCATCGCCGGCCTCGATCATCTGGGCAGCCATGTTGACGCAGTTCAGACCGGAGCCGCAGACGACGTTGACGGTGACGGCGGGGGTCTCGATGGGCAGGCCGGCCTTCAGAGAAGCCTGACGAGCGACGTTCTGGCCCAGACCGGCCTGGATGACGCAGCCCATGTAGACATGGTCGACCTGCTCCGGCTTGACGTTGGCGCGGTTCAGAGCCTCCTTGATGACGATGGAGCCCAGCTCAGCGGCGGGGACATTGGCGAGGGTGCCGCCGAACTTGCCAATGGCAGTACGGCAGGCGCTGGCGATGACGATCTTTTTCATAAGTAGCCTCCTAAAAATTCTCTCTTTGGATGGACTATTGAGTAACAATTTATTTTCAGGCCGACGGAAGACGCGGCTTGAATGCGGTTTTACAGCTCCCCTGCCTCGCGCTTGGCAATGAGCGCACGCTCAACGTTGCGGGGCACAAAGCGGGAAACATCCTGCCCGTAGTGGGCGGCCTCCCGCACGATGGTGGAGGAAAGATAACTCCACTTGATGGCCGTGGCCAGGAACACCGTCTCGATCTCGGGCATCATGGCAAAGTTCGTGTGGGCCAGCTGAATTTCATTTTCAAAATCCGTGACCGCGCGCAGGCCGCGCACCATGACGGTAGCGCCCTTCTGCTTGGCGAAGGTGACCGTCAGCCCGTTGAAGGAGTCGATCTCGACATTCGGGATGTTCTTGCAGGACTCCCGCAGCATGGCAACGCGCTCCTCTACCGTAAAAAGCGGGGTCTTGGCGCTGTTGACCAGCACCGCGACGATCACCTTGTCAAACATACGGCTGGAGCGCTTGATAATATCGAGATGCCCGTTCGTGACGGGGTCGAAGCTGCCGGGATACATGGCGATGGTGGGCATGGGCGGTGAACCTTTCCGGTTGGATTTGCGCCTTACTTGTTAAAAAATAAACAACATAAGGGGTAAAGCAAGGCACCGACGCCGACGCTGGCTCTTTGGGGCTTCTCCATTGGGTCAGAAATACGGCGGCAAGGTGCCGCTGCGGGCCGGTGTTTCCCGAACCGCTACTATAGTTTTACCATCTTGTTAAGGTTTTGTCAATGACGAATTTGTTAAAATTCGGTCAGGATTTCGCAAACAGAAGGATTTCCTACCTATTTAAATATGGGCAGACACAGAAAAGGCGAAAAAAAGGTGAAAAATATTTTTTGATGCCGCGCTCCCCTTCCCCCTCTTGACCCACGGCGCATAACGTGTTATTATTTTAACATACGGGGCTTTTTTGAGAGCGGCCCCGCCTTTGGAAAGAAGCAAAACGAGGTGCTGTAAAATGAATTTTGAGGACCTGATCGCGAAAGTAAAGACCTGCGGCAAGCAGAAGCTGGCCGTGGCCGCCGCCGAGGATGACGCTGTTCTGGAGGCTGTCGACGCCGCCCACAAGCAGGGCATTGCCGACGCCATTCTGGTTGGCGATGAGGCTGCCATCCGCAAGATCGCAGCCGAGCTGAACATCGACCTCTCCGACTATGAGATCATCAACGAGCCTGACAAGGTGCAGGCCTCCCTCAAGGCCGTCAAGCTGGCCCACGACGGCGTGGCCAACATGTACATGAAGGGCCTGCTGGACACCAAGACCTTCCTCAAGAGCGTGCTGGACAAGGAAGTCGGTCTGCGCACCGGCAACACGCTGTCTCATGTGGCTGTGTTTGAGGTCAAGGGCATTGAGCAGCTGCTGTTCCTGACCGACGTCGCCTTCATGACCTACCCGACGCTGGAGGATAAGGTACATATCATCGAGAACACCGTCGCCGTTGCCCATGCCTGCGGCGTCGAGTGCCCCAAGGTCGCGCCGCTGGCCGCCGTTGAGGTCGTCAATCCGAAGATGCCCTGCACCGTCGATGCCGACGAGCTGCGCAAGATGAACGCCGAGGGAAAGATCACCGGCTGTGTCGTTGACGGTCCCCTTTCGATGGACATTGCCATTGATCCCGAGGCTGCCCACCACAAGGGCGCCCAGGACCGCCCGGCTGCAGGCCATGCGGACATCCTGCTGTTCCCCGACATTCAGGCCGGCAACCTCGTCTACAAGACGCTGGTCCACACTGCCGACTGCAAGAACGGCTGCATCCTGACCGGTACCAAGGTCCCCGCTATCCTGACGAGCCGCTCCGATTCCTTCCAGACGAAGGTCAACTCCATCGCACTGGCCGCTGTGGTCGCAGCGGGGCTGGATCAGTAATTGTAAAAAGCCTTCCCCATCGGGGGAAGGTGGCCGAGCTTAGCGAGGCCGGATGAGGGCTGTACCTGCTGTGGCTGCCCGTTTGCGGGCCATCATGGAGAGGCCGCCCCTCATCAGCCGCCTGCGGGCGGCAGCTTCCCCCAAGGGGGAAGCCAAAGAATTTTAAAAGGAGACGTTACCAATGTCCATCAAAACCCTGGTCATCAACCCCGGCTCCACCTCCACCAAGGTCGGCGTGTTCGAGGACGAGACCCTGCTGTTTGAAGAAACGCTGCGCCACCCCACCGAGGAGATCGCCAAGTACGCCAGCGTCATCGACCAGAAGGACTTCCGCAAGGAGATCATTCTGGATTTCCTGAAGGAGAAAAACTGCGACCCCAAGACCCTGAACGTCATCGTGGGCCGCGGCGGCCTGCTCAAGCCCATCCCCGGCGGCACCTACGCCGTCAGCGATGCCCTGCTGGCTGACCTGAAGGCCGGTGTGCAGGGCCAGCACGCCTCCAACCTGGGCGGCATTCTGGCCCGTGAGATCGGCGATTCCCTGGGCGTGCCCAGCTACATCGTTGACCCCGTCGTTGTTGACGAGCTGACCGATAAGGCCCGCATTTCCGGTATGCCGGAGCTGCCGCGCCGCTCCATCTTCCACGCGCTGAACCAGAAGGCCGTCGCCCGCCGCTTTGCCAAGGAAAACGGCAAGCGCTACGAGGATCTGAACCTCATCGTCATCCACATGGGCGGCGGTGTCTCCGTCGGTGCGCATGACCACGGCAAGGTCGTGGATGTCAACAACATCCTCGACGGCGAGGGCTGCTTTAGCCCCGAGCGCAGCGGCACCGTGCCCGTCGGCGACCTCGTCAAGATGTGCTTCAGCGGTAAGTACACCCAGAAGGAAGTTTATAAGAAGATCTGCGGCAACGGTGGCTTCAACGGCTATCTGCACACGAACGATGCCCGTGAGGTCGGCAAGATGGCCGAGTCCGGCAACGCGCTGGCAAAGCAGGTCTGGGAAGCATTCTTCTACCAGATCGCCAAGGACGCCGGCGCTATGGCTGCTGTCCTGCACGGCAAGGTCGACCAGATCATCCTGACCGGCGGCATTGCCTACAACCCCTTCACCGCCAAGACCCTGACCGACTACCTCGGCTGGATCGCCCCTGTCACCACCTACCCCGGCGAGGACGAGCTGCTCGCCCTCTGCCAGGGCGCTCTCCGCGTCATGACCGGCGAGGAAGAGGCTAAGAACTACTGATTCCAACATAAAATAAACCGCACCGCCGCTGACGAGCCAAATCGTCAACGGCGGTGTTTTTGTATGCTATAGTGCTGCGGTAGGGGCCGGGCATGCCCGGCCCGGTGGTGTCCCGTCGGCGGGTGTTTTATGGGGATGTGGCGGGCCGCACATGGGCGGCCCCTACCGCGCGGCAAACCGGCAGTGGTCGGCGTCCTTGACGCCCCGCGGAGGGGTCAAGATCCCTCCCTACAGCACGCAGCAGCGACACATCCGGCAGGCCCTCCTTTTCGTCTTGTCCCCAGTATAAAGAAAATCCGCCGGTTTCGGCAACCTATGCGTCATAGAGTTGTTGAAACCGGAGGTAATATGTTGTTTATTTGCTCTCCGAGCTCTCGCTCTTCCCCAACTCCAACTGCCGGAAGCCCTCGCCGTGGACCTCGTTGGATTGCAGCATGATGATGAAGCAGCCGGGGTCGATGGCCTGCACGGCGTGCTCGATCTCGTAGAGCTGCTTGTTGGAGCAGGCGCAGAGCACGACGTCCTTCGGCTGGCCGCCGTAGCCCCCGTGACCCTGCAAAATCGTCGAGCCGCGGTCCGCCACGCGGTCAATTTCCGCGCAGGCGGCCTTGCCGTCATCGGTCACGATCATGGCCAGCATCGAGGACGAGAAGCCGAACATCATCTTGTTGATGACAGCAGACACGATAAAATTAAACATGATACCGTAAATAATGGAATCAACATCCTGGAACACCGCACCGTTGAGCAGGATGACCGCCAGCGCCGCCGCAAACGTGATGTTGCCGAACGGCAGGTGCGGATGCCGTGCCTTGATGCCCATGGTGATGAAGTCAAGGCCACCGGTGCTCGAGTTGTTCATGTAGATCAGCGCATCGCCGATACCGCCGACCACGCCGCCGCAAATCGTCGCCAACAGGCGGTCCCCCTGGTAGACCGGCATCAGCGGCAGCAGATAGTCCGTAAAGATTGCAAAGAGCACCATGCAGTAGACACTGCGAATAAAGAACGATCTGCCGAGCAATTTATAGGTACAGAGGATGATGGGGATGTTGATGAGCACATTGCTCAGGCCCATGGGGATGCCGAACAGGCGGTATAAGATGGCGCAGATGCCCGCAATGCCGGTGACTGGGACCTCGGCGGCCACGGCAAAGCTGTAGATACCGGCGGCGGAGATGAAGCAGCCCAGGGTCTGCAAAAGCAGGTTTGTGTATTTGTTTTTCGTCATGGGGGACCCTCCTCAACAAAAAAGCCGGGAGCAAACAATGCTGCCCCCGGCTGAATTTTCAGGTTCAGACGTTCTTTTTGATCTTGGATGCGCTGTAGGTGTTCATGGCGGCGCTGTTCAGGTTGTGGTCCAGCGCGGCACCGGCGGCGTAGAGCTCATCCTGGATGGCGTCAGATTTCATGCTGGTCAGCAGGTCGTACATGCTGTCCAGATCCTCGACGGTGTAGGTCTTGAACGGGTCGATCTTGCGGGCGACGAGAACCGTCGTGCCCAAGTCGATGGTCGTCCAGTGGTTCATACCGGCGGCATCCAGCGGGTCGGTCAGGTTGTTGTACTCGTCGCTGCCGTAGCTGCTCAGATCGCTGGGCGTGTACAGCTGGGATGCGGCGTAGTAGACGGCCTGGCTGGCGTCCATCGTGCTGCCCATGGCGGCCATTGCCTCGGGCACGTAGGTCATGGCGGCGGTGTACAGGGCGCTGCTGGACGCAGTCTCTGCAGTGGCAGTCTCGTTCAGCTCGGCCATGCAGCTCTCTGCCGTGGCCATGATGGCGGCCTTCTGGTCGTCATCTGCCATCGAGTAGGTGGAGTAGTTGACCAGAGGGAACTGGACGGCCTCGATGTAGTAGCAGTCGTTGTTGACGTAGTCGGTGTACTCGGCATCAGTCACGGGGCTTGTGCCGTCGGGACCGTAAGTCATCTTCAGCAGGACTTTGGCCTTCTGGGCGTTGAGCAGGTAGGCCTCCACGCTGGACTTGCTGATACCGTTGGCGGTGTACAGGTCACCGTTGGAGCTCCACAGGCTGTCCGCAGTCTTGGCGGCCTCGGCGGTGGCAGTGTCGTCCAGCACGCCGTTCTGCTCGGCAAACTGCTTTTCCACGGCAGCATAGTACTCAATGGCGCGGGTCGTCAGCTGGGCAACGTAGTCACTGCCGACGGCGGTGACATCCTCACCGTTGATCGTGCCGGTGCAGGTGGCCTTCAGCACGGCCTTGACGTCGGACGCGGTCTCGCCGGTGGCCAGCTCCGCAACACCGGAGGCGGTGTTGTAGGAGTTGTACTGGGCCAGCAGATAGATGCCTGCCGGGATCTCGACCCCGCCGATGGAGCCGACGGTGGACGGCGCGGACATGGCACAGCCAGCCAGCGCCAGCACCATGGAAACAGCCATAGCAAGGCTGAACAGTTTGGTTTTAATGGAACGCATGAATTGGTTCTCCCCTTTATGATTGGCTTTGCGGCACAACGCCGCAGCATAAATGTTATTATACCGCATTTTTGCCGCTATTGCAAGCCCCGCGGGGGTGTGATATACTTGTGAAAAATGTGTGGGGCACCTATGCAGGGGCCGCCTATATGCGGCCCGCAGTTTTCCCGTGAAAGGCCGACTGTTTTACACGAGCGGGCCCTACAAAACTACCGAGGAGATCCACTATGCTTTTGACCACCGAACTCGACAAATTATCCGGCACCGACTGGCAGCTGTTTTTTGCGCAGGAGCGCGCAAAGCCGTACTTTGCGGAGCTGGACGCCTTTGTGACGGCGGCTGCGGCGGAAAAAACCGTCTACCCTGCGGCGGAGAACATCTTCGCCGCGTTCCGCGCCTGCCCGGTGTCGACGGTGCGGGTCGTCATTCTGGGGCAGGACCCCTACCATGAGCCGGGTCAGGCCATGGGGCTGTCCTTCTCGGTGCCGGACGGCTGCAAGGCTCCGCCGAGTCTGCGCAACATTTTTAAGGAGCTGGAGACCGAGCTTGGCCCCGGCTGTGCCGCACACACCGACCTGACGCTGTGGGCGCGACAGGGGGTGCTGCTGCTGAACACGGTGCTGACCGTGGAGCAGGGCGCAGCCAACGCCCATGCGGGCCGCGGGTGGGAGACGTTTACCCGTGCCGCGCTGGAATACGCCGCCGCCCACGGCACCGCCCCGCTGGCCGCTGTGCTGTGGGGCAAGCCCGCGCAGAAGTACGCGCCGATTTTCAACAGGGCTGCCGCCCATCGCCCGGTGCTGGTGCTGGAATCCGCCCACCCCAGCCCGCTGTCGGCCTACCGCGGGTTCTTCGGCTCGGCGCCGTTCGGCAAGGTGAATGCGTTTTTAAAAAACAACGGTGCAGCGGAAATCGACTGGCGTCTGCCCGCAAACGCAACCCACGGTTGACAGATTGACGGGGTAACTGTATGGTGCGCAACCGGGGAATTTGGTAAGATAAGGTCAGAAAATTTCCGAAAACCCGTAGGGGTGGATTCCATATCCGCCCGCAAGGTCGGCAGCCGTTGACGGGCGCATATAGAATGCGCCCCTACGATTGCCATAAGGCTGCCAAGGAGGAGGCACACCATGACATTTTCCGATAAGCTCATTGCTCTGCGCAAAAAGGCGGGCTGGTCGCAGGAGGAGCTGGCCGAGCGGCTGAACGTCAGCCGCCAGTCGGTCTCCAAGTGGGAGAGCGGACAGTCGATGCCCGACATTGACAAAATTTTACAGTTGAGCAGTTTGTTCAGTGTGACGACGGACTGCCTTTTAAAAGACACGCAGGACGACCCGCAGCCTGCCGCGGCACAGACGCCCTCTCCCCTGCCCCGGGTGACGCTGACGCAGGCGGAGGATTACCTGACCAAGGCACAGACCAACGCGCCGCAGATGGCGCTGGCGACGGCGCTCTGCATCGTCAGCCCCATTCCGCTGCTGGCGCTGGGTACGGTGAGTGAGCTCGGACTGCTTGGTTTGGACGCCAATCTGGCGGGCGGCTTGGGGATGGTCGCGCTGCTGGTGCTGGTGGCTGTGGCCGTTGTGCTGTTTATGCAGTGCGGCGCGGCGGTGCGGGAATATGAGTTTCTGGAAAAGGAGCCCATCGAGACCGAGCACGGCGTGACAGCGCTGGTGCGGGAGCGCCGTGCCGCCTTTGCGCCGGAGTATGACCGGGCCAACCGCATTGGTGCGGCGCTCTGCATCCTGGCGGCGGTGCCCCTGTTTGCGGCTGTGATGGTCGGTGTGTCGTTTTTGATGTCGATGTCCATCTGTCTGCTGTTGGTGCTGGTCGCCTGCGGTGTGTACGCCTTTGTGCGGGTGGGCACCGTGCAGGATGCCCTGAACCAGCTGCTGGAAGAGGGCGATTTCACCCGCGAAAACAAGCGCAGATCCAAGGTTATGGGCAATGTGACCGTAATCTACTGGCTCACGGTGACAGCCGTGTTCCTGTTCTACACATTCGGGCCATCCGGCAACGGACACCCGCAGTACAGCTGGATTGTCTGGGCCATCGGCGGCGTTCTGTACGGAGCCCTCGTGGCAGCCGTGAAGCTGTTTCGGCGGTAAAGAAATTAAAATGCAGCAAAAAACATATACGGAGGTATCTTTATTACATCCGGCGTCTCTGCCAGATTTTTTGGATGTATAATGTAGGAGCTGCTAATCCGATTACGATAAACATCACGGAATACATCCAATGACGAGGTGGAATAGTTTTTTGAAGATTTTACTTCAATTGGAATTTCTCGGCCGGCTCATTTTCATTAAATGCAAGGCTGACAAGCAAGCCTGTGTCGCCAAGATAGCATTTGACAGAAGACTCGTTCTTGTTTAACGCAAATCCGACATTTGGGTCATTGCATTTGTAGCAAAGATTGCAAAGCATGGAATCATCAAGCCAGAAAAGGGGCTCACCATATTTGTCGAAGGTTGGATTCGTATCAATACTGCTCAGCACGATTTTTTTCTCGTGAGTCGACAGATTTTTCCGTATCGGCAGCCGCAAAATCACGCCCCCCGTTTTTGTACGCCAGTACTGCCTGCGGCATACCGCCGACAAGAATATATTCTTTAAAAAGCCGCATGGCTTTGTTGTGCATACTCTTTTCCAACGGCTCACGGTTTTGATAACATTTGCAAATGTATTCAAGCAGGAGTTCTTCACCCAGAAACAATGCAAACTCTTCGAAATAAATAAGTGACTTTGTCCCTTTTGTGCTCTCTTTTCGTTTCTTTAATAATACGCAAGGTAAAAAAACAAAAAAATACCAACAGTACGCAAAGTATGAGCCTATCGACAATTTGCAGTGTTCGTGCTAAAATAAAGGCAAAAGGGAAGGAGGAACACTATGGCAAACACATCCGCAAAACCTTCAGCGATTGGTGCAATGTCCAGAGAACAGCTTGACGCTTCGCTTCTTGCTAAGGAGTTTGGAATATGACAGAAAGATATACAGTCAGCTATTCCGAAAATGCATAATATATAAATAAATGGAAAATTAGCGGTTTTTTAACCGCTTTTTTTGTCGAAAAAATGTCAGATTTTGCAGAAACAAATCGTCTTAAATCGTGTAAGTCTCTATAAAAAGCGAAAAAAGGAGCACCCAGATGAAAACGAAACGAAAAATTACAACAATTATATGTATTTTGATATGTGCCTTAGCAATGACGAGCACCGCCTACGGGCACGGCGGCAGAACCGATTCGTCCGGCGGCCACCGGGACAATCGCAATGTCAGCGGGCTGGGATATTATCACTACCATTGCGGCGGCTACCCGGCGCACTTACATAACAACGGAAAATGCCCATACAAATCGGGCTATACTTCAGGAACAACTTCCTATCACTCTGCAGGCACCAGTTTGAAAGGCGCAGTTAAAAAAACACCGAAATTAAAAACGCCTAAACTACGGAGCGTTTCAGACGAAGGCAACGAACTTAAAGTTTCATGGTCATCCGTATCCGGAGCAAAAAAGTACGCAGTTTATCGCGCTTTTTCCCGAAACGGAAGCTACAAGAAAATCAAAACGACAACCAAAACTGTCTTTTATGATGATGCGGCTGCAACCGAAAAAACCTATTACTACAAAGTGAAGGCAATAGGAGGTGCAGGTAAGAAGGACAGCAAATTCAGCGGCATTAAATCCGGAAAAATTACTTTCAAAGAGGAAATCTACGTTGACAAAGAAGAAATATCGCTTGCATACGGACAAAGCGAAGTAATTGAGGTCTGGACGGACAATGAGGAAAACCTGATTACGGCATATTACGACGGAAACCTGCTGAAACTCGAATGGACGTGGACAGAGGACGGGAACCCAGCAATAAAAGTCGAATGTCTCGCCGCCGGCCTCACGCAAGCAGAGACAGAAATCCTTCTGAAGTTCGACGAGTACCCGGATTTGTATGAGCAGAAAATAACCGTTGAATTGGTGTGAAGCGGGAAATCCGATACATAAATGTCGCTTTTTGTCTAATCTGCTCGACGAAACTCGAAAACTGTGATAAAATTTAATTGAAAAATGCAAACGGTAATTTGTCGAGTTGAAAATGATTGAGAGTGTGTCTGAATGAACCAAGTCAAAGGCAAAATCCAAACAGAAAACGGACGCAAGTCCTATACGGAAAATTCAGAACCAGAGCCGACAGGCTGCACGGGGTGTACGGGAGTGAAGGCTGTGGTTTTTGTGCGAGGATACAAATAAAGGAGATCACAGATGGAGAAAGGAAATGTTTTAGTTATTGGAAATTCAGGCGTGGGAAAATCTACGCTGATCAATGCTGTTCTTGGAGAAAAATATGCTTTGACAGGATGTGGGATAGAAGGAACTACCAAACATTTAGAAATCTATGAAAGTAAGGAAATTCCTTTTCGGATTATTGATACCGTGGGTTTTGAGCCATCATTCATGAAAGAGATGGCTGCCATTAATGCCGTTAAAAAATGGTCAAAAGATTCGGCTAAAGAGGGGAAAACAGACAATCAAATTAATGTGATTTGGTTTTGTGTTGATGGAACATCCAGAAAGCTGTTTCCGAAAGCTATTAAAGATCTGACCCATGCGACCTCCATGTGGCCGTCGATTCCGGTAGTTGTGGTGATTACGAAATCCTATGCGATTCCGGACAGAGAAAGCAATACGCTTATGGTGTATGATGCGTTTTCGTCACAGAAAAAATATGCAAAGCGATTAAAAAAGGTAATCCCGGTTGTCGCAGAAACCTATACCTTGAATGAAAACGCTTACGCGCCGCCGGAAGGTATTACGGAACTAATTGATACAACAAATGACTTACTGCCAGAGGGACTTAAAGCGGCTCAGCATGATATTGCCTCTTATAAGTTAAACCGCAAACGAGCACTGGCACACAGCGTCGTTGGTGCAGCAACAACAAGTGGGATTGTTGTCGGCGCTGTGCCAATACCGTTCCCGGATGCGATGATTTTAGGTACTGTAGAAATTGCAGAAGTAAATGCACTTGCCATGATTTATGGGATTCAAAAAAATGAAGAGTCGAAAGAATTCCTAAATTCCATCGTCGAAGCGGGAACTGTCAGCCTTGCGGCAAAAACAGCAATTACAACATTAAAAGCAATGCCGGGGGTAAATATTGGAGCTACGGCTTTAAACGCAGTCATTGCAGGATGCATCATTGCTGCTTTGGGAGAGGGCTCAATCTACGCATTTGAACAAGTCTACATAGGTAAAAAGACAGTCGAAGATATTGACTGGGTTCGAAAGCTGATTGAATCCCAATTTTCTTCTCGGTTTATTGACAAGGCTATGAAGATAGTCCAGATGATGACAGAGAAAGCAGATAAAAATACAGTGAAAGAGGCAATTTTTGATTTATTTAATTTGAAGAGTTCAAAGTAAAAAGCTCTTGAAATTAATGAGCATCCTTTGAAAATGATAGATTAAGTCGATGCCTTTCGACAAATATGATAAAATATAGACGAAAACAATGTGTATAAGGATGTGAGATTGCATGTGGGAATATATTTTAAAGGATTTAAGTAACAAACAAGCCAGTATAAGTTCAAAAATTGTTACTAAAAAAATAAGAATTTGTTAGTATTTTTGCGTTGGCATTATGCTAATAGCTAGTATTACTACTTTTTTAATAATAATTTGTTCAAAATATGAAGACAACGAAACTTCTCCGATATGGTTTTTTATATTGCTTAGTGCAATGATACTCCCTACCATAATTATTGTTATTCTTGAAAAACATATTGAGAAAAAGAAGCAAACAAAAGAATACCGTGAAATGGAATTGAAAAATTCTAAAGAAATTATTGAAAAAAAATATCAGCTAAACGACCCCAAAAAGAAGAAAGCGTTTATATATTATTTGCAGAAACAAATTGAACAAATGAATAAAAGTTTCTTTGATAGAAATGCCACCGCGACCGCTATATCTATGATCATTGTGTTTTTTACAGCAACAATGGACACCTTTTCAGTTTTTTTCAAGATGGAGAATTGTTTTTTGCTGTATGGGCACTCTTTGCCACGTTAACATTTTGCATTTGTATTATAATATATAATTTTATGGGGAATTCAAAGAGCGTTCGTTTATCCAAGTGTGAGAAAGTATGTAATCTGATGCAAGAACTTTTAATTTTTGAAGAAAGTTTAGAAAAGAAAATTATAGAATAGCGTCACTTTCGCTGCAACTTTGAGGGAAATGAATATGAAAGCAATCGATAATTCAATGGTAGAGGAATTTATAATCATCTCAACTAGAAAAGAAAGTACTGATTTTATTGAAAAGGGCGTGCTGTTTGATGTATAATAAACCATATGGCAATATGCTTGTTCATACTGGAGGAACATATATGAGAAGTAATGAAAGAAATGTTCAATTTAATGTTGATGCATATACTGCAAAATTAATAGGTAGAGAAAATGTGTCAAAATTAGAAGGCGCAGTTCTTGAAATTGTAAAAAATTCATATGATGCAGACGCGAAGGTCTTCTGCTTTTATTGGAGCAAAGAAGATAATTGTATCTATATTCTGGACAATGGAACCGGTATGAAAGAAGAAACATTGAGAGATCACTGGATGACAATCGGAAATTCTTCAAAAAAAAGAACGTATAAAACTCAAAATAATCGGATTCAAACAGGAGCTAAAGGCATTGGACGTTTTGCACTCGATCGTATTTCAGAGCGATGTGAAATGTTGACAATAACAAAATCAGGAGGACTAGAATGGATTGTTAACTGGGAAGATTTTAGTGCTGTAAAAAAGCTATCGGATGTAACTGCAAAATTGTATGATTCTGATGAAGATATGTTAGGATTTGTGAATGTTACGGCATGGAAAAATCGAGCAGTAGCAGAAAAAATTTGTAAATTGAACTGGGGCAACACGGGGACAGCATTTCGACTATATGGGTTTCATGATGAGTGGAATGAAAAAACAATGAAAAAGTTAAAAAATCATCTTGAAAATTTGCTTCCACCAGATGTTGTTAAAGATTTTGATATTTATTTTTTTGATGATACTACGTCAGCAGAGAATGCAAAAATTGCAAGTGCTCATATTGATTCGTATGATTATAAAATTCAGTTTTGGGTTGAAGAGGATCAACTACAAATTGATATTACAAGAAATGAATTTGATTTTGGGGAAGAGGAAAATCAAATTCTTAGAGATGCTCATATTGATGAAGAAGAACAGAAATATTTTCATGGAGTAGTGAAGACGATAAAGTATTCATTTCCGGAAATTGGAGAAAAAAATAATATTATAGGAAATTATAGTGGAGTTTTATATTTTAATAAAATTACAGCAACAAAAAAAGATACCGAAAAATTTTTTTATAAGGATATAAATGGAAGAAAAAATTTCACAAAAGAATTTGGCGGAATTAAACTTTATAGAGACCATTTTAGAGTTCGACCGTATGGAGAATATGGAGATAACGATTTTGATTGGTTGGAGCTGGCAGTTAGATCAGGAAAATCTCCAGCAGGTTTAGGACATCCGACAGGAAAATGGCGTGTCGGGTCAGAACAGATAATTGGATTGGTAGAGATATCAAGAAAAAATAAAAATTTGGAAGATGCAGCAAATAGAAATGGGATTCAAGAAGGAGAAGGATTTGAACAACTAAAAAGAGTATTGATAATAGTTATTCAGGAATTTGAACGTGATAGACAATTTATTGGTCGAAAAATAGCTCAATATCAAAAGGAGCAAGATAAACTTCAAGCACAAATAGAAAATATGCGTAAGTTGGCAGAGGAAAGAAAGCGGTGGGAGGCAGAAAAAAGACAAGAAGAACAAGCCGAGTCGGAGAGGGGGGAAAAAGCAAAGGAGAAAGAACAGAAAGATTCTTCTAAAAATAAATCAGAGGTACCGGTAGTTAATCCGGAAGATGTGGAAAGATTAGTAGATGCATTACAAACACGTCAAGAAGAAGAAATTAAGGATTTGCAGGATGAATTAAAAATGTTGCAAACACTTGCAACAACTGGAATAGTTACAAATATGTTTATGCATGAAATTCGTACATTGACAAATAATATAGGTCAGGAGTTAGATGCAGCATTTGAAGCAATAAAATATGACAGAGATATTGATGAAGCGTTTGAGAATATTAAGCAAGCAATAGAATTTAAGAAACATTTTGCTTCATGGTTTAGCGTTACAATTGATTCTATTAGAAAAGATAAAAGAAAGAGAAGAACTCATAATATTTCGATTTTATTAACAGATTTTCTTAAAAACTGGGAAGCTATTTTAAAGAGAAATGATGTTGAATTGATAGTGGAGTGTGATGATGATATAAATTTTAAATGTTTTGCATTTGATATTGAAAATATTATTAGTAATTTGATTTCTAATAGTCTTTTTTCATTTGATAAGGAAAGTGATCAGGCTTTAGAAAAGAAAGAAATACATGTTTTTGTTGAAAAAAGAGAAGAAGGATTTATAGTATATTATGAGGATACAGGTTGGGGATTGAGTCCAAAATATAAAAAGAGACCAGAACTTATAACAGAGGCATTTGAAAGTGATCGTAGCAGTTCCAATAGAGAAGAAGATGAGGATGGTACAGGAATGGGAATGTGGATTGTAAAAAGAACGATTCTTGAATATAATGGAGATATTGATTTGAATCCTAACAAAACAATGAAAACAGGTTTTAAGGCAATAATTAGTTTAGGAGGAAAATATGTATAAAATAGGTTACATTGATGATCAGCAAGATCAGTATAAAAATTACAGAAAAAAAATCAAACGCAGATTTCCCGACGTTGATCTGATATTCTTTGATGGATGTAAAACAAAAGAGGAATTTTTGGAACGTATTTACAAAGAACAAGTAGATGTAATGCTTATTGATTATAAAATGGCAGGTAAATTTTCTTTTGATGGCTCTACATTAATTAATTATATTAATGATCAAGTACGAGATTTGGAATGCTTTATTTTGACAGGAGTAGAGCAAGATAAAGTAGCTGATGGACTTGTAGCGGAACGTAATCGTTATAGCAAAACTATTTTTGATACCGAAGGTGATGATGAGGAAAAATTAAATAAATTTAAGGATTTTATAAATGTTCTTATTGAGAGTGCGAATGTATTTCGAACGCGTAGAGAGAAGAAAAAGCAAGAGTATAAGGTTTTGTTTGAGAAGAGAAAAAATGAGATACTGTCATTAAATGAGGAAGAGGAATATCTAAGATTATATAAGGTTTTATCTTCATATGGAATGATAGAAGAATTGCCAAAAGAAGTTTTGACAATAGATTTTGAAGAAAAATTGGATCGTTTACTCCAGATAGGTGATGCAATTCTTGAAAAGCATAAAGAAGAATAGGTGAATAAACTGTGAGAGTACATGGAGACAAAATAATTAGACGTAGATCAGGGATAACGGAACTGAGAAAATATTCTGAAGCACGTAAAATACTGGCAGAAGATTTTAAAAATATATGTGGCTATTGTGGTAAAGACAGTCAAATAATGCATGAGCGATTTCATGTAGATCATTTTGTTCCGGTGAGTCTTAATCCAGAACGCGAGAATGATTATTATAATTTGGTATGGGCATGCCCAAAGTGTAATTTAGTTAAATCGAATAAATGGCCAACGGAAAATAAAAAGATTGCCAATGACGGGAATAAAGGATTTGTTGATCCTGCTACAGAGGAATATGATCAACATGTAGGGAGAAATGAGCAGGGATATATTTATGAAAAAACATTGTTAGGCAGAAATATTTGCGAAAATTTAAATTTCCATATAAGAAGGACGGATTTGTATTGGAAAATACATAGTCTTTATAAAATACAGGAAAAATTAGAAGAACTTTCTGATAAACACAAATTAAGTGAAGAGGAAAAGGACTTTTACATAAAAACCAATAGATTACTGAAGAGATACGTAAATGATGCTTTTAATGAAAGGGAATAAATGAAGACGGATAAGGAAACAGGATCTTATTATACGCCATATGAGTTAATAAGATTTATGGTTAAATATTTAAATGAAAAAGGGCAAGATTTTTCTTGTGTGTTAGAACCTTCTGTTGGAGACGGAAGGTTTCTTTCTGCACTTCTCTTAGAAAGTCAAGAAATAGATGCAATTGAATTGTTTGATAAGAAAGTAAGATATGTTCGTCGAAAATATAATAATTCCAAATTGAAGATAATGAAACGTGATTTTCTTAAATATGCAATGACATCGAAACGGAAATATTCTTTAATTATAGGTAATCCGCCATATATAAACAAGAAAGTTATGGATAAAGAAGAAATTATACGAGCAAAATTATTATGTAAACAAGAAGGATTACAAGAATCTATAATGCAAAATATGTGGCTTGCATTTGTGGTAGGTGCAATACGTTTGTTAGAGGAGAATGGTAGTATATTTTTTGTGCTTCCGATGGAATTTTTGCAAGTGCAATATGCAGAAAAGCTCAGAGAATATTTAGAAGGAAAATTTAATACGATTCATATAATATCATTTTGTGAGAAAATTTTTGAAGATATAGAACAAGAAGTGTGTTTAGTGTATTTGACAAACAAAAAAATGAGTACACCTTATATTTCATATGAGATCTATCAGGATGCTACAAGTAACGAGCCAATAATAAGTAATCGAATTCAAAAAAACAAACCATTAAAAAAATGGACAAATGCTATTTTATCAGATGAAGAGATAGCACTATTAAAAGAAATATCAAACAAATATTTGAAAATAGAGAAAATAGGAGAAAGTGCGCCAGGAATCGTAACTGGCGGAAACAAGTTTTTTATTCTGACAGAAGAAAAAATAACAGAATTGGAAAGTAAGGAGTACACACTTCCTATTTTGCAAAAAAGCTCTTATATTAGTAAAAATTCAATTTTTATAGATGATAAAACTGTTAATGATTTGAAAGAAAAAAATAAACCGATGTATCTTTTAGATTTGTCAAAAGTACAAGAAGAAAACATTCCGGATAAATTGAGTAAATACTTGAATGAAATAAAAAATGAAACAGTGGGTAATAATAAGTTGATAGAATGTTATAAATGTGCAAACAGAACACCATGGTATGGGGTTCCGGTTGTCAACAAAGGAGATGTTATTTTTTTCAAACGTTATCATATTGTGCCAAGAGTATACATTAATCGAGCAAATATACATACTACAGATACAGGATATCATATCCGTTTAAAAGAAGGGGTGGATAAAGAAAGTTTAGTATTCTGCTTTTATAATTCATTGACACTTGCTCAGTGTGAGTTCCAAGGTCGATATTATGGTGGTGGTGTAAGTGAATTAGTACCGACTGAGTTTAAAAAATTACCAATTCCATATTATGAAATTGACGAGAAAGACATAGAAAAACTTAATAGAATGTTTCAAAATAATGATGAAATTGAAAAGATAGTTGCTTTTGTAAATTCAAAAACATTAGAAAAGGACTTAGATACTACTACGCTTCGAACAATAGAAATGATAAGGCACAAGTTGGTTGAAAGAAGAATTACGAGACGCAAATGATTGTACTATCGATGAAGAGTAGAATACTCGGGCGTTGATAAATAAAAATTTTTTATAGATTTTTTTTAAAATTAAGTGCCAACTAGCTTTTGTTAAAGTTATATTTATCAGCTCGAAAAAATACAGAGAACGACAGAAAAATACAATATAAGAAAATGGATATTTATAATGAAAAATATAAAAGAATTATCATTAGTTGAACTCAAAGTGCTATATCGGGATTATTTGAAAGCTCAAGGATACAAACACCATACCATCATGACATCCGGTTCGGAGGCATTTTATCTTTGGCAGCATGGGAACAAAGGACTCTTTTGGATGACTGTTTTATCAGATGACTTTGAAAACTCTGCGAGGGAAGCATTATTAAAATATCTTAGACAAGATTCAAAAGGTGACCCATTAGGACTTGTAAATGGTTATTTGTTTCATCTAAGAAAATTCAGAACTTTTGCTTTGGAATTCAGCGAGAGTTTTCCACTGAACAAGCAAGATACCGTTAGTCTAAGGAGCAAACAAGATATTTCTAATAATAGAACAGCAGTATCATTACAGAAAAATTCTGAAATTAGGAATCATACAATTCATAGAGAAGAGATTCAACATATATTGAGTGAATATTCCGGCAGAATAAAAAATGAGAAGAACAATCGCTTCCTTTCCTGGGAACATTGCTATGCTTGTTTCTATCGTGCGAGGCAAGATAAAGCCAATGTGGACATTGATTATCTGAGCTTACAATTAGCTTTCTATCTTGCAAGCTGGGGAATGTATAGAGGGTCTACATTTTTATTACAAAAAGATTATAAGATACATATACCTGTTGTTGAAGAAATTCTCAAGACCAAATACGATGATCTGTTAGGAATAACATGCAAAGACATAGCGGTTGATAAGAATATGAATGCCTTGGAGGAGTGTATCGGCTTTCTTAAACAGTATTATGATAAAGTAAGAAGAACGACAAAAAACAATGATGTAAGAAATGATTTGTCTGATACGCTTATTACAAAAACATTATTAGGTACCTTGGGATGTGTTCCTGCATATGACCGATTTTTTCGTTCAGGAATCAGACACTACCATATTGCAAGAGGAATATTCAATCGTACATCACTAATTGAATTATCGAAGTTTTATGAGAAAAACTTTAAAATCCTAGAGGAAGTCAGAAACGATTTGCTCATAGAAGAGAGCATTTCTTATCCGCAAATGAAGATTATCGATATGCTCTTTTGGCAGATAGGAGTTGACCTCGATGATAAGTCTAAGTAGTATATGAGAACAATATATTGTCTGCAAAATTTTCAATACTTTAATCGATTTTCCTGTCCTCAGGAAAATCGCTAACTCAAAAAGTGTCACCACTAGCGACACAAAGTAAGTGGTTGTTTCCAAAAGGGAAACAACCACGATGAGCAAACTGGTTATTGCAAAAAATGCAACAAGCACTTTTCAACGGGCTGTTTGACGGAATTCGCTGGCTACTGTTTGGGTGCATCCGGTATCTGGCGAGTGTTAAAATCCCGCTCGAAAAGCATTCTTTTAAGCCGACGTAGCCGTCGCGGATGCCACTTTGTGCGCAGATCATCGCATA
>ERZ824488.1832-NODE-1832-length-21420-cov-4.627334_pt1 | contig 21420 bp, 22 predicted proteins | sample MGYA00519936_ERZ824488 | MGnify/ENA primary metagenome ERZ824488 (study PRJEB31778, sample SAMEA3449153) | human gut metagenome | biome: human gut; feature: human-associated habitat; material: faeces | place: United Kingdom | collected 2010/2012 ... | reverse complement strand
GCGATTCCAATAACGGTTGGAGCGGTGTGTATCTGATTTATTACGATGCACAGGGCAAGGTCAGCAGTACAAATTTAACCAGAACCAACCATACCCTACAAAATGTACCCACCGGTGTGACCACTACCCACAAAACCGCACCGGTGGTAACCACACCTGTGGTAAGCGCAGCAGCGGTAATGTAGGCAGTATTGTAATTACTATAATTAAATACTCTTAGTAATTACTATAGCAAAGACTATAAAATAAGCCATCTGAAAAAGAGAAGGGTTACATCGACGGTCTGCTGCGCACCGAACCGGCTCTCCTTTTCAGCAGGCTTACAAGAACGAAAGGGACTGCACAATGAAAGCAGATTATGTGAATGTGAACGGCTATCTGATTCCCAAACTGAAAAGCAGTGCTGCCGATGCGGGAACCATCGGAAAGTATGGCATGATGCGGGTGCGATACCTTGATGAACATCGACCAATGGAGCGCGACCGGATGTTGTTGGACGGAACACTGGCGCGGCATCTTGCGGACATTGACCGCGAGGCTCACCGCCAAGTCAAGGATCTGACACAGGCGCTGGCGGAACAGGCGGCAATCAACGAGGCAATGAAGTGCCGCGACCCGCTGAAATGGGCGGCAGCCATGCAAGGCTTGCAAGCACAGGCCGAAGAAATTGTGTGTGCCGAGCTGATTTACGCAGAAAAAGACGGTGCCGAAGCGCCGAAATTTCCGGGGGGAATAACCCACCTTCCGGACAGTGCGGCAAGCACGTCATTATGCTGTCATGCCAGCATAACGACCGTTTGTTAGGGGCAAGCCCCTAAGACCCCAATAGGAGAAAGCAAATGTTAAAACGCCAAAAACAAGTAACGGTACGTTTTACCGAAGAAGAATACCATCAACTGAAAAATAAATGCGATGCAGCCGGTATGAAGATGGAGCCATTTCTCCGAGCGTTGGTTAGTGGCTGTACAATACGCGAACGCCCGCCGGATAGCTATAAAGCCTTGGCAGCACAGGTAGCCGCAGTCGGCAACAATTTGAACCAGCTTACCCGGCTGGCTAACAGTACAGGCAAGATTGAAAATGCTCAACTTGCCGAGGCGAGCCGCATCATGCAGCGCATCTGGCAGTTTATGCAGGAGAAAAGTTAATGGCTATTACAAAGATTTTGCCCGTTCGTGGGCAACTAAAAGGCTGCTTAGACTATGCTGCCAATCCGCAAAAGACAGAATATTTCAGTACGGCAGATATGCAGCGGTTAATCGGCTACACACAGAACAAGGATAAAACCGAACACCAGCTTTATGTTTCGGGCTTTAATTGTATGCCGCAAAATGCTTATTGCATTATGCAGGCAACGAAACAACGATGGGGCAAGCCTTTGAACGGTGGCAATGTGGGCTATCACATTATTCAAAGTTTTAAGCCCGGAGAAGCAACGCCGGATCAAGTGCATGAAATTGGCTGCGAATTCGCACGGCGATTCTTAGCAGATCGGTTTGAATGTACCGTCAGCACCCATTTAGACAAAGGACATCTGCACAACCATATTGTCGTAAACTCGGTTTCGTTTATGGATGGGCGGATGTTCCGCAATGATTTTACTACTTACTACAAGGGGATCCGAGCTGTTTCCGATGAACTGTGCCGCGAAAATCGACTGTCTGTTGTGGAAACGGATGGACACGGGAAATCCTACGGCGAGTGGAAACACGAAAAAGAAGGCTCGCCCACGCTGCGCGGCATGGTAAAGGCGGATGTGGAAGTGGCAATGACCACCGCGGACAGCTTTGCCGGATTTGTTGCGGAGTTGCAGAAAATGGGGTATGCGGTGAAATACGGACCCAAAGCTGCGCATATGACCGTGCGCCACAAAGAAGCACAGAAGAATATCCGGTTGGACAAAATCAGCCCCACTTCAGCGAAGATTCGCTGCGGAGGTACTTCCGGGAACTGCAAACACTTCCGCCTGAAATGCAGCAGGAATATAAGCAGCAAACAGCACCTGAGCCACCACGCCGGCAGCCGAAAGAGCAGCCTAAGCCTGTTCGCCGCCGCGCACGGTATCGCGGCAGATGGAACTGCAGTTACCGCAAAATTACCGGGTTTATGGCTTGCTATTATCGCTACTGTGCATTGCTGAGAAAAGCATATAAAGGCAAAGTCGGCAAGCGGTGCTATTACCTGCTGCGCGATGATTTCTTGAAGTACAATCGCTACCGGCGGCAATGCGACCTTTTGTGGGAACGGCAAATCACAACGCTTGACGAACTGCTGACTTACAAAGAAAATCTGCAAGCCGAATACGACAGCCTTACGGCGCAGCGTAGGGCGCTCTATCGCAAGAAGAGTAAAACTACCCCTGCCGATTATTCGGAGCAAATACAGGCGATCACAGCCCGCATCAGAGAGCTGCGGCGGGAGATTACCACCTGTGCTGACATTGAGATGGACTGCGGGATGGTGCAGGATAAGGTGCAAAGGGCAAAGCAACCGGAAAAAGCTGAATTACGGGTCGCAGAGAACACGCATTATAACCATGTATGCGCATACGGCAGCCACCATTAACGAGAAAAGAGGAATGTACTGTAAAGCGCCAAATTTTTCTTGGGGTTACCGGTTTTTTGTGCTATAATTATAAAAAGCAATATTCAGCTGAAATTGTGGAGTGTTTAGGCAATGGAAAATCTTGATAAACTGGTAAATGAACTGCGCAAACTTCCAACAGAAACACAGTGGTTGGAGTTTAAACACAATAATTATACTCCGGACATGATTGGTAAGGATATAAGCGCCCTTGCCAACAGTGCTTCTCTTTACGAAAAGAGTTGCGCCTATATGCTTTGGGGAATTGATGACGAAACACACGAAATTGTTGGAACAGATTACGACCTCCAGACCCTGAAAAAAGGAAATCAGGAGCTGGAAAACTGGCTTCGTTCTCTTTTGAGCAAGAATGCCGATTTTGAATTTCACACGGTTCAAATGGCAGAGGAAAAGCGTGTAGGTGTATTGATTATCTATAAAGCAACAAACCAAACAGTAATGTTTGATAAAGTTGATTATATTCGCGTTGGAAGTTACACAAAACGATTGAGTGAATATCCTGCAATGCAAGCTCAATTGTGGGATAAAATTCGGAATTCTCGATTTGAAGAGCGTTACGCAAAGCAAGATATGAAGTTGGAAGACGCTCTACGAATGTTGGATTATTCCGTTTATTTTGATAACTGTGGAATTATTCAACCGACGGATTTTGCTGGTGTGGCGCATTATATGCAACAAGATGAAATTGTTGTAAGGCAAGACAATGGTCTTTATGCAATCACGAATCTTGGTGCAATTCTTTTTGCAAAACGCCTGTCAGAGTTTCCAAGACTATCAAGAAAAGCTGTTCGGGTAGTTCAATATCAGGGAAACAATCGACTCTCAATGCTTAAGGAGGATATCGGAAACAAGGGATACGCGGTTGGCTTTGAGGGATTGATGAAATTTATTGAGGCGTTGATTCCCACGCAGGAGCCAATTATAGGGGCTCTGAGAGAGAATCACTCTGCATATCCCATCTTAGCGATTCGTGAAGCCGTTGCGAATGCGTTAATTCATCAGGACTTCTCAATTTCTGGTACAGGCCCTGTTATCGAAATTTTTGAAAAGAGAATAGAGATTACGAATTCCGGAACGCCGCTTGTTGATGTAAGACGTATTATCGACAATCCTCCGAAATCAAGAAACGAAAAATTGGCTTCTTTGATGCGCCGCCTGAGAATGTGCGAGGAACTGGGCTCCGGGTGGGATAAAATTGTCAGCAGCTGCGAATTCGCACAGTTGCCGGCTCCGAAAATTGAACTGTACGAGGATAGCACTCGTGTAGTGTTATTTTCAGAGATTCCGTTTTCTGCAATATCCATCGAGGATAAGCTTTGGGCATGCTATCTTCATGCTTGTATTCGGCAAGTTGAGGGGGAGCAGCTTACAAATAGTTCTTTAAGAGAGCGATTCGGGTTGAAAGATTCCTCGGCAGGAAGCATTTCAAGACTTATCAAAGAAGCCGTTTCAATGAAACTTATTAAACCCCTTGATTCGTCAACAGCACCGCGCTATATGAAGTATATTCCTATTTGGGCTTGATTTAACTTGCTGGTAACTTGCTTGAAGCGCCTAATGATTGAAGTTTCTGAAAAGTTCCTTCTGATAATCGACGACAATTCGATGAATTTGGTGGAGGCTTCAAAGAGGCTTTATATACTTTTAACTTGCCTACAATTTGCTGTGCGCTTGCATGACGGAAAATCATATCATTGCTGAGCACCAGCACCTATTTAACCTAAATAAGCACTTGCCTTGACTCGCGTGGAGTAAGGTAAGTGCTTATCTTTTTATGTAAGTGAAGCGCCAAATTGTTGAATTACTTCATCAGAATCCTTGCCGGAGATCGTTCTTCCTGTATTCTGGATTGGGTTCTTAGTCAGGGAAGCTTTGGAAATCGAAAATGTAATAATTGTCAATCGTTTTGCTGTTTCAGGTAAATAAAAGACTGTGGCACATGTGTAACACCATAATCTTTTAATGCTTTTGGCGTTTCATAAGCTCGAACATTTGTAAGCTTATACGCAACGGCCACTTCTCTGTTTTTGTAGTACTCCTTAAAAAAAGACACCGGGATGCCTGAACCACATCTGGTTTTCTTCCAAATTTCAGTGGGTTTTCCAACCAAAACACATTCTATTTCAGCTTCACCTACCACTTGACTTTTGGGGGCAGTGGCATAAAATATGATTTTTTTTATATCATCACGGCATTTTCGAGTACGAAACTCATACCTTTTTGTGCCTTCGATAATCATTTCTGCATATTGAGGCTTAATCGATAATAACATTGCTGACATCTATATTTCCCTTTTCCAAAATACTCTTAAATGCGGTTGAATTCAGTGGAATCAATGCAGGATATGTGTTTCCCCAATAGCCATTTCGATCAAGCCAATCCATATTCACATTATTTCCCTCGCCAAAATATCCGTAGTAGAGCATCTCAATAACAAGAAGATTTCGGTCATTGGAATACCGTTGTCGTAATTCTTCTTGGTTAAATACCGATTTGTTACCAATTTTATGCAACAATGTTTCGAAGGACATCAGATGATTCCAGTTCTCTTTTGCTTGGATGATTTTAGTTACCACACAGAAGGAAGTGATGCACGAACGGTATCTCTTTCCGTAGCCTGTTGTATATCTGCGATAGATAAGAATGGGATCTCCTACATCATATGGCAACTTAGAATACTGAGCACCGACATATACTTTGCTAAGGCCGTTACTTACATTCATAGCCACAGCATTTTGTAAAGAGTTATTTTTGAGTTCCGAATAAGGGAACATTGTATCATGGTAGGTATCATTGATAATAAGATACCCTGAAGAATGAAAGTTCGGATTGATAAAGGGAAAAGACTTATACGGGTCACTATAATCAATGTTATGACGGCTCTTTATGTACACGCCTTCTCCATTTAAATTGTATCCTGCTTTATGAAAGCCAAACTTTTCAAGCTGTGAAATCAACAGATCCTGCTTATCAAATGCTGTAACATAAATTTCATCTGTTCCGGATTTTTGCCATTTCCACAGAACTAATCCGATTGCACCTTCACCCAGTCGCTGACCACGAAAGCGCTCGGCAATCTTCATTGTGCTAATTTTTACTCGATTACAAGCGGCAAGCGTGCAGCCCTTCAACTCGATTGGCTCATTTTCGTTCTTTATGCAGATAAAAGCACCAAGTCCCTGATCATCGGAAAACACCAATGCGGTACGACCTTCCTGCGCTTTGTTCTTAAACCAGACAGAAAACGACGGCGAGGACGCACTTCCCGGATAATCGTTTTTCAGGGTTGCGAAAAATGGATCATCAAGATTGATTTCACTGAACTTGCGAAGTGAAAATTTTCCAGGCACAAAAACGCCCCCTTTTTATAAATCCAGAGATGGCTTTATCGGTGATAATGGCAATTTCCCTAAAAGTAACGAGCATGTACTACCAGTACCTTTTCGTTACCGCTTTTGTCGTTTCAATCTTTTGGTTTGCATAAAGAACAACTTCTTTAATGACCAGTTTCTGAACAGCGGAAATCAATGTTTCCATGGTGGTATAATCCGGTTTTCCATCTTTTGCAGGAATCTGCATTTTAAAATGTAGACTTTGAGAACTGCGCAATTTTTTACCATAAGAATATTTTCCGTGCAAAGACCTTTCCATTGCAGTTGTAAAAAATAGCATCGTAGCTTTGGAATATGTGTGATCTGTACTCCAATACACACCAGTATCATCACCTGCGCCAAAATCATAGTTTCGATAGAAGCAATTTCCAAAAATATCAATTGTTATGGAGTTTTTGCGGAAAAAAGCAACAGGATTTGAAATATAGCCTACTATACCTGAATTAGTTGTTCCGGACATAACGAATGGAACGTTTCCAGTAAGTTGATCTTCTTTCTTTAATCGGCGGCCTTGTTTGATATTATTGAATATTTCTATGAACTCGAACTCTTTGAAATGAACTTCTTTGTTTTTGATTTTTTCGATGGTTGCAATTTCCTTTTCTGTCAGCTCATAATTATCCAGTCCGCTTACTGCTAAGTAAGCGGACAGCTCCGCTACACGCTCCGCTTCCAGCTCCGCTATAAAAGAATCCATAAAAGCAAAATCGATTTTGCCATTGCTAACTGGAAGTGTAATAATATCTTCTTGGATTTTTGCGTTGCTTATACTATTTCCCCAAGAATATTTTCTGTGAAGGCTTTTATAAACACACGAAGCCATATAAAGAAATGCTGCTTTTGATGGAGTTCCTTTTTTCAAATACAGGGCTAAATTATGACTGTCGTTGGAATAGAAATCTTTACTCTGATAAGTTACGACAAAGGTTTTTCCTCCGATGAAGATGCAATTGCCCTTTTCGAGATGTTCTTTATCATATTTAATATAAGAGCTTACTGCGTTGTTTTCAGAACTTGCACATAAATATGGCGTTTCTCCGCTGCCAGCAATAATGTCAGATGCCAAAAGATTCGATGTGTTTTTTACCACAAAAATGTCTGTAAGCCGAAATTCGCCCCACTTAACGGCGCTTAGCTTTTCGCTAAGTGAGGCATTCATTTTCCCAGGCGGTCATCCTCCAGGTTCTGATTTTTCAAAAGATTTGATACTTCCCATGCCAGATAATCGCTGACGGTTTTCTTGAAATCTTCCAGTGTCGGCTTTGTGTCGATGGGAGCCGTCTGATTCCAGTCTGCGCCATTTTCAGGGTCGATCGTTCCCTCGTAATATTCCTTTTCCGTAAAGATATTTAATTTGGCTTTTCCGAAGCGAACAAGGTCAACCAGCTCCTGATAGCGCTCCTTGGCGTGGTCGGTATCACGTAGATTGCAGCTTGCTTTTTTACGGTTCGTTCTCGTATATCCATCTACAGAGAAATCTATGAACTTGACGGTATCATCTTTTTGGTGAGTTTCCCCGACGCGGAAAACATATATATTTGTCTGAACGCTGGACTTGCCAATGAAAAGGTCTATCGGCATTTTGATGCTTGCAAGCAGCGTGCTGTGTTTCAAAATTCGCTTGTTATATTCCGTTGCCTTGCCGCTGCCTGCGGAATTTTGTATGATGATTGCGGCGTAGCCTTTGCTCATCATTGAGAGGGCTTTTTCAACGAAAACCATTCCATTGCCCGGCGCGGAATACGGTGGATTCAGAACAAACGCATCAGCAGGGAATTTTTCATCCGTTTTGCCAAAGCCATAGTTGCCGTTAAACTCTTTCAGAGAGTCTTTGTTCAAAATATTAGAACTGCCGTCACCCATCAAAATCATGTTGAGGATGGCAAGCATATACACCTCTGACAGAATCTCGAGTCCAAGAAGCTGATTGGCCTTTATTGCGGCAGATTTACGCGCAAAGTCGTCGGGAGATTTAATTTTGTTTTTTGCATCGTTGAGCATTTCGTTCATGGCCGCAACGAGAAGCCCTGCTGATCCGGTTGCAAAGTCCCATACATAGGAATCTTTATCTACTCTTGCAAGCCTTGCTAAAAGAGTTGCAACATAGGCGGGCGTTAGAACGACATCGTTTAACTTGTCTTGAGAAAAGCCCAGCCAGCTATACATCTCATTGAATAACTTACCGGTAAAGTCCGTGGTAAGACCGATTTTATAGTATATACCAAGGTCATCAACAATTTTTGTAAATACACGTTTGAGCTGACTTTCTCCGTTTTCGACCTTATTAATATTATCCGTTGTCAGTGTATTCTGTAATGTACGGACAATCATATCACGCTTTTCCTGCGGAAGATTCTTTTCGTCCAGAAACGCCTTTATTTTGCGGAGAATAATATCACCGTCACGGTTTCCGGTTTCGGTTGAAGATTTCAACTCGGATTTTTCAAGAGCAGCCACTCTACCGGGAACGCCGAGCGTCGCAATGATGGATGCAGCCACAAGATATACGCGATCGCGCTCGCTCAAGCCTTTTTCGTTCTGATAAATATCATTATTCAGCTTTACAAGGCTTGCGTTGATTTCCCGCTCTCGCTGCTCTTTTAGTTTCTCGATTTCGTCCGGTGTGAGCTTGAGGCGTTTTACTTTTTCGATGAACTTATCAAAATTCGATTTCTTGAGGAATGAGAAATCTGTATAATTATCAATCTTCTGCCCGATACCGAAATTGCTTTTGGATACATAATATACACCGATTTCATGTTTCAGTTTTCCGGTTTCTGTTTTGTAACCGGTCATTCCTATGGCAATTATGTCCGTATAGCTCGTATAATGCAGAAGTGCGTTTGCATAGTGAACAGCACCGTTTACCGCATAAGAATTGATATGCTTAAAATCGGGTTGGTTCTTGGCGGTTTTATTTGCAACTTTACCCTCGGAATCAAGGGCAACGAGTTTATCTTTATAGCCCTTGTACTCGATCAGGACGGGATAATTCACCATGTTTTTGTCCCGCAAAAGCAGCTTGGCATCCGGGCGATTTCCTCCAACGCCGCCATTTTTTGAGTGGTATTCGTTTAAAGCTTGATCAATTTCTGTGTTAAGAGACTCTTGCTCAAGCTTGTAATCGAGTTTGTAAGATCGCATCCAACCGTTTGCTAAATCGGCAATGTTCGGTTCAACAGATTGAATTTTAGCCATTCTTTTCCCCCAAGGTAATAACTTAAAATATATAAATTTTCTATTTTTCCTTCTTCACATCTTTTAATATTTTCGATTTTACGATAGGCTCACATTCTCGCAATAATCTATCTGTCACATGGTTCCACATATATGGGCGCTTTTCTTTGTCTTCAATAAACGAATCGGCTGAAAAATTGCATCGCAACGCCATTAGGTTACTTAGCATCTGGCGATAGTATTTGTCCTTATCGGCAATAAACTGTCTATAATCTGGTCTTTCTCTCAGGGCATGATATTTTCTTGTATCTACATCGCAAACAGTATAAAGGTATTCTTCCCCATAAGCCCCAAATTTGATAAGAGAATAATCGTTATAAAAAGTTTCTGCTAATCGCTGTTGCTGTTCATTCAGTTGATAAGTATCCATAAAGGTTAATCCTCATCTTCGCTGTCATCCGGATATTGCTTACGAAGCGCCTTTCGATCGGCCTCGATTTGATTGTAATTCACATCTGAGCTATATAAATCTGTTGCTCGCAGCAACAGCCCCTCTTGCTCTTTAGTCCAGCGTTTCTCTTGCGCAACCGTAACGCCTGTATCCGGTAGAATTTGATTTTCATCTGACATACAAAAAGTATGTCGTATAATATACTTGTAAGAAGGGAATACAAAATGTGTGTCCTTTTTTATAAGAACCTTGAAAACTGAATATACCAAATCTTCAAGCCTTACAAATGATTGTGTTTTCGTGCTGCGCACAAGTGCCACAAACAATTTGTTTTCTAAATTATACCGCAGGAGGGATAGTTGTGACAAGATACAGCAAGCAAAAATCTCGTATGAACAGGGATGAACATCCCGCGTTCGTGCCTATGCTCAAAACCGTGGAGCAGATGGCGCTTATTTCCGGCATCGGAGAAAACAAGCTGCGTCAGCTGATGGCTGACGGCGAACTGGAGTTTATCCAGAATGGCAATCGGCGTCTGATTTCAGACCAAGCGATTTGGGATTACTACAACCGCGCCAAGACCTCGGCAAAGGCCGTCGGCGGGTATTGATATGGCGATCCGGGAACGGAAAGTCAAAAACAAGCGAAACAGCCAAGGGATTTTAACGGGTCGGTCGGGCATTGTCTACGATGTCAACGTGAAAGTCTACGAGAACGGCAAGCAAAAAAGCGTTGCCAAGCGAGGCTTTGCAACGCGCAGGGAAGCGGAATTATACGAGGCTCAAATCAAACTGGAATTGCAGACCGGCAGCGCAGCTATGCTCGGCTACGGACCGGAAAGCAAGCAAAAGCTGAAAGAGTATCTGCCAAAATGGTACGAGAGCTACCGCCACAACCTTGCAAAAAGTACGCAGTACAGTTATGGAAGTGACATCAACCTGTATCTGATTCCCATGCTGGGCGAAGTGCCGCTGAACAAGCTGACACCCAAGATGATTGACGATATGATCGCACAGCTGCGTGAAAAGCAGCTGGCTGAAAATTCCGTTCGTTATTGCCAGCGGATTCTAAGCTCTGCGCTGTTCTCGGCGGTCAAGTATGGCTACATACCCATCAACCCGGCTAAAAACATTATGACGCGGTTTCACAAAAAATGCCGGGCGCAAGTACGACAAGTACAGCGTTGACCAGGTACTGCAGCTTTTGGCATTCGTTCACGGCAGTGTTCTGGAGTCGGCAGTGCTGCTCAGTGTTTTGTTTGGTTTGCGGCTCAGCGAAGCGCTGGGGCTGCGTTGGCGCGATGTGGATTTGACGCACAGACAAATCACGCTGCACGGACAATTACCCTGTGATTTGCCACACGACACCAAAATTGTGGTACATCTTGAACCGCTGAAAGACCGTGATGAGGGCGAAACACGAACGTTTCCCATCACAGAGGAAGCATTGCCGATCTTCTTGCGGCTTCGACAGGAACAGACGGATCAGCGGCGGCTGTGCAAACTCAGCGGGATAAAGTATTACGACAATGACCTTGTTTGTGCAAACCGGACGGTTCACCGTACTTGCAAAAGCGCATCTCTGCCAGATTTACCGGCTTTATGCGCAGTACCGGGATGCCGAAAATTCGTTTTCACGATTTGCGCGGCACGGCAGGCACCAATATGTACAATTTGACGGGTGATTTTTATGCAGTCAGTCAAATTCTCGGTCACTCCGTGGATGACTTTGCCCAGCAGATGGGCGTGAATCTGAACATCAACACGGTAACGACTCGCTATGTACAAGTACATGAGCAGTGCAAACTCAATGTGCTGACGGCATACCATCAGGCGGTGTTTGCTACACCGCAAAATGGGACGGCAGGGAATAACTCTTTATAAGATATTATCCTTTTTTGCAGGAAATTATGAACTGTGGGCAACAATTCGGGCAACAAATGGCTTTTGGAAACGGATTTTTGTTGCAAGCAATTTTGGCTTGTAATAGCCCTTGCGTAGACTTACAACATTATAATTCGACGCCGCAAACAAAAAATATCCGCCGTAAAATCTTTCGATTCTACGGCGGATATGGCGCAGATGGTGGGAGTCGAACCCACGCGACAGTCTCCTGTCCTAAAGCATTTCGAGTTTTTTGGTATATATCGTAACTGACGGTATTTATCGGAAAAAAGCGGAAGTTGTCGGAAGATGATTCGACCGACCTACGACGAAAAATGTTGAAAAAGAAGTCCTTTTTAACGTCAGAACGTCGCAATTCGAACCCGTTTCGGAATGCCGAATTTTTGGGAAAAATGAGAGAAAAACAGGCATTTTTGGCACGTTGGAGAGATGTTGGAGAGAAAAACAGGAGAGAACAAAAAAGCTCGATTTTCCTTATTGTTATGGGCATTTACAGAAGTGTGTTGACTAAATTTTATGCAAATTCCCCCTTGCCTCAAAAATCAAACCGTCCCTGCCTGCTGTTGATGAGTTCGAATAATGGACGGTGATTCTAGTGGATTGCAGTTACGACTTTGCAAAAATCAAGGCAAACTACCCTGAAAAAATCGGGCTGGAGCAGATGCGCGTCATCTGCCATATCAGCAAAAAGACGGCGCGTTACCTGCTGACAAGCGGGCTTGTTCCCTGCATAGATACCGGCAAGAAAACCCGCCAGTACATCATCAATACAAAAGATGTTATCACGTATCTTAAAAAGCGTCAATCCCAACCGGAAAAATTCTCGGCACCGACCGGGTATTACTCAGCGAGCTGGAACAAAGGCGGCAAGCCCAAAATGCTGACCTTACGGGAATGGGCAAATCTGGATACCGCCAAAAGCAGAAAGAAGTTTCAGGACTTTCTTACCCTGAAAACGCAGCCCTACAGCGATGTGCTGAGTGTTGCCGAAGCAAGCCGGCTTACCGGCTATCACCACAACACCCTGACGAATTGGTGCCATAACGGTTACATCCGATACTTTGAAGTCAGTGGTGGGTATATGATTCCCAAATCTTGTCTGCTGAATTTTCTGCTTAGTCCTCATATTCTGGACAGCTATCGACCTTCTAAAAAGATGGTTGACCTTGCGAAAGAATTCAGCCGACAGGGCAAATCGACAAAAAAGCCCACCGCCAAATGAGTGCCATAGAGAAAAGCAGCGTCCCCCGAATGTAAAACGGAGGACGCTGTTTTTATAGCCCTATTTCAACTGCTGACAATTTGTCACCAGTTGGCGCATGACTGTCATCGGCATTAGGCAGCGACATATAGCTTCTGTAATTTTTAACTGCCTACAATTTGTAGTCATTTCACAAACCGTATGCTTTGGAGCTATTTCAGATTATGCCCTATTAAATCGAAGCATTTGAATTCGGCCACTAACAGCGGCGGCAATTTTCGCGGCTCGTCCATCATCAAACTGGGCGGCTGTTCGGAAGATTTCTTCTACTTTATTGGAAAATCCATCAAGGCGCTCCAGCGGCAGATCCACATAAGGCGCAATCAGCTTTAGCTGGGATTGCTGCGAGGTTTCAAACGGTTTTGCGGGAACCATGGCTTCCGCATTGATCGCGCGGGTGAGGGTCATCTGCCAAAGGCTTGTGCCGCTGTCATAGATGGGCGCTGTTCCTTTCCATCCCAGCGTTTCGGAATCACGCAGGAAACCGAAATTGCCAAGATGGCGATCCGTGTTGGCTAAGATGAAATCGGCAGCCAGCATATTGCAGACCGCTTTCTTTGCATCAGGGATTTCGACAGCCCGGCAGCAAGCGTTGAAGTGTTCCCAGTTGGAAACACCCTGCGCTTGCGGCAGCAGCCGCATAAATTGGGCGGCGGTGACAAGCTCGGTGTGGTCATTGGTAAAGCACGCGCAGGCGGACATGACCTGCCCGCCCTGCTCTATAAGCCAGTAGGGAACGTGCGGCATGCCAAGCGCATCATACAGAGTTGAGGCAACAATTTCGTTGTAAGGCTCTTGCTTGTAAATACCTGATCCTGCTTTTAAGAGGATTCGTTTTCCGTCCGCAATGCGCCAGCGCTTTTGCAAAAAGCCATCCGAGGTATTGCAGGGGGAACACAAATCCGGCTGTGCTGAGAGAATCCCCTCGCCAAACAGAGCACGTCCCACGTCGTCAGAAAAGTCGTTCTCGTAGAAATTTACATCGCGCCAGTTCTGTGGGGCATCGCAGGGCGTGACCCAATACTGGTCTGAGAGGCTCAGCCCGCTGCATTTGACAAGCAGAAGTTCGGCGTAAGGGATATGCAGCGTTTCCAAGGCGCGCTCCAGCCCGGAACGGCTTGCCGGGATACCGCGCCCTGCCCACCATTTGCGCAGGGACAGAACATCAAAGCTGCCATCGCTATGCTTTGCGCCAAGGGGAATCCTCTGCGCCGAAAGAACCTCCGCCACATCAATAATGTCGCCGGTCTTTTCCGCTATTTCAATAACAGCCACTTGATGATTGCGCTGCATCAGGAAAAATCGCATTCTGCTCACCTGCCTTACCTTATAGAACGATTATACTCTATTCGGCGGGGCTTTGCAATCTGCGTTTTTGTCGCAGCGTCAATCCTTTTCTATACACCAAGGGGGAAGTATATCTTTTTTCGGGAAATGGGGTGCCGTCTGTGTTTTCCCCCACACCCCCTTTCAGCCAGCTGAAGTGACAAGAAGCCTGCTGAAACAAGAATATTGTTACTCTACGCCTTTACCATCGGTAAGGGCGCTTTTTATTTACACCAACGGAGGAAGTCAACAATGAGATTGCCCGCAGAGAACATCAAGACCGCCCGCGAGGTTCAGCTCGTGGATTTCTTAAACACCTACCGTCCTGGAGAGCTTGTGCGAAAATCCAGAGATGAGTACTGCACAAAATCGCACAGCAGCTTGCGAATCACGCCGAGCAAGAATCTGTTCCACTGGTGCTCCCAGAGCAAGGGCGGCAGAGGCGCGCTGGATTATCTGCTGACGGTCGAGGGAATGAGCTTTCGCTCGGCAGTAATGCTTTTGAACGAGATGGAGCTTGTTCCTTTTCAGCAGGTCAGAGCTGCCACCGTGGAAAGCAGCCGAACGCACGACTTTACACTGCCGCGTCCCGACAAAAATGCACAGGCAGCGACCGCCTACCTAATGCACCGTGGCATCAGCCCTAAGGTCCTGCGCTACTGCGTGGGCAGCGGCATTCTGTACCAGACCACGCGCGGCAACTACCGCAACTGCGTTTTTGTGGGCAAGGATGAAGGCGGCGTTCCGCGTTCTGCTTTTCAGCGTGGCTGCCAAGGTACCTACCGCGGTGATGTCACCGGCAGCCAAAAGAAGTACGGATTTCTGATGCAAGCGGAAAACCCGGACTGCGATACCGTGGAGCTGTACGAAGCCCCGATTGATGCTATGTCCGGCGCGACATTGCGTCAGTATACGGACATTGGAAAGTGGCGCAGTGTGCATTATCTGGCGCTGGGCGGGCTGAACTATCTGCCCATCGACTACTTTTTGCAGCAGCATCCGCAGGTGAAAAATGTGGTGCTCTGCTTTGACCGTGATGAGCCGGGGCTGCGCTTTGCCGAAACGGTTACCCAGCGCCTTGCCGAGCGAGGATGTAATGTAGAAAAGCGGCTGCCTGCCGTAGGTAAGGACTACAACGAAAGCCTTATCTGGTACAAGTCAAAGATTGAAAAACAGCGAGGAGAGCGCGTATGAAAACAATAGCGATTGCCAACCAAAAAGGCGGTGTGGGCAAAACGACGACCGCTGTAAACTTGGGCGTAGCATTGGCAGATATGGGTTATAAAGTACTGCTGGTGGACGCCGACCCGCAGGCCAGCCTGAGCCGATACCTTGGCTGTTCGCAAGGGAACGAAGGTGCGTCCCTGAAAGAGCTGATTGAGGCTGCCTGCAACGAGGTAGACCCGCCCGATGTTGTTATCCATACCGATGAAAAAGTAGATGTCATTCCCGCCAACATTCAACTTTCTGATTTGCAGCGAAGTTTGACAAATACCTTTATGCGTGAATGCGTAATGCAATGGGCGCTGGAACCATTTCAAGGGCAATACGACTATTGTCTGATTGACTGTATGCCGGAACTCGGCAACCTTGTCACCGCCTCTCTTGCAGCCGCAGACAGAGTTTTGATTCCCGTACAGCCGCTGATTCTTGATGTCGAAGGTCTTGCCAGTATCATTGGCACCATCCGTAAAATTCGCAGGAAAATCAATCCTAAACTGGAGATTGACGGTGTCCTGATTACCATGGCAGACCACCGTACCAATATGACACGGGATATGATCAAAGCCATTCACACAAGCTATGGTCCGCACACGCGCATTTATCAGGCAATCGTTCCGCGCTGCACCAGAGTCGGTGAAAGCCTTACTAAATCGGAGAGCGTACTTCGTTATAGTAAGCAATGCCCAGCGAGCACTGCTTACAGAGCATTGGCAAAGGAGGTGGAAAAGGGTGAGAGATCTCGCAAAAAACATCCGACTGCCCTCGATAGATGACTTGTTTTCCACTGAGGAAGAACGGCAGGATGCCAAGTTGGAGAAAATCCAGATCCTGCCGCTGTCTGAGCTGCACCCCTTTGAGGGGCATCCGTTTCAGGTGCGCGATGATGAAGAAATGGACAAGATGGTGGACAGCGTCAAGGAATATGGCGTGATGACGCCCGCCATCGTTCGCCCGCGCCGGGACGGCGGATATGAAATTGTAGCCGGGCACCGCCGCTGCCACGCCAGCCAGCGCGCCGGAGTGGACACCATGCCCTGCATTGTGCGGGACATGGACGATGATACCGCCATTATTTTGATGGTGGATTCCAACTGCCAGCGTGAGCATATTCTGCCGAGCGAAAAGGCAAAGGCGTACCAGATGAAGTTGGAGGCAATCAACAGAAAGCTCGGTAGACCGTCAAAAGAAAATGTGCGCCAAGTTGGCGCTAATTTTTCTGGCGCAAAAACAGCACAGATTATCGGTGAACAAGCTGGTGATAGTACCCGCCAAGTAGAGCGTTTTATCCGGCTGAACAAACTCACCCCTGACCTGATGCAGCTTGTGGATGACGGCAGACTCAAGACCACCCCTGCGGTGGAGCTGAGCTACCTGACGCCGGAGGAACAGGAAGAATTTCTCTCTTACATGGAAGAGGAAGGCTGCACACCGTCATTATCCCAAGCGCAGAAGCTGAAAGCTGCCAGCAAGGAAAGTGTCCTGACAAAAGACAAAATCCACGGGATCATGTCTGCCCGTTCCCCCAGCGTAAAGCCGCGCGAACCGCAGCTCACGATTGCCGTATCCAAGGTCGAACGCTATTTCCCGAAGGGCTGTACCTCCGAACAGATGGAAAGTACCATCCTGAAACTTCTGGAAAACTACTACCGCAAGCGGCAGGATTACGAACGATGAGGTGGCGGTATGACAAGAGTTTTGATTATAGAACCGGGCTACTGCCCCTATCAGGCTGCCTTTGACAGCCCGCAGGCGGCGATTTCCGAGGTGATCGAGGGCGACAGTTTGCTGCTGAAACCGTTCGGCACATCGAAAATCGGCGTTGTGTGCAGTAAAAACCAAAGCCGGCTGAAATACAACAGACAACTGGAGGATGGCTGCACCATACGCGGGCGGTTTCTGGTTTGTGGACTCAGTGAGTCCAAAATGTTGGGACTTTCAAAAGAACAGGCGGAGCGCTACAATCGGCTGCTGTTCTTTCCACAGGTAGAGGATATGCTGTCCGGTGATTTGCCGGTTGCCAAGGTTCGCCCGCCGGATGAGCGCTTTGGAAATAAGATTTCTTTGTGGGAAAGGTTGAGTCGTTAAGCACTGTTGAAGGAACCCTTAGAAAACTGGTGGCTGCCGGGGAACTCAAACGGGAAGGTGCCGGAAAATCGACTTACTACATCAGATTGCAATGAATCCCTTACACTATACCGCTTTCCCTTAAAACAGCATCGTTTTTAAGGGAAAGCACCCCATATACTATCGTCGGCTCTGCACAGCCATGTGCAGGGCTTTTTTATTACCGCAAAGGAGATGAAACCGATTGGCGAATTACCAAAATATTTTGCGGCAGGCACATCAGGCGATTGCCGATGTGGCAGACAATGCCGACAGCTGGCGGGCGTTTTTGCGCTCAGCCGCGTATACAACGCATTACGCTTTCCCGAATCAGGCGCTTATTTACAGCCAGCGCCCCGGTGCCACCATGCTGGCGGACATCGACACTTGGAACCGTGCTGCCGGGCGCTGGGTCAACCGCGGTGCGCACGGCGTAGCGTCCCTTGGCACCGGTAATATGGCGGGCAATGTGCGGTATCTGTTTGACATCAAGGACACCCACCCCGCCGGCAAAGCCTCCAAACCATTGGGCTGGCAAATCACCGATGCCAACCGCTATCCGACCCTGCAAGCCTTGCAGGAAAAGCACAGTGCCGAGAGCCTGCCGGAGATTTTCGGCTTACAGGCAGCCTTGTTTGTGGCACAGCACGGCAAACAGCTGGACGCCGATTTGCAGAATGCGGTGATCGGCAGCACACTGGAATGGGCAAAGCCGCAGGAGCAAACGGCGATTTTTGCCAACCTCATCACGCAGAGTGCCGTCTATATGGCGGCAGTGCGCTGCGGTTTGGGCGACAGTGCCGTGCCGCAGGACGCCTTTGCGGACATTGACCGCTTTGATACCGAATCCGCGGTTTTGGCGCTTGGCAATGCCGTCAACCGTGCGGGGCGGCAGATGTTTGCCGAAATCGGCGCTGTCGTCAAGAGCATCGACAGTGTTGCAAAGACCCAGCCGAAACAGTATGATGAGAATGTAAGCAAGACAAACCAACAGGAGGTGCAGGATCATGGATATGACAAATCTGAACGGGTATCTGGTGCCCAAGATGGCAATGAAGGAAACGCACAGACCGCCGGTCGGGAGAATCGGTCTGCAGCGGGAGAAGTTCCTGCAAGAGAACCACTCCCTGCTGTACGACAAGATGCTGCTGGACGGGACGCTGTACAGCGACCTGAAACAGACCGAGCAGCGCTATTGGGAGCAGGTGGAGCAGACCATCACGAAGCTGCTGGTCAGCAACCCGGCACCGGACAAGAACAACGACCCGTTGGGTTGGACCGCGCACATGAACAGTCTGCAAGCGCAGGCGGCGGAACTGGCGATGCCCATCGTGACGAGCCTGTAAATACCGAACCCACAACAGCGGAGAGCGAGCCATCGCCCTCCGCTGTTTCTGTTTCCGATGAGATTGAACTGCCGGAAAGCGTGGGGCGCGGCAACCTTGCCGAGAAAACTGCCGCCGCAATCGGTCTGCCCGCACCTGAACAGCAGCAGGAAACCATCCGCCAATTACAGCACCGCGCAAGCTGGCAGCCGCCCATCAAGGATGATGGCGCCCATATCGATGAGCAGGACATTGTCGATGTTCTTGTCATGGGCAGCGGTTTTTGTGAGGGGCGTTTTCGCATACAGGAATTTTTCTCTGCCACAGTATTGCCTACAGTAAAGGAGCAAGCCGACTGGCTGAAAAAAGAATACGGTATCGGCGGGCGCACTTGGGATTTCCGAGATGGCGAAAGAGGGTTTCTGGATTATGATGCCAAGGGGCTGAGAATCAAGCGCTATGCATCCGATAACGCCCCGGATTATTTCCGCTTGCTGCCGTGGAACGAGGTTGCCCGCCGTTTGCACCTGCTGGTCCACAACGACCAATATCTGGATGAAAACAACAAGCAGGGATATGAAAAATGGGAAGCGGAACAGCAAGCCAAACGCGACGCCCGTCAAGCCGAGATAGACTATGCGGAGAAAACCATCGCGGACTTTTGTGAACGCGAAGGGCTGGGCGGACCGGATTTTTCGAACCTTACGCACATCGACCTTGCCTATTCCACCACCGGGGACGGCGAACACGAAATTCAGGTGTACGCCAACTTCTTGCGCAATGAGATTGTGTATCTGGTTGATGGTTCCTTTGTGGACAGTGCGCGCTTCAACAGCACAAGGGCGCTTGCCAAGGAAGGCATTGAGGACATTGAATTTTCGCAGTTCATTGACGATGCGGAAGCCGCGTATGAAGCATATCAGGAACGCTACAAGCCCAAGCCTGTGGAAAAACGCCCGCTGGCTGCCGGGGATACTGTCTATCTGGAAAACGACCACCCCTTTACGGTGGAGGAAATCGGCATCTTTGATGTGCATCTGCGTGATGAGGATTTCCCGCTGATCGGGCGCGCCGTCAACCGCGGGAAGTTTGCACGGCTGCTGGCGGCGAACCCCAAAAACAATGCGTTGGCGGCACCCGACACCGTGGTTGAAGGGCAGGTCATTGAGGAAACAAACACACCGGAAGAACCTGTGGAGGGTGAAGTCTTAGAACCGACAGGCGAACCCGCAGAAGAAACCTCCTCTGGTTTTGGCGAGCAGGTCTTGCAGGCGGCGGAGCTCATTGCTCTCAGAGAAGCCTATTTACCGAACAACTATATTCCGCCGCAGGACCCTGCACCCCCGCGCACACCGCGCGAAAAGTTTTCCGCCAACATCACCGCAATTCGCACTTTGAAATCCATCGAAAAGCGTATGGCAGACGGTGGTCCTCACGCAAACGGCAAGGAGCAGGAAATCTTAGCCCAATACTCCGGCTGGGGCGGTTTGTCCGATGCCTTTGAGCCCAACAAGGACAGCTGGCACAGCGAATATACCGAGCTAAAAAGCCTGCTGACAGAGGAAGAATACGCCGCTGCCCGCAGCAGCACCCTGACCGCCTTTTACACCCCGCCCGAAGTCATTGACGCAATGTACACCACCCTGCGCAAAATGGGTGTGGGTGCCGGTACGATTCTGGAACCCAGTATGGGTGTGGGCGCGTTTTTTGGGCAAAGCCACAGCTATTTGTATGAGCCGACCACCAGATTGTTTGGTGTGGAGCTGGACAGCCTGACCGGCAGAATTGCCCGCCAGCTGTACCAGAAAGCCAACATCCAAATCACCGGCTTTGAGAAAGCCGACCTGCCCGACAGCTTTTTCGATGTGGTCATCGGCAATGTGCCGTTTGGGGATTACAGTGTGGTTGACCCGCAGTATAACCGGCTGCACTTCAAGATCCACGACTACTTTTTTGCCAAATCCATCGACAAGCTGCGCACGGGCGGTATCATCGCCTTTATCACCACCAGCGGTACGCTGGACAAAAAGAGCGAGGAAGTGCGCAAGTACATCAACGCCCGATGCGACTTTATCGGTGCCGTGCGCCTGCCGGATTCCACTTTCAAGTCAGCCGGAACCAAGGCTATGGCGGACATCATCTTTCTGCAAAAGCGTGACCGCATTCTGGAGCAGGACGCAAACTGGCTGCACACCACCCAGACGGAGGACGGGCTTTCCCTCAACAGCTATTTTGCCGAACACCCCGAAATGGTCTGCGGCACACTGAAAACCGTCAGCGGTCCGTATGGTCCTACCCTGACCTGCGAGGCGTTTGCCGATAAGCCCTTTGCCGATGTGCTGAAAGAGGCAATGTCCCATCTGCGCGCTGAATTTCACTTTCAGGACATCGAGCTGCAGGAATCCGGCGCTGTGGATGCCAGCATCCCCGCCGAACCCGATGTACGCAATTTCAGCTTTTGTATCCGTAACGGAAAATTCTATTACCGCGAGAACGCCATTATGCGCGAGGTTTCCCTTGGTGCTACCTCCGCAGCGCGTATGCGGCTGCTGATCGAACTGCGGGATACCACACGGGAACTGATTCAAGCCCAGCTGGAATGCTCATGTACGGTAAGGAAGCAAGCAACCGAAAACAAGAGATAGACCGCCAG
>ERZ824488.1827-NODE-1827-length-21459-cov-8.160577_pt1 | contig 21459 bp, 27 predicted proteins | sample MGYA00519936_ERZ824488 | MGnify/ENA primary metagenome ERZ824488 (study PRJEB31778, sample SAMEA3449153) | human gut metagenome | biome: human gut; feature: human-associated habitat; material: faeces | place: United Kingdom | collected 2010/2012 ... | reverse complement strand
TCCTCTAATTAGAAACTATTTATAAACTGTCCAACTTTTGGGGTTCAGTTCAATCATTGTCACCTATACATTATTAGTATATGGTATTTTTTAATTAATTATTTCTTTTTAGAAGCATGATTTGATAAAAATTGATTAAATTTTTCGCGTCGTTCCATTTCTTCTAATTCTGTTTTCATTTTGTTTCTCATATATTCATCAAAACCTAGATTACTATCTTGACCAGAATATAAACAAATTTGATACAATGCATTTAATCCATATTGATGAACTGCACTTATTAATCTACTACGATTCCATTTACTAGTATCATAATCAAAATCTAAATACTTTTCTAAATTAATACTCATATCTGTCAATTGTAAGTAGTAATAATAGCTCCATAGCATATCTCTTTGATAAAACATTACCTTAGGCCAATTACCAGTATTTAAATACTCTTTTTTATCGTTTTGATATTTTGCGGTAATATATTTAATTATATCAGTATCATTATTTATTTCAGCAGACAATATTGGTGCCATCATTTTAATTTCACCATTAATCCATTTGTTTGCTTCATCTACGGCTAATGCATATATTTCTTCATGACTTGAATGTTTCCTATTTTCCATAGAATATCCTCCTTTGCCCTAATTATAACATTAAAAGAGGAAAAAATGAAATATTATTGTAAAGATTGTGAAGAAGAATTTGAAGTTGGAGAAAAAGATTTTATTCCAAGTGCGGGATGGGAATATGATTTTGAGTATTTATTATTTTATGTAATTTGCCCTAAATGCAAAGGTTTAAGTGTTTATGAAAGATGCACAAGTGTTAATGAAGAAAAAATACCACCAGATATGAAATTAAGATTAATGAAGAAATATGCTTATGTATCAAATGATTATATTGAATATTATAAGAATCTTAGAGACTATATAATTGCGAAGAAAAAATGTAAAAAAATATTAGAAAGAATACATAACAAGAAAGAATTATTAAAAGATGATACAAAGCTTTTTGTTAATTGGAAAGACAGTGAAACAATAGTAGACAATGCTTCAAAAATTCAATTGAAAAAAACTCCAACTAAAAAATATTGGTGAGATTAAAATGAAAAATTGATAACTTTCTAAAAAAGATTTACTATTATATAAATATATGTTATTATTGTTATAGAGATTAGTTGTTTATCAATTATTAATCAGTTTCAAACTTACTACATTACGGCACCAGATTGATAATAAACTCAAACCATAAAAAGTTTGAGTTTTAAAATACTTAATTTTTATGATATAATAAAAAGTGAATGATGGTAAATGTCTTCGGACTAAAAATCTTGTAAAAACAAATGGAAATGATGTCATTGTAATTAGAATTATTATAAAAATATTAATAATTATATTAAAGTGAGGAAAAATATGAGTAAATATGAACCATTATGGAAATATCTAAAAAATAATCAAAAAGAAGAATATATACTAACATATGATGAAATTAAAAATATTTTAGGTTTTGATATTGACCATTCGTTTTTAAAATATAAAAAGGAATCAGCAAGTTATGGCTATATAGTAAAAAAAATAAGTTTAAAAGAAAGAAAAATAACATTTATAAATGTTATAAAAATAATAAAAGAAATAAAAGAAAGCTCTTCATCCAAAGAAGAATGCATAAAATATTTAGTAAAAGAAACAGGTTTACCTGGCAAAGAATGCATAGAGGTTTATAACTTTTATATAGGAGAACAAAATGAAAAATAAAATACTTAACCCATTATCAATGCTTGTAATCGGTATTTTGCTCGGTATAATGAGTAGACTATTTGATATGTATACGAATGTATTATGTGATGTTTTCTCAGAATTTGCAATCTGGGTATTATTCGGCACTCTTATATCAATTTATAGTAAAAGTAGAGTAGATGCAATGAAAAATATCTTACCATTTTGTATAGGAATGCTAATATCATATTACACCATTGCCGTTATAACTCACGGAGTATATAATACTAGCTTCATTATAGGATGGACCATCTTTGCGCTCTTCTCACCACTATTTGCATATCTAACCCATATGACAAAAGAAAATAATAAGTTTTCTAAAATAATAGGCGTTTTAATTGTATTATTTTCTATACTATCTAGTATTATCCTTTTTGACAAACTAAGATTCTATGATTATATAATTGATTTTATTTTAATATACTTTTTGTTCATAAAAAAATAGATACACTTGTATCTATTTTCATTTGTAAGGTGATTACAATGAATTAACAAATGTATCTATTTATATTATAACAAAACAATATTTTATATGCAACATAAATTAACTAAAAGTTTACAAAAATATAAACTAATAGTTGATTAATGACCACTTATTTGCTATTATATTAAAGGTGAATAATATGGACTATCTAATATTAATAATCATACTAAGCTCATTATTAATAATATATACAGTATATATACTAATTGATGACTATAAAAAAGAAAAATACTATAACAAAAATATATACTATATAACAGAATGGGATAAATATGAAAGTATAATTAAATTACAAAAAAAAATAATATTTAGAAAAAAGATAAAACTATTATTCTATAAAATAAGGAGCAAAATAAAATGAAAATAATATTGTCAGCATTATGCATAATAGGACTATTCTATATAATAGTATTCTTTAAAAGAAAAAGTGCAAATTATTATCAATTAATAAATAAATTAGATAATGAATTAGAAAAAAATAAAACCAAAATAAAATCAAATAACAAAATAATAGAAGAATTAGATAAACAAATATCAAAATATGACTGAAAATAAGATATTGTTATATTTCATTTTAAATGATATAATAAATAGGTGATGAGATATGATTATTATAATAATTCTATTTTTATTTTTAGATCAAATGATTAAATATTTAGTTGCATCCAATATGCACCTAAACCAAAGCATTAATATCATTAAAGATTTCTTTAAAATAACATATGTAACAAATGATGGAGCAGCATTTAGCTTATTTAGTGGAAATGTATTACTACTAATATTAATTGCAGTTTTTGTTATAATATATATATTTAAAAATATAAAAAAATTAGAAAAATTAGAAAAATACATTTATAGCATATTAGTTGCTGGAATACTAGGTAACCTAATTGATAGAATATTTAGAAGACATGTAATAGACTATCTAGACTTTAGAATATTCGGTTATGATATGGCCATATTCAATTTTGCAGATATATGTATTGTTGTATCTTGCTCATTGCTTTTATTATTAGAGGTGATAAAATGGAAAAAATCACAGTTAGTGAAACAAACGAAAGATTAGATAATTATTTATCTAAATACTTGGAAATAACTAGAAGCCAAGTTAAAAAAAACATAGATAACATATATGTAAACGGACAAAATCAAAAATGTGGATTTATTTTAAGTGCTGGTGATGTAATTACATATGAATTTAAAGAAGATGAAGAAATCAAACCAGAAAACATTAAAATTGATATTGTTTACGAAGATGGTGACATAATGGTTATTAATAAACCAAATGGATTAGTTGTTCATCCCGGAGCAGGGAATAATAGTGGTACTTTAGTAAATGCCTTAATGTATTTATCGAAAAACTTAAGTGACATAAACGGCGAATATAGACCTGGTATTGTTCATCGGATAGATGCCTATACAACAGGATTGTTAGTAGTTGCCAAAAACAATGAATCCCATAATATTTTAGCAGAAGAAATAAAAACAAAAACAGCAAAAAGAAAATACTATGCAATTGTTTGGGGAACATTTAATAATACTAGCGGAACTATTGATGCACCGATTGGAAGAGATCCTAATAATAGACTCAAAATGAAAGTAATTGATGGCGGAAAAGAAGCAATTACTCACTTTAAAGTATTAAAAAAATTCAAAAGAGCAAGTTTACTTGAATTAGAACTAGAAACAGGAAGAACTCATCAAATAAGATGCCATATGGAATATATTGGCCATCCAATTGTAAATGATCCTGTTTATGGCAACCACTCATTAATTGATAATAGTGGTCAGGCATTACACTCATTTGAACTTACTTTAATTCATCCAAGAACAAAAGAAAAAATGACCTTTAAAGCAGAAACACCAGAATGCTTTAATAAAATACTTAAAATTATGGAGGAAGAATAATGGTTAACAAAATTGATGAAATAACAATGAAATTAATGCACTATTTTATAACAGAAAAAAATTATAATCCTGTTATATTACAAGGCGCTAAAAACGAAATATGGCTAGAAAACCTTAATTCTGACTATAAAATAATTAGAATTGTTTCAAACTATATTCATAATAATGAACAATTAAACTTTGATTTATATAGATCATCAACTATAATTAAAAAAATAAAAAAACAAACCTTTTCATTCAGTATGAATACCCTTAGTATATTTATCAATTTAGGAGATAATGTTGATGAAGAAAAAATAAGACCATCTAAAGAAATGGATTTTGTTGGAATAAAAGACATAGATGAATTAAATAAATGCGATAATGTCATAAAAGCATTTCCTAACATAATAAAAGACACAAAATTTGATGAAGAAGGAGTTAATTTATATATGAAAATAACTGATGATATAGCTCATAAAAATGAAGAAAACGGTAAAAAAGCCGAAGAAATATTTGCCGTTAGAAAACCATATGTAACATATGCCTTACTTGCAATAAATATTTTGCTATTTATTATAATGGTATTTGTAAGCGGTGATGGAGTTTATGGATTTCAAACCGAAACTCTAGTTAAATTTGGTGGCAATGTTAAATCATTAGTATTAAATGGCGAATATTGGCGCTTGATCGCATCAGCCTTTTTACACGATGGCTTCTTACATCTAATATGTAATATGTATGCCCTTTATGTACTCGGAATTCAACTTGAAAACTTTTTTGGAAAAACAAGATTCGCAATCATCTATCTCTTTAGTGCAATTACAGGAAACCTTTTATCATTAGTATTTGCCGATCCAAACGTTGTAAGTATAGGCGCAAGTGGCGCGATATTTGGCCTATTTGGTTCATTATTATATTTTGGCTATTATTATAGAGTTTACTTAGGAACTGTTCTAAGAACCCAAATTGTTCCCGTAATTTTAATTAATTTACTATTCGGTATCGTAACACCAGGAATTGACAATGCAGCCCATATTGGCGGACTAATCGGAGGCGTATTTATATCAATGGGAATAGGTGTTAAGTTTAAAAGCACAAAATCAGATATGATAAATGGAATGATCGTTTCAACACTATATTTACTTTTCTTAATTTATATGGGATTTTTCAGGTAAAATATTTGACAACACTACTATTTTGTGGTAAAATCATTACTTGTGTAGGGCCTCACTCTACAACCGCACAGAAATGGCTTTAAACATTACGTACCATAATGGCGAGTCTTAGTTAACAAGGAGGTATAAAAATGAAAGCAGTTATAAAAACTGGTGGAAAACAATATATCGTTGAAGAAGGTTCAATTATTTATGTTGAAAAATTAGATTTAGAACCTGGTAAAGAAGTAGTTTTTGATGAAGTTTTAATGATAGATGATAAAGTTGGAAATCCACTTGTAAAAGGTGCTAAAGTTACAGGAGAAGTTATTAAGAATGGTAAACAATCTAAAATTATTGTTTATAAATATGTTCAAAAAAATAACTATCACAAAAGACAAGGACATAGACAACCTTATACAAAAGTTGAAATTAAGTCTATTAAGGCATAAGTATGGTAAGAGTAAATTATTTTGTTAAAGACAATAGAATTGAAAAAGTTATATTAAAAGGCCATAGCAATTTTGATGATTATGGTAAAGATATAGTTTGTGCATCTATTAGTTCGATAGTTATTACAACCGTAAATGCTTGTTTAAAAATAGATAAAGAATCTATTAAGCATAGTGAGGGAAAAGAAGTTGTTATAACAATCATTAAACATAGTGATATAGTTGATACTTTAATTAACAATATGATTGACTTACTGATGGAATTATCAAAACAATATGAAAACAATATCAAAATAGGAGGCGAGAGTTGTGTTTGAATTAATGCATTTAAATATACAATTATTTGCGCATAAAAAAGGTCAAGGTTCTACTAAGAACGGACGTGATTCTGAATCTAAAAGATTAGGCGCAAAGGCCGCTGATGGTGAATATGTTACAGGTGGATCTATCCTTTATCGTCAAAGAGGTACTAAAATATATCCTGGCGTTAATGTAGGTATTGGTACTGATGATACTGTATTTGCAAAAATTAGTGGTTATGTAAAGTTTGAAAGACTTGGAAAAGATAAAAAACAAGTTAGTGTTTATCCAAACAAATAAGAAGCATATGCTTCTTTTTTTAATAAATACTAATTATTTAGTATTTCATATATTTCTTTTACATCTTTTAAATTATTTTCTTTATAAAATGGAATTATATGTAAATGGAAATGTTTTACATCTTCTAAAACACCATTATTTTGAACCAATCTAATACCATCAGGATTTAATTTTGTTTCTAATAATTTTTTAATATCTTTAGCTTTACTAAATATATAATCAACCATTTCTAAAGAAATATCATCCAAATCAACAAAATGTTCCTTAGGAACAATTAAAGTATGACCATTAGATTTTGGATTAATATCTAAAAATACCTTAATTTTATCATCCTCATATAAAGTATATGAAGGAATTTCCCCATTTACAATTTTACAAAATACACAATTCATAATTACCTCCTATATAATTATACAACATAGTAATAAATTTTTAAATATGATATAATACATTCAAGGAGATTTTTTATGTTAAATAATAAAGGAACAATAGTAATAGAAACAGAAAGATTAATTTTAAGACCATTTAAAAAAGAAGATGGTGCGAATATGTTTAAAAACTGGGCAAACGATGATAGAGTAACCAAATATTTGAGATGGCATTCTCATAAAAACATTAATGAATCATACGATATATGTTCAATATGGGAAAAAGAATCTAAAAATATAGATACTTATCAATGGGCTATTGAATTAAAAGAAACAAATGAAGTTATTGGATCAATTGGCCTTGTAGATTTAAAAGAAGAACTTTTATGTGGTGAAATCGGATATGCAATCGGATATAATTATTGGGGAAAAGGAATTGTAAAAGAAGCTTTAATAGAATTAATAAAATATTTCAAAGAAATCGGCATTGTTAGATTACAAGCTTACCACGAAGTACCTAATATAAATAGTGGTAAAGTCTTAATTAAATGTGGATTTGAATATGAAGGATTATTAAGAAAAAGTGTTTTAAATAAAGATGATGAATTAGTAGATGCAAAAATATATTCAATAATATTAAATTAATGATTATATTTTAATATTTATATTCAAATTATTTAAAAAAAATGATAAAATATTAGTTGGTGAAGAAGTATGCAAAAGATAGAAATAAAGAATTTATCTGTTGAAATAGATAATAAAGAAATAATTAATGATTTTAATTTAACAATTAATACAGGAGAAATCCATACAATTATGGGACCAAATGGTGTAGGTAAATCAAGCTTACTAAAAACAATTATGGGCGATCCTAAATATATAGTTACCAAAGGTGACATATTAATAGATGGAACAAGTATTCTTAATTTAAAAGTAAATGAAAGAAGTAAAAAAGGAATTTTCCTAGGAATGCAAATGCCAAACGAAATAGAAGGCGTGACAACAGCTGATCTAATGAGAAGCGCTCTAAGAGACAATGAAGACTTTAAATTATATGGCTTTGTTAAAGAAATAAATGGATTATGTGATAAACTATCCTTTGATAAAGAAATGTTGCACAGAAGTATTAATCTAGGATTCTCTGGTGGCGAAAAGAAAAAAAACGAAATATTACAAATGTATATGTTAAAACCAAGTTTAGTTTTATTAGATGAAATTGATTCAGGACTAGATATGGACAGTTTAAAAATAGTTGCATCTAGTATAATGGAATATTTTGAAGAAAAGAAACCAGCAATATTAATGATAACCCACTATGAAAACATACTTGATTACATTAAACCAGACTATGTTCATATAATGTTAGATGGCAAAATAGTTAAAAATGGTGATTTATCTTTAGTCAAAGAAATTGAAGAAAACGGCTATAACTTATTTAAAGAATGTACAAATGAAGTGGATGTAAATGATAAAAATGAATAAGATAATATTGAGTAATGAAGGAATGACTAAAGAATTAGATGATAGCATTGTTGTTAACTTTAATGGCATAATGGAGCGCTTCGGTATCGATGAATTCAGTATATATATTCATAATAATACTAGCCTTTATATCTATATAAAAGATGATGTTAAAGTATCATTTAATGTTAACCTAGATAATGATGTAAGTCTAAATCTATATGAAGTAAAAAAAGACCTAAAAACAAAAATAAAATATAAATACACTTTACTAGCAAACAGTTATTTGAAAGTCAATAAAATTAATCATAACATTGAAACAAAAGAATTAGATCTAATTAATCTAAACGGAACAAACGCTAACTGTGATTTTATATTAAAAAACATCTCAAACGGAAATGACACAATTGATGTAATTATAAACCATAATATAAGAGAAACAACAAGTAACATTAAATGTGATGGCTTATCTGTAAACAAAGGAACCCTTAATTTAAATGTAACAACAATTATACCAAATGGTTGTGTAAGAGCAAAAGCTAATCAAGATAACGAAATCATAAGTATGAACGAATTAAATAATACCATTAAACCATTACTATTAATTGAAGAATATGATGTTGAAGCATCCCATAGTGCTAAAATAGGTAGTTTTAATGAAGACGATTTATTCTATCTAAAAAGTAGAGGAATAGAAGAAAAAGAGGCAAAAAGATTATTAATAAACAGTTTCTTAAAAAGAAACTTAGATGACTGTGAAATAAAAAAATATATTGATGATTTGGAGGTGAAATATGAATAGAGAAGATTTTGAAGTATTAAAAAATTATGTGTATTTAGATTCTGGTGCAACAGCACTTAAACCAAGTATTATACTTGATCCAATAAAAAAATACTATCTAGAAGAAACCTCTAATATTCATAGAGGAGACTATGATATAGCAATTATAGCTGATCGTAAATATGACCATACAAGAAACTTAGTTGCGAAATTTATAAATGCAAATACAAATGAAATTGTTTTTACAAATAATACAACTGATTCATTAAATAGAATTGTATTCGGTTATTTTAAAAATGTTCTAAAAGAAAATGATGAAGTATTAATAACTAAAGCAGAACACGCATCAAATGTTTTACCTTGGTTTGAATTAGCTGATTCAAATAAAATCAAAATAAAATATATTGAATTAGAAAATAATATGGTAACAATTGAAAATGTAAAAAAAGCCATAAATTCTAACACTAAAGTAATATCACTTGCCCATATAACAAATGTTTTAGGTGATATAAGACCAATCAAAGAAATAACTGAATATGCCCATCAAAAAGGCATAATGGTTGTTTTAGATGGTGCTCAAAGTGTTCCCCATATGAAAACAGATGTTAAAGATCTAGATATTGATTTTTTAGCTTTTTCAGCTCATAAAATGTGTGGACCAACCGGAGTAGGCATTTTATATGGTAAACTAAGACACCTAAAGAAAATGAAACCAATCTTATTTGGTGGTGGAATGAATGCATCATTTGCAAGCGATCAAACAAGAGTATATGATGATGTTCCAAGATGTTTTGAAGCAGGAACCCCTAATGTTGAAGGTATTCTAGCGTTCGGCAAAATAATTGAATATTTAAATGCTATTGGAATGGATAATATCCATAATTATGTTAAAGATTTAAGAAAATATGCAATTGAAAGATTCAAAGAAATTGATGACATTGTTTTATACAATGAAAACTTTGATTCAAACCTAATAACCTTTAATAAAGTAGGTGTCTTTGCCCAAGATTTGTCTATTTATTTGAGCCGAAAAAATATTTGTATAAGAGCAGGTAACCACTGCGCGAAAATGCTAAAGGAATGTTTAGGAGTTAAAAACACATGCCGTGTTAGCCTATATTTCTATAACACAAGAAAAGACATTGACAAATTAATTGATGCCCTAAAAAACAAGAATATAAAAAATGAAATCATTTAAAATGTACTATAAATAAAGGTACATTTTTTCTTGTTATATTTTAAATACTTTGCTATAATTATACTAGTGATGTATATGAAGAAAATTACAAATCTAATTATTTTTATTTTAACTATATCATTAATATTTATTGTATATTTAGTTATTAATAATCCAAAAAATGAAAACATTTATATAAATATACCATTAGGAGAAAGCAGAAAAATAAATGATTTAAGTGAAGATTATATAGTTAGTAATGATATAATAGCAGTTGATGAAAACAATAATATATGGGGCATTAAAAAAGGTGAGGCAACCTTAAAAACAAATAATCAAAAATATAATATAAAAGTAGTTGAACCAACAAAAGATATTAACTATAGATATGATAAAATTGTTTTGGACGTTTCTCAAAGTAAACAAATAGATTATATATTAAAAGAAAATATTGAAATAATTAAATATGAATATGATTCTAATATAATTGAATTAAAAAGTAATACTATAAAAGCCTTAAAAGAAGGAACAACAACCTTAAGAGCAATTACAAATAAAGGAACATATAAAGATATAAATATAATTGTTAAAGACATCAATATAAGCCTAAGCACTAAAAAAGTTGATTTACTAATCGGTGAAACCAAAAAAGTAACCTTATATAGTTCTATTCCCATAAACAAAGAAAATATCACTTGGAGCGTTAATACTGATATCGTAAATGTAAACTATGGTATTGATAACATAACTTTAAAAGGAATCAAAAAAGGAACAACTACCATAAATGTAAAAGTAAATGAAAAAGTTCTTACCTTAACTATTAATGTTAATGATAATGTAGATAGTTTAGTTTTAAATAGTAGTTTTGTTAATTTAAATAAAAATGAAGAATTTGAAATAAAAAGTAATATCCCAAATGAATTAGTTAATTTCAAAATATATGATACCAATGTCGCAATATTTAAAAATAATAAAATACTTGCTTTAAATAATGGAAAAACCATTTTAGAAGCAAGTATATATGATAAAAAATATTACACAGTTATATATGTAGGAAATTATAATATAAAAAATAATATCAATTATGATATAAATAGTTTTATACCTTTCTTTAATGAAATTGCTTTAAGCAATGAATATACTATAAATGAAAGCTCAAAAAAAATCCAAAAATGGAATAAACCAATATATTATAAATATACAAATGCAAGTGAAGAAGACATAAAACAAATAAAGCATGTAGTAGGTATATTAAATAATATTCCCGGATTTCCCGGAATGTACTATAAAGAAAATGACTATGATCTATCTATAGATTTTATTTCTTATGATAAACTATATGGAATTATTAAAGTTCAAGGAGTAGAAGGTTATTCAACAATCGATTTTAATAATGACATTATCTATAAAAGTAACATTTACATCAATTCTAATTTAGACAATAATATCAAAAGATCTGTTATATGCGAAGAAATATTACATTCAATAGGACTTAAAAATGACAGTAAATTAATACCAAATAGTGTTTTATATGAATACGGAAGTAAAGTAGAAGATTTAAGTGATTATGATTTACTTGCTGTAAACATTTTATATAGCACGTATATTAATTATGGTATGAGTGATATAGCAGTAAACAAAATACTTAATAACATATTAAAATAACATTTGTAATTACAAATGTTATTTTAGTGTATAACTATTATTTATAAGAGATGTACTATATAGAAATAAAACATCAGCACTATTAAAATCAATATAATTTGCTAATAGTTTAGGGGAAATATATCTTGTATCAACAACTATTATTTCTTTATATCCCTCAGTGAATAAAGGAGTAATACTGCTTCCATAAGAATCCCTAAAAATAATTAATCTTTTATTTGATTGACTATTAGTATTTATTTTTAAAAGCGAAACTGAGCCAGATAAATAAATATCATATTTATCAAGCGAATTGCTTTTATTTAAATTATATATTCCTTCATTTTTTCCTGTTTCATAATTGTAAACAATACTTGAATTAATTGTATCATTAATTAGTATTTTAATTTTATCTTCTTTTACATTTATTGGAAGTCTACTAGCATAAACACCCTTAAAACTTGTTATTTCTTTTTCTATATAATTATTATTTACATCAAAGTCCATTTCTTTAGAAAATTTCTTTATAATTTCTCTTAAAGTTTCTTCTTTCCAATGACTATCAGTTATATAGTAATTATCAAGTGATAGAATATTAAATAGATCTATATATTTTGCATCTATTTCCGATTTAACAATATTTATAAGTTTATCATAATCTAATTTTAAATTATTATCATTTACAAAATAATTCTTATCAGGTATTACCGATATATAAATATTATTATTTTTTAAATATAAATCCTTAATTTCATTAATCTTATTTGTAAAATTTAAAACAGACTTTTCATTTAATGGATAAAGTTGTTCAATTATATAACCATTATAAATATATAGATTCTTATAATTACCACGAGTTTTTAACTCAATATTTGCCTTTATAAGTCTTAAATCATCTCTTTTAATAAATTGATCATTAACATATGAATCAAACTTTTTAAAGAATGTTCCATCAAATACTGTTTTCGTACTTATATCAGGAAATTGTTCAAGTTTTCTTCTTTCACTTATTGATATTTTATCATCTTTTTTAATCAAATTAATTATAAAAATAGTTATTATAAAACTAGAAAATAGTAGCGAAACTATTATATTTTTTATCTTTTCTTTCATAAATATCTCCTAAAATCTAAAATATAAAAATGGGTTATATGAATTATCAATTAAATATGATGTTACAACTATTAATAAAACTAAAAGTAAAATAGGTTCAAATATATTTATTATATTCTTAATTTTTTCATTTTTATTTAATTTATCAATTATATTTTTAATAAGTGGAGTAGAACCTATAATAGCAATCACTAAAACTATTAAATAGCTCTTAAAATAATATAAAGTAGAACTATTAATAAATGGATTATTAAAATTAAATAAACCGTATATATTATTGAAAGCTTCTTTCATAGATGATGCATTAAAGATTGTAAAACTAATCATTACAATAAAAAGTACATATATATGGTTTAGTATTTTTAATTTATCAAGATATTTTTTCAAAAATAACTTTTCAATTATTAATACTATGCCAAATAATAGCCCCCATACTACAAAATTCCAACTTGCTCCGTGCCAAACACCTGTAAGTGTCCAAACAATCATTATATTTCTTAATTGCTTTATAATTCCGTTTCTATTACCACCAAGAGGTATATAAATATAATCTTTAAACCAAGAACTAAGCGATATATGCCATCTTCTCCAAAAATCAGTTATTGTTTTAGAAATATATGGGTAGTTAAAGTTTTCAAGAAAATGGAAACCAAACATTCTACCAAGACCGATTGCCATATCAGAATATGCTGAAAAATCAAAATATAATTGTAACATATAACTTATAGCTTTAATCCAGTAAAATAGGATAGTAGCCTCGTTAATTGTACATATTTCACCTAAGATATTTGCGATCAGTACCTTTTTAGATAAACCAATAATAAATCTTCTAACTCCGTAAGAAAAATTTTCAAAAGAATGCTTTCTCGTTTTTAGTTCTTCTTCAATAGTTTCATATCTTACAATTGGACCAGCTATTAATTGTGGAAACAAAGAAACGTAAGTTCCAAGTAAGAGAAAACTCTTTTGAGCCTTAACTTTACCTCTATAAACATCAATTACATAACTTATTATTTGAAATGTATAAAAAGATATTCCAATTGGAAGGGCAATGTTTTGAAGCGGAACATTTGCTTTAAAAATACTATTGATATTTAATATTAAAAAATCCGTATATTTAAAGAAGACTAATAAAGATATATGAATAATTAGAGTAATTATAAAAATATCCTTACTTTTATATTTTTCAATTAATCTAGCGCCGATATAAGCTATCAATATTTCTAAAAGCATTAAAATAATATATTTAGGTTCTCCATATAAATAAAATATTAAAGAAAATATAAAAAGAACAACATTTTTCATTTTATTCGGAACAATAAAATAAATAAATAATATTATTGGTAAAAAATAATATAAAAAACTAATACTTGTAAATAACATTTTTCCTCCTTAAATAAGCACCATTTCTGGTGCTTTATGCTGCAGGCATTTCTGGTGGTAATTCAATACTACCTTCATCATTTGTTTTTTCTAATTCTTTTCCTATGTTACTATTCACATAGTTTTTAAACTCATCATAAACAGGTTTTGCCCAAGCTTCATCAGCCATAACTAAGAAAATAACATTTCCATTATTTGTAATATATAATTTCTCAGCACTAACACATATCCAACGTCTCATATCAATATTGTCATAGATTTCAGTTTTTACTTTTTCTACATCCACATTATCTTTTACTTTGATAACAGCAACCAAATATGCTTGTGCATTTATTAATGGTTCAGATACAACTAACAAATCGATATCATTTGCTGTTTTTAAACCAGTATAACTTGTTACGATATCAGTATTAGATAAATCAACTTTTTCTGTGCTAAGAGAAGGTAAATCAGTTTTAGCATTACTATAAATCGTCTTTAGCATTTTTTTCATATCGCTTGCACTATTAATTGTAGATACTTGCTTATTTGAATTAAGTTTAATAAATATTCCAAATATTAAAACTAGTAAAGCAATAGCAACCGCATATAATATTGTTTTCTTTTTCATTTTATCATCCTTTCCTAGAACATTATAACATTTATATGACTTAAAGTAAAGAGAACTATTTTATCAAGTTCTCATAAGGTCTTAAGTTCTTAAGTAAGAAATATTTACCAGGTATACATACTAATTCTAAATCACCAATATATTCGTAGCATGCACTTCCAAAGTTCATTTTGAATTGGTTTAATCCTTGATATTTAGTTTCTTTTAAAGAGGTAAGACCACCTAAATTTAAATATTTAAAATCTTTATAATAATTTATAGCTTCCCATATTAATAAATGTTTAGCATTATATCTTTTATAGTTTTTATCATAACCATCCATTATCATATATACTTCATCATTTTCTTTTATAAATAAACACTCAGCAATTACAATACCATTTGGATGAGTTTGCATTAATTTTGTAGCATTTGTTAACTGATTATGATATTTACCAAGTAAATTATCGGCTTCTATCTTTAAAGCCGTCAATCTATTAGATTGTTCTTTTTTTATAAATTCATCAATTTGTTTACATATTTCTTCTTGTCTTATATAAAGTGATCTAAACTTACTTAATAATTTGGAACAATTTAATTTAGCATAGAAAAAATCAATTTTTTTATTTTGACTAAAATAATAATACAAATATTCGAAATATAATAAATTTCTTGGATATTTTTTTTCAGTATGAGCATATAAATATTTTAAATCATCATATGTTCCTTTATGAATTTCAACACCATTGTCAATTGCGCTTCTAATTTTTGTTTTATATTCTTTTTTTATATTATTAAACAATATATTAGGATTGTTCATTTCAATTTTCGCTTCATATCTCGGTTTAAAACTTTCAAAAAAATCATTATATCCCAAATGGTTATATCCAAGACTTTTAAGATTATTAAATATCTTATCATAATTTTCTTGTTTAACATTATTTATTTCTTTTATAATTAAAGGATTTAATTTAATTGCAACGATATTATTTTTTTTGCAATACTTTTTAATTTCTAAAGTAAATGTTTTAACTAAAGATTCATTATTATAATCAATTACAAAACCTCTGGGAGTATAAGCATAATTAAAACCCTGTTTTTTAACTATTAAAAGAATCGTTGAACCAATTATATTGCCATTTTCTTCAAGACCAAGTAATTTAATACTAAACGATTGTTTTTCCATAGTTTTAGCATATTCGCTAGTCTGATATAAAGAATGATTAATATTCTTTAAATAACTATTTAATTCATCTTCATTTATTTCTCTTATTTGCATTTTCTTCACCATAATAATTATATATTATTTTTAAACAATTGTCTACAAAAAGAAAAAAGTTATATTTTCATATAACTTTTAATTCAAAATACACGGCGAATGTTGATAAATTTTTTCTTTCATACGTATTATTTATATTTTTAGAAAGGTTGCCGTGCTTATTCATTATAGCACACCTTAAAATTATAATGCAATAGTTTTGTAAAAATATTTTTTGATTTTTAAAAATGTTGTTGACATATAGTTTGTTTTAGTGTATATATTAAAAGGAGGCGAGAGAATGACTAAAAATTTGGTAATAGTGGAATCTCCAAGTAAGTCTAAAACTATTGAAAAGTATTTAGGCAAAGATTATCACGTAGTTTCTAGTAAAGGACATATTAGAGATTTATCTACTAAAGGTAAATATGGTTTAGGAGTTGATGTTGACAATAACTTTAAACCAGACTATACATTTATAAGTGGGAAGAAAAAATTAATTAAAGAACTTAATAATGATGTAAAAAAAGTTGATAATGTTTATCTTGCAACCGACCCCGATCGTGAAGGAGAGGCTATAAGTTGGCATTTAAAAGAGTGTTTAGATTTAAATGATAAAAATTATAAAAGAATTGTTTTTAATGAAATAACAAAAAATGCAATTTTAAACTCATTTGATCATGCCCGTGATATAGATATGAACTTAGTAAGTTCACAAGAAACAAGAAGAATACTTGATCGTATAATTGGTTTTAGATTAAGTAAATTAATGCAAGCAAAAACGAGCGGATCATCTGCTGGTAGAGTTCAATCAGTCGCGCTTAAATTAATTGTTGATAAAGAAAGAGAAATTGAAAAGTTTACACCTGAAGAATATTGGACAATAAAAGCACTATTTAATGATTTTGAAGCTGATTATGACGGCGATATTCATAACGAAGAAGAAGCAAATAATATTTTAAAAAAATTAAAAAAAGATTTTGTTTTAGAAAGTGTTACAGAAAAAGAGAAAACAAGAAACTCTAAAGTGCCATTTATTACATCTACTTTACAACAAGATGCATCTAATAAATTAGGTATGACAGCCAAAAAAACAATGAGTATTGCTCAAAAATTATATGAAGGAATTGAATTACCAGGTGAAACAGTTGGTTTAATTACCTATATGCGTACAGATTCAATCCGTTTATCAAATGATTTTATAAATGATACTTATCAGTTTATTAAAAATAAGTTTGGTTCTGATTATGTCGGAAGTGTTAAAGTTTCTAAAAAAACCGAAAATGTTCAAGATGCACATGAAGCAATCAGACCAACAAGTATTAATAGAATTCCTGAAGAAATAAAACCATATTTAACACCAGATGAATATAAATTATATCGTATGATTTACTATAGAGCATTAGCATCATTAATGAAAAATGCTAAATATATGCAAACAAGTATTAATCTATCAAATAATGGATATAATTTTAAAGCAAATGGAAGTGTTATTACATTTGATGGTTACCTAAAAGTATATAAAGAATATGAAGATGTAAATGATGTTGTATTACCAGACTTTAAAGATTATAAAAGCAAAGTAATTGTTTCATCTGATATAACAAAAGAACAGCACTTTACTAAACCACCTTCAAGATATACGGAAGCAAAACTTATAAAAGAAATGGAAGAACTTGGTATCGGAAGACCAAGTACATATGCTAAAATAATTGATACAATTAAAGAAAGAGGATATGTAAATGTTCAAGATAAAAAGTTCGTACCAACAGAAATAGGTTTTGAAATTACTGATAAATTACAAGAGTTTTTCAGTCATTTAATCAATGTTAAATATACAGCAAGTATGGAAACAAATTTAGATGAAATAGCAGAAGGCAAAAAGAATTGGGTAAATGTTTTAAAAGAGTTTTATGATGATTTTGAACCATATGTTGAAAACGCTTTTAAAGAAATGCCTAAAAAAGAAGCTGAAGAAACCGGTGAAAATTGTCCGGAATGTGGAAGCCCATTAGTATACCGCAAAGGAAAATATGGGAAGTTTATAGCTTGTAGTAATTTCCCTAAATGTAAATATATAAAACAAGAAGAATCCGCGCAAGAAGAAGTATGTGATTGTCCAAATTGTTCTGGTAAAATTGTTAAAAAAAGATCTAAAAGAGGTAAAATATTTTATGGATGTTCAAACTATCCAAAATGTAAAACTGCTTTTTGGGATAAACCAACTGGCGAAAGATGTCCAAAATGTTCTGGTTTATTATTAGAAAAAGGCAAAAAAATATATTGTGGAAGTTGTGATTATATAAAGGACTAGCGATAGTCCTTTGATTTGACATCAAACCTGTAAAATGTTATATTATAGTAGTTAGGGGGTATAGTATGGAATTAATATCTGTTATGGCTAAAGATGGTAAAATACTATCATTCAATTATTTCGATAGTAATGATTATGTCTATAAAAAAACGTGTACAATATGTGATTCAGATACTGCCATTACTGTTTTAAAGTATTTTGAACAAAGAAAAAATATTATTTATAAAAATGCTTATTTAGAATATTTAAAGAAAGCAAGAGAAGACTTTAAACTTGCAATCATTGATACTTTGTTATGTAATAATACTAAAATATTTTTAACTATATTTGATACTGAAAATGAAATATATTACAAATATAGTAAAATGTTAGGTAGAAGTTTAACCGATGAAGAAAAAGTAATGGTATATAGTAGATTCAAACAAAACGTAGAATTATGTATTAATAATAGTATATTTGAAAAAGGAAAAATTAAATAATGGTAGGTAGATATGAATTAGTAGCAGTCGATAAGAATAAAAAAGGAAAAATTATTGTAAGTAAAAATAATAAAAAATTAACTTTGCAAGAAGCTGATATATTTACAAGTTTATTTCAAGATAAAAATGAATTAGCTTATTATTTATGTAGTAAAGGATATATTGATGAAACACCAGAAATGTTTGTTTTACTTTATCATACAAATAAAAAAAGCCGTTACTTAAATTGTTTATATAAAGAGAATAATGATATAATTAAAATCGCAAAAGCTTCAAAAGAAAACAATAAAGTTAATATATATAATAGTTTATTTGGTAAATTATTATCTTATTTGATAAGAAATGCTGATAATGAATTTATAGAGTATGCTTATCATTATAAATATATTAATAAATATGTTTATGATAAATTACTTGAATATCGATATAATAAAAGTAATAGTATAATTAATGCAATTGAAAGAGAATTATCAAAAGAATATTTACAAGTAAGAAAACTATATTCAATTATAAAATTATATAATAATAAAAAAGTAGATAATTCATTAAGAAGAAAAATAGTAGGTGAAAGTAGTGATCCATATATTGACTATTTGGTTGAAAAAGCAAATATGGGAAGTGAAAGCGCTTACGAAGAATTAAAACAAATGGATTTAGAAAAAATCCTTAGTTTAAAAATGTAATTTATTCTTTTAAATAAATTATAAATGTGATAAAATTATAATGTTAAATAATAGAAAGGAGGATAAAAAATGGCTAAAATTAAAATATTCGCTCTTGGTGGCTTAAATGAAATTGGTAAAAATATGTATGTTATTGATATAGATAATAATATATTTGTTTTTGATGCCGGTTTAAAATATGCTGATGATAGTATGTTAGGTGTTGATTACATAATCCCTAAATATGATTACTTAATTCAAAATAAGAAAAAAATAAAAGGTATATTTATAACTCACGGTCATGATGAACAAATGGGAGCTTTACCTGATATTTTACCAGAACTTGAAAATGTTCCTGTTTATGCTACTAAGTTTACAATGGAAATTATAAAAAGAGAATTAGCAGAATCTAAAATTAATTATTCTAAACTAATTGAAATAAAACCACACATTAAATTAAACTTTGGCAAAATTAGTATTTTCCCAATTAGTTTAACCCATTCAGTACCTGATAGTATAGGCTATGTTATAAATACTGTTGACGGTGCTATATTTTATACAGGTAACTTTGTGTTTGATTCATCAATGCTAGGACCTTACAAAACTGATATTGGTAAATTAGCCTATATTGGTAAACAAGGTGTATTATGCTTATTAAGTGAATCAATGTATGCTGATAGAAAAGGTTTTACAGCACCTTCTAATCGTATTGGTTCAATTGTTAATGAAGTTTTAGATCAAACAGGTAGAATTATTATCAGTGTTTTTCCAAATCAATTCTATAAAATTCAAGAATTATTTAATGGAATTATGCATACTGATAGAAATGTTGTTATTATTGGTAAAAGATTACAAGATATTATAATTAATTCTATTAATTTAGGTTATATGAAGTTTGATATAAATAGAATTAAAACAATCAGTCATGTTAATGATGATAATATAGTTGTTTTAGTTGCTGATGAAAGAGAAAAACCTTTTTCAAACTTTTTAAGAATTGTTAGAGGTTATGATAAGTTTATTAAGATCAGTAAAAAAGATACAGTTGTATTTATGTCACCAGTATTTCCTGGAATGGAAAAAAGTAGCGCGAAATTACTAGATGGTATTGCAAGAACTGGTTCTAATTTGATTGATATCAGTAATAAATACGCATCCCATCACGCTTCAAGTGAAGATTTAATGATGATGATTAATTTACTAAATCCAAAATATTATATGCCGGTTAATGGTGAATATAGGCACGAAATCGCTAATAAGAAAGCTGCTATAACAGCTGGTATGAAAGAAGAAAATATTTTGTGCAAATTAAATGGCGAAGTTGTTTATTTTAAAAATGGTAAATTAGTTGATGACAATATTAAGATTCCAACCGATGAATTATTAATAGATGGTGAGGTTGGCGATGTTGGTGAAATTGTTTTAAAGGATAGAGAAATGTTAAGTGATAATGGTGTAGTTGTTGCTGTTATTACTATTGATAGATTAACTAAAACTTTGAAGCATCCGCTTGAGCTTCATTCTAGAGGATTTATTTATGTTAGAGATAATATAGATGTTATGAAAGAAGCTGTAAATATAGCAACTAAAGTAGTAAATGATAATACAAAACCTAATTTTATTGATTATAATAAGATTAAATTAGGTGTTAGAGATGAACTTGGTAAGTACTTTTATAATGAGATTGGTACTAAACCAATGATACTATTAATTATTCAAGAAGTATAAAGGTTCTAGAAATAGAACTTTTTTCTTGTAATTATATAATTTGTGTTGTATAATTAAATAGTAGGAAATGTTAATAAGTATATAAAATAATAATAGAAAAAGGAAGGAATGTTGATAAAATGTTTGACCTAATACATACATACTAGTATTACTAAA
>ERZ824488.1826-NODE-1826-length-21499-cov-3.056519_pt1 | contig 21499 bp, 19 predicted proteins | sample MGYA00519936_ERZ824488 | MGnify/ENA primary metagenome ERZ824488 (study PRJEB31778, sample SAMEA3449153) | human gut metagenome | biome: human gut; feature: human-associated habitat; material: faeces | place: United Kingdom | collected 2010/2012 ... | reverse complement strand
CGTAGAAAAATTATGGATCCTATGATGATCGATCACTTCTAATAAGTTGGCTTTTTCAATCCCGTTTACCGATTGAGAGAATTCATTATGATCGACCATAATGATGTTCTTATTTTGCGCATTCATGATATGGTATCTGGAAACATAACCAATCAAACAATCTTTTTTATCTAAAACAGGATATGTATTAAACGTCGTATCTCGCATCTTGATCATTACATCTTCAACAAACTCATCTTCTTTAAAATATGTGATCTTCTTTTGCATGATCAATTTAACCGGGATCGAGAAATACAAGTAACGTGAAGTATTCATACTTCCAATACCCGAAATAATGATCGAACAGTTATGTTCTCTAGCTGCCTTTAAGACATCTTCTTCGATATGATCTGTCCAGACCGCAATCAAAATACCCGCGCCTTTTTCAATGCTTTCTTTTTGTCCCTGTGGATCATCTCCAATAATAACGATACGATCCTGTATTTCATAGCGTTCCAGTTTTGTCTTGCAAAGCGCAATAATACTGACTTTACCATTTACATGGTGTTTATCTGCCTTATATATGATCTTTCCTTCAATTGTCTTTGCCATCAACTCAATCGGTGTCTCTTTTAATAAATCAATACCTAAAGCTGTATCTCCCATACCTAAAAGTGCTAAATCACTTCTTGTGACAACGCCTAGTAACTTTTGATCTTGATCTAAAACGCCCAAAATACGCGCCTGATTCTGGTTCATGATTTCTTTGGCCTCAAAAATTGTTGTATACGGTAAGATATGATCCGCCTGTTTTAATTCAATTTCAGATAAACGAACTCTTGCATCTTCTATTAATACAGGTTCTTCATACCCAAAGCGATCAAGAAGATAGGCTGTTTCTTCATTTATATCCCCTAAACGTCCCGCAACAGCTTTTTTCCCACATTGATTTAATAAATATGCATAAGCTATTGCACTGACAATGGAATCTGAATCTGGTTTTTTGTGTCCAATTACATAAATTTCATCATTTTTCATGCTATTACCTCAGATTGATTATAACAGTATTGTGATTTATACCGCAACATTTCTACAAGCTTTCAACCATAGTTTTTGTACATTTTAACAAACTAAAATTCTTTTTTTACAACCTCCCTTTATATAAAGGGAATGCACTTTTTTAGAGAAAATACAAGGTTGTTTTTTAAAATTTTCGATGTATACTCTAAGTACACAGTCAAAATAGTTGAACCGTCAACTATTTTGTGTTTAAGTAGTAGTACAAAGATAAGGAGATTTAGTATGAACGTTATTAAAAGAAGCGGTGAAGAAGTCGCTTTTGATATTTCTAAGATTGAAAATGCCATCCGCAAAGCAAACAAAGCTACCTCTCACTCCCAAATGAGCGAAGCCACGATTTTAAAAATATCAAAACGCGTTTCCGACAAAGTTGAATCATTAAAGCGAAGCACAAGCGTAGAAGAAATCCAGGATATGGTCGAAACAGAAATCATGCGAGAAAAATATTTCGCAGTAGCGCATAATTACATCACATATCGTTATGAAAGAGCGCTTGTCCGCAAAGCCAATTCAACAGACAAGCAGATCTTAAGCTTGTTGGAAAGAAACAATGAAGAAGTAAAACAGGAAAACTCAAACAAGAACCCATTAGTCAACAGCGTACAGCGTGACTACATGGCCGGCGAAGTTTCAAAAGACATCACAAAACGATTCCTGTTACCTCAAGAAGTAATTGAAGCTCACGAACAAGGAATCATTCACTTCCATGATTCAGACTATTTTGCCCAGCACATGCATAACTGCTGCCTGGTTAACTTAGAAGACATGTTACAAAATGGTACGGTCATTTCTGAAACGATGATTGAAAAACCACATAGTTTCTCTACAGCATGTAATATTGCCACACAGATCATTGCTCAGGTCGCAAGTTCTCAATACGGCGGACAAAGCATCACCCTTTCTCACCTTGCCCCATTTGTACAGGTAAGTCGCGAAAAGGCAAGACGTGAAGTTAAAGAAGAATTGATTGCTTCTAATCTTGATTCAAGTGAAGAGACAGTAAACAAGATTGCTGAAATGCGTGTACGCAAAGAGATCGAAAAAGGTGTACAGGTCATCCAATATCAAGTCATTACTTTGATGACAACAAACGGACAAGCTCCATTTGTAACAGTATTCATGTATCTAAACGAAGTACCAGAAGGACAGACACGCGATGACTTGGCATTGATCATTGAAGAAATGTTAAAACAGCGTATCAAAGGTGTTAAAAACGAAAAAGGCGTTTTCATTACACCAGCCTTCCCTAAATTGATCTATGTATTGGAAGAAAACAATATCCGCGAAGGAAGTCAATATTGGCACCTTACAAAACTTGCAGCTCAATGCACCGCAAAACGTATGGTCCCTGACTATATCTCTGAAAAGAAGATGTTGGAACTTAAAGTAGATAAAAATGGAAACGGAAACTGCTATCCTTGCATGGGATGCCGTTCTTTCCTTACTCCATACGTTGATGAAAATGGTAAGCCAAAATATTATGGACGCTTCAACCAAGGTGTAGTTACGATCAACTTAGTTGACGTAGCATGTTCTTCAAAAGGTGATGAAGAAGCCTTCTGGAAAATCATGGACGAAAGATTAGCTCTATGTAAAGAAGCCTTGATGTGCCGTCATAAACGTTTGTTAGGAACACCAAGCGATGTAGCACCAATCCTTTGGCAAAATGGTGCCTTAGCTCGTCTTGAAAAAGGTGAACCAATCGACAAATTACTATTCAATGGATATTCTACAATTTCATTAGGATACGCCGGATTATGCGAATGTGTATACTACATGACAGGCGGACCACACACAGAAGAACCAGGAACATCTTTTGGCTTAAAAGTAATGCAGTATCTAAACGATGCATGTGCTAAATGGAAAGCCGAAGAAAATATCGATTTCAGTATCTATGGAACACCAATGGAATCTACAACATACAAATTCTCTAAATGTTTGCAGGAACGCTTTGGAATCATTCCTCATGTAACGGATAAAAACTATATCACAAACAGTTATCACGTTCATGTTACGGAAGAAATCAACGCTTTCGATAAATTAACATTTGAAGCGCAGTTCCAGAAACTTTCTCCAGGTGGAGCCATCTCTTATGTAGAAGTTCCAAACATGGAAAACAACATCGACGCCGTATTGGCAATCATGCAGCACATCTATGAAAACATCATGTATGCTGAATTGAACACAAAGAGCGATTATTGCCAGGTATGTGGCTACAGCGGTGAAATCCAGATCGTAGAAGACGAAAACCATAAATTGATCTGGGAATGCCCAAACTGTGGAAACCACGATCAGGAAAAGATGAATGTCGCAAGACGTACATGCGGTTATATCGGAACCCAGTTCTGGAACCAGGGACGTACACAAGAAATCAAAGAACGCGTAATGCATCTATAACCCCCTAGAAGACCTTTGATCCCCGAAATCAAAGGTCTTTTTCTATGCAAAGATTCTTTGCATGACAAAAGAATCAAACCTGTATTATGATGTAGTAAAGAAAGGAGGTCATCTTTATGTCAACCAATCTAGCAAACAATTTAAAGTATCTTAGAACATTACATAACTATTCCCAAGATGAATTAGCCAAACAACTTTATGTCAGCCATCAAACCATTTCCAATCATGAAACCGGAAAATCCCAACCAGATCTCGATACAATCCATGCCTACGCCAAATTCTACGATGTAAACTTTCAAGATTTGATCCACATAGATCTTTCTAAACACAACCATCGAACAAAAGTTATTTTCGATGAAGTGATCTTTGATAAAAGAGATAAGACGATGATCATCCTAAACGGCACAAAAGGAACTTATGATTATCGAAACTGCATCTCTTGTAAGATCTTAAACGAAGATGCCCGCTACAAAGGAAAGGAAAAACCTTTTACACATACTTTTATCGATCGAAAGATCCAATCAAGAATCTTATTTGAACCAACTTTCTACATCGGCTTAAAAATCATCTTAAAAGACAAAACAGAACTAGCCATCTATACCTCTAAAGAAAAAACGTACAGTGGAACCGATCAATATAGAATCGATCATGCCAAAGCTGAAGAAATCAAAAAATTTATCGATAAAATAATCAAAACATATAATAACTAAGGATGTGATCCAATGACTTATTTATCCAACAATCTTAAATATCTAAGAAACCAACAAAATTTATCACAAGCCACTTTAGCCAGCCTATTATTTGTCACCCATCAAACGATATCCAATCATGAAACCGGAAAATCCCAACCGGACTTTAAGATGATCCAGAAGTATGCTGATTTTTATCATGTAGAAACACATAATTTGATCTATAACGATCTTTCAAAAGGCAAAAAAGAATCACTGAAAGTCTTTGATGAAGTCATCTTTGATAAAAGAGATAAAACAATGATCATCTTAAATGGAACCAAAGGAACTTATGACTATCGCCAAATCAAAAAATGTGAGATTCTAAACGAAGCAGCTTATCACAAAGGAAAAGAAGAGCCTTTTAAACACATTATCGTAGCTGGTGTTGAATGGATGACACAAGCCAATATTCTGGAAAGATCTTTCTATGTCGGTCTAAAAATCACCATGAAAGACAATTCAGTATTAGGCATCTATACCTGCAACCAACCAACCCGTGTTCAAACCGACATTCACATCAAAGGATATAACGAAGCCAAACAAATCAAAGCTTTTATCGATAAGATCGTGCGCAAATATAAAGAATAATGATATTGAATTTGGTATAATGGAACCAAGGAGGAAATCACAAATCATACATGTGATATCAATAATGGTTATGTATTATGGAAATATAAAAAAATACGATATTGCCGATGGCGAAGGCGTTCGTGTAACCTTGTTTGTATCTGGATGCACCAACCATTGTTTAAACTGTTTTCAACCGGAAACATGGGACTTTAACTATGGAAAACCATATACAAAAGAAACAGAAGATGAAATCATCGAAGCTTTAAAAGCTCCCTATATCAGTGGCTTAACACTTCTAGGGGGCGAACCATTCGAACCCGAGAATCAAAGAGAATTGGTCCACCTATTAAAAAGAGTACGTGAAGAACTTCCAAACAAAACTATTTGGAGCTACACAGGATTTGTCTTAGACCAGGATCTTTTGGATGGCGGCAGAAAGCATTGTGAAGTAACAGATGAAATGTTATCGTATTTAGATGTCTTGGTGGATGGTCCATTTATTGAAGCCAAAAAGAATATCTCTCTAGCTTTTCGCGGAAGCGAAAACCAAAGAGTTATCGATATGAAAAAATCATTAAAAGAACAAGAAGTCATTCTTTATCTTGAATAACAAAAAAAATTCGATTTCGCTATAATTGCGTCATCGAATTTTTTATTATTAATGAATTTCTACAGGCGTATATCCTTCTTCTTTTACCGCATTGAATAAAACTTCATCAGCGATTTCCTGACTCATCTCAATTTCAGCTGATTTAGAATCAAGATCTACATTGGCACTGATTACACCATCCACACCTTCCAAAGCATTTTTAACGTGTCTTACACAATTTTGACACATCATTCCATCCACGATCATAGTTTTCTTCATAGTTTTTACTTCCTCCTTTTCTATGATAGTTTCTTCATCTTTTACATTAATTACACTAGGTTTAAAGAAACGTAAACGCAATGCGTTTGTCACAACACAAACTGAACTTAAAGACATGGCAGCTGAACCAATCATCGGCGATAACAACCACCCAAATAATGGATAGAAGACACCAGCTGCAACAGGGATTCCTAAAAAGTTATAGAAGAAAGCCCAGAATAGATTCATCTTGATATTACGAATGATAGATGTACTAAGATCTATTGCGGTATTCACATCTAATAATGAATTTTTCATCAAGACGATATCTGCCGAATCAATCGCAATATCGGTTCCCTGTCCAATGGCAACACCAATATCTGCACGCATCAAGGCTGGTGCATCATTGATACCATCTCCAACCATCATAACTTTACGCTGTTCACGTTGTAATCTTCGAATGACACTTTCTTTATCCGCCGGCAATACATCCGAGATCACTTCATCAATATGCAACCCTTGGGCAACCGCTTTAGCTGTTCTTTGATTATCTCCGGTCAACATAACAACATGAAGACCTTTTTGTTTGAATTCTTGAATAGCTGCCTTGCTGGTATTACGAATCGTATCGGCAACCGCAATGATTCCAAGCGCTTCTGTTTCATCCGTAAAGATCAAAGGTGTCTTTCCTTCATCTGCCAGTTTTTCTATATCTTTTTCATTAAAGGAAATGCCATTTTCTTTGATAAAGACAGAATTCCCTGCAAAATATGTTTGTCCATCTATCTTTGCCTTGACTCCTTTTCCTCCAACAGCTTCAAATTCTTCAACACTCTTTAAAGAAAGTTGTTTTTGTTTTGCCTTGCTTAAGATAGCCAAAGCCAAAGGATGCTCACTTCCCTGTTCAATCGATGCTGCTAAAGTAAGAAAAGCATCATCTGACATATCTTTATATTTGACAATATTTTGAATCGATGGTTTTCCTGAAGTAATCGTACCTGTTTTATCTAAAACGATCGTATCTACACTATGTAATGTTTCTAGACTTTGAGCTGATTTAATCAAGATACCCTGGCTGGCTGCCTTACCCGTTCCTACCATAATGGCTACCGGTGTAGCCAAGCCTAAAGCACAAGGACAGGAAATAACCAACACACTGATCGCATTAGATAGAGCAAATTCAAAACTTTGTCCTAATGCCAACCAGACGATTGCAGTTACAATGGCAATCCCAATAACGATCGGCACAAAGATTCCACTTACCTTATCAGCCAATCTAGCAATTGGAGCCTTAGAATTTCCAGCCTCATCCACGAGACGAATGATCTGTGCCAGGGTCGTATCATCACCAACTTTTAATGCCTCAAATTTAAATGAACCATTTTGATTTAAGGTTGCGGAAATAACCATATCCCCCGGTTGTTTTTCAACTGGAATGCTTTCACCAGTAATAGTGGATTGATCTACATACCCAGTTCCTGAAATGATCTTTCCATCAACGGGAATCTTTTGGCCTGGTTTGATGACTACGATATCCCCCTGCATCACTTCTGATGCCGATACCAAGATCTCTTTTCCATCGCGAATGACCGTAGCACTTTTTGGTGCCAGATCTACCAACTTGCTTAAGGCATCCGTTGTTTTTGATTTGGATCTAGATTCTAAATATTTCCCAACACTGACCAATGTTACGATCATAGCTGCTGATTCAAAATATAAGGCATGCATCGCATGATGTACCATTTCCATATTTCCATAGCCAAAACCATATGCCATCCTATATACAGAATATAAACCATATACATATGAAGCTAAAGAACCAATCGCAACCAATGAATCCATATTTGGCGCACTTTTTATCAACGCTTTAAATCCATGCACAAAGAAATGATTCTGGATAAATAAGATAATTGTTGCTAGTAAAAGCTGGGTGATGCTGGAAATCATCGCATTTTCTTCGCCTGCCAAAATTGGGATCCCCATCATGGGCCCCATCGCAATCAACATCAAAGGTACCAGCAGGATCAAAGAATACACCAATCTTTGTTTGGCGTGTTTTTGTTCGTCCTGTACTCGCTTTTGACGATCATCCCACTCCTTTTTAAAACCTTCACTTTCTTTTTTCTTGCCCTTTGCGCTTGCACTATATCCAATATTTTCTACCGCTAAACTAATCTTGTCTTCATCCACCTTGTCTTCATCATATTCAACCTTCATAGAATTCGACAATAAGGATACATCGACATTTTTAACACCATCTAATTTTAATACACATTTTTCAACGTTAGCCTGACATGCTGCACATGTCATACCTCCAACATCAAACTGTTGCTCCTTCAAAAGCACCACCTTCTTTCTACTTCAGTTTTTTAATTAATTCCATGACCTCTGTCATTACTTCTGGATCATCGGCTTTGGCTTTATCTCGCACACAAGTTTCAAGATGATCTTTTAATACGATATATCCAACTGACTGCAGTGCACTCTCTACAGCCGAAATCTGTACCAGCACATCTCCACAATAGCGATTGTCATCTAACATTTTTTCTATCCCGTTTAATTGACCAATGATACGATGAATACGACTTTTTAAATTTCTTAATTCCTTTTCATCTCTTGGTTGATCTTTAAATCTACATTCCATATACCCATACCTCCTATACACATCTGTATTATATACCCCTTAACTGTATATAACAAGTAAAAAGACCGAAGAAATTTCTTCAGTCTTTATTTACAGATCATATCTCTTGAAATATCACTCAAACTCTTGGCACCACACATCTCCATGGCATCTTTTAATTCTAAACCAAGCTTATCTACTAGAGCCTGAATTCCTTCTTTGGCTCCTCCATATACCGCATTAACAAATGGTCGGGCAATAATGACTCCATCAGCTCCTAATGCAAGAGCCTTAAACACATCTGTTCCGCTGCGGATACCGCCATCAACCAAGATCTTCATATCCTGCCCAACGGCTTTTACGATATCTTCTAAGACATCTGCTGTAGCCGGACAGCTATCCAGTACTCGTCCACCATGATTGGAAACAACAATAGCACTGGCTCCTGCTTCTTTAGCCTTTAAAGCCCCTTTTACGGTCATGATTCCTTTTACAATGAACGGCACTGGTGTTTGATCAATAATTTCTTTGAGTTCTTCAACGCTCTTTCTTCCAGCTGGTGGAATAGAACCTTTTAAAAATGGTAAACCAGCTGCATCGATATCCATCGCAATCGCAAATGTCCCTGAATCGATAGCCAGCTTTAATTTTTCCATATATACTTCTTTATTCCAAGGCTTGATCGTTGGAATTCCCATCCCTTCATTTTTCTTGATCGCAACCGTTATATCCTGCATGATCTTTGGATCTTTTCCATCCCCGCAAAACGCGACGATACCTGCTTCTTTGCAGCCTTCAACTAGAACATTATTATACTTTTCATCATCATAAAGATCTCCATAATGCAACTGCACAGCTCCTACCGGACCAGCAAAGAATGGATATTTAAATGTCTTCCCAAAGATTTCTAAACTTGTATCTGCTTCAACATTATCTACGATCGTATCCATATTTAAATAAATCTTCTGCCATGCATCGTAGTTGCGGATTGCTGTTTCACCAACACCTTTAGCTCCTGGACCAGGAATTTGGTTTCTACATGCCTTTCCATTACAAATAGGACAGCTTTTACAATATGGTCCCATGACTTCTCCTGATTTTTGTAACACCGTTTCATATGTCATAAAAAAAAACTCCTCCAAACATATCTAATATCTATTATATAGTTTGGAGAAGATTACTTCCACTATAATTTAATATCCAAATTCATCAAGATCCTTCTCGACAAATTTCTTTCCATCAAATGCCATCATAGATTGAAATCCACACTCTTTGATCAATTCGAGAGATTCTTTATAGTTACAATCTAGTTTAAATCGATTGTGACAATCGCTGTTTAACAATATCTTTCCACCTTTTTGATGAATGTATTCCAACAACGTCTTATGTGGATAGGGACTCTTGCGATAACCACGGGCAATTGCCCCTGTATTCACTTCAAATATCTTATTGGCCTTGATCAACTCATCAATACATTCTTTGGCTAGTGCTAAATAGTCCAAGTTATCAAATCGAATAAAAGATTCATCTTCATTGAATTTGGTCAATAAATCGACGTGTCCTACGATATCCACTTCATTCATAGCAGCAATCTTTTTTACTTCTTCATAATAGACTTTGGCATATGCTAAAAAATCCCCACAAAATTCAACGATTTTCTCTGTTGTATTTTTATCCATATCTACTGCCAGATATTGATCCGCTACATTCACAAAATGAACACTTCCAATAATATAATCAAAAGGATCATTCTTTTCAAAACGTTTTCCCAAGACATCCTGTTCTATTCCTAGATAAATAGAAATCTGATCTTTATACTTTTCTTTTGCCTGTTGTACGTCTTGTATATATTTTTCCATTTCATCAAACGGCATGGAATATGTATCAATGCTGCAATAACCATGACCTGAAAATCCAAGCACATCAAAATTTCTGGAAATTGCCTCCTGAACCATTTCTTCGATCGTATCTTTTCCATCACAATACAGCGAATGAGTATGAAGATTTTGTTTGAACATAGAACCACCTCGTTGATATTATCGCATGTTATGCTTAAATTTGCCTGTTAATTTTTATTAACTTTTAAGATCCTGTCAAGCCAGATAACACAACCGGTATAAATATCTTGATATGCCGTCTCAAAATCATCTGTATACCAAGGATCTGCCACATCTTTTCCATCCAGCAACTTATGAATTTTCTGTTTTGGATCTTCACGAATGATATATTGAATATTTCGCATATTGTTTCGATCCATACAAAAGATATGATCCCATTCATCATATTCATTAGCTCTAATTTGTCTAGCTCTATGTCTTGCATATGGAATCTTTTTCTCACTTAACTTTCGCTTTGCACATGGATACATGTCATTTCCAATTTCTTCTGTACTTGTTGCGGCCGATTCAATTAAAAATTCATTTCCCAATCCTTTATCTTGAACCAGCTTTCTCATAATAAACATAGCCATTGGACTTCGACAAATATTGCCATGGCACACGAACAAAACTTTTATCATATCTCTTAAACTCCTTTAAAATGCTGATTTTCCTTGATTTTACGCCACTTTCCGGCATTTCTGCGGCAGAGGCATTTTCATCTTATACCAGTATAACTTCGCATAAATCTGCTTATTTTAGCCATCATTTGTCGTAAATTCTGTCGTAAATTCAAAAGATTTACGACACAGATATTTTACGGTACGCCGTGGACTTCTCAGACTTTGTCTCTGTTAATCTTTGCATTTCTCTCTCCGCATCTTCAAATCCTACATGTGTATAAACATTCAGCGTTACAGAAATATCACTATGTCCCATAATGTACTGCAGTGTCTTTGGATTCATTCCTGACTTGGCCATGTTGCTGCAAAAGGTATGCCTGCAGACGTGCGGCGTAACAAGCGGCATCTGTACTGTGTACATTTTATTGTACTTCTCACGAATATGCTGGAAGTACTTTTCCCAGTGCAGCGCCACCATAGGCTTCCCGTTTTTATCCAGGTACAGAAAACCGCTGTACCCATCGACCATCGGCTCAATCCTTGGTTTCTTTCTGTTGGCAAGAATGTTCTGAAAACACTCCTTTACTTCCGGTGTCATAGGAACCATTCGCATACCGCTTTCTGTTTTGGTATCTTCAATGAGATACTTCATATCTCTTGTCCTTTGCAGCTGATGATCCACAATGATCCTGTTGTTCTCAAAGTCCAGATTTTTCTTTATTAACCCAACAAATTCTGAAATGCGAAGTCCGGTCTTAAACAGAATATAAATCCCATCATAGTATTTACTGAAATGCTTATCATTTTTTACAAACTCTAAAAAGTCTCTTTCCTGCTTTGGTGTCAGAGCATTTCTTGTGACACTGTCATTCACGACAACCGTATTGAGCTGAAACTCAAAAGGATTCTTTATCAGTAAATCATCATCCACAGCCATCTGAAAAGCCGGTCTTACAACGCCTCGAATCGTATGTATGGAACTGTAGCCACGCCCGTCCACCTGCTGCATTTTAATCAGCCACTCTTTTGCATCAGATACTTTGACTTTATCGATACGCTTCTGACCAAATACCTCTTTCTTGATCACATTGATCACAAACTTATAATTTGCTTTTGTATTATGGCGAACGCCTGTTTTCGTTCTAATATACTTCTCTACAAGATCCAAGACTGTATAATCACCACCATCCGGTATGATATTACTGTTTAAATCCTTCTGAATCTGTTTTTCTTTTTCTCTTAAGGAAATATCATTACGTTTTCCTGTCGGCACCCGGTCTGACGGAGTCAGTCTCCAACTGTACACCGTCTTCCTTTTTCCACGTGCATCCTGATATTTGTATTCATATTTCCCGTCTTTTCGCTGACTCTCTCCCATAAGTAATCTCCGGCCTTTATGGTCCCCTCTTACTTCAGACATTCCATTTCTCCTTTCTATCTGCCTGCCATAGAAAAGAGCCAAGCTATGATACGCATCTATCATACCATAACCTGGCTCTGAATCCATCGTGTACTTTTTTCGTTTATATGGCAGATAATTTTTCGTCAACAAACTGCTCAAATAATTTCCGTTTAATCTGAGGACGTGAGCCATTCCAGAGAATAAACTCGGCATTCGGATTTTCATCGATTAATTTTTTCAATTTCTTATCTCCAATACGAAAATATTTGGCCGCTTCCTGCACACTTAAGGTATACTTTCGCCACACTGGAATCTCGTATTTATCTGTATGAACAACTTCTCTTTCTTTTATCACAGGCAATTACCTCTTTTTTTGTCGTATGTACCGAAATTTTGTTTTTTTGCCTGTCCGTCTTCAAAAGAAAAGTGACCTGCTTTCTTTGGCAAGTCACTTAAGATTGTTGATTTTATATGTGAAATAGAAACGAAATAGAATTTTATGTGTTTGGGGCACCATAGGGAACGGATCAAATGGAACAAGCTCAGTTTCACTTAGTAAACTCATGGCAAAACAGTGAGCAAAGAATTCATTTTGGTCATTTTTATTAAAGTTCAGATTTAATAATGATGTAATTACCGCAAAATCTTTCGGTAGTTTACCTACATCACCAGTCAACACCAAATTAACCATATGTCCTAGCTCATGTAGTAGAATGCTTTGCGGAGTAGCTTGATTATCTTTCTTTGGAGTCAGTATATAAATGTCTGCATAATTCATATCATTTTTTCCTTTAAAGCAACGGCAAAATGAATCTTCATACCGATATTTTGATGGAAACAAGAAAATAAACATATGCCTATTTTTCAGAACATATTTTGAAAAATCATATACCTGTTCAACAACTCGCATAACATTCTCCACTATATTTATGGTAAAGAATAATTCTTTACTCTCTCCATAATTTTCAAAAAGATCTTTTGCAAGATCTATAAACTTGCGGGCATTTTCATTTGCTTCTTTACTTAACGACCAGTTTCGATATAAATACATATAGCAGGCGGCATCGTCTGTTACGATACCCCATCCCGGATGTTTTTCCAAAAGTGCCTCCATAACCTGTTGTTCATATCTTGCATGGAGTTCCTGATATAGAAGTTCATAATCATACTGAAGATATGTGCCGGCTGCTTGTTTCAAATATGCAGCCAAATCATGAAGTTTAGTGAATTTTATCATATTTATTTTCCGCCTTTCTGCGAAAGGCACCAATGCGTCATGAAACCCGTTGTACTACTTTCGCGTTTCTATTCTTATTTCTTTCTGATACGATTTCTTTAATTAGACTGACACACTACAGAACACATGGAGGTGAGTGGCAGGGCTGTATATATAGCGGCGACCTCGTATATCTATATGTTGTCGGTCATCCGTTAAAGCATCAATGAATGGCGCATAACGTAGCCCGTAAACTTATCTCTTCCAAAGTCCTCTACTTATTTGTTTTAAACTTTTACCTCCTGCTTTGCTAACTGGACTGAATTCAAACGATACTCCATATCCTTAGGAGGGAGATGTTCCATCCTACTGTAAAAAGCCACCTGATTTTCATCAGGCGACTCATTTTACAGACCCTTGTAGAAATCTTCTTCAAAATCTTGTGCACACTGTTTGCGACAAGAATCAATAATATGACCATAACGTTCTGTGATCATCTCCGCCTGTGCGTGACCAGAATCACCTTGAACTGCTTTGATGTTGCCATCAGTAAGTATTAATTTATATGTTATACTACTGTGACGCAAGCTATGGAAAGTAACTTTGGGAATCCCAAGTGCTAGCAGCTGTTTTTCCAACAAACGAGGAAGTGTTTCTTCTTGAAGAGGTCTTCCATTTCCATAACGTAAAACAAGATCCGGTATTCCTCTTTTTAAAGGTCTTTGTTCTTTCTTTACGTTCCTAAGAAGATTCATTACATATTCCAGTAAATACACCGTTCGGACACTAGCATGAGTTTTGGGCCGTTTCAATACAACAACGGTACGCCCTTCATCAAATACAGCCGGAAATTGATAAAGAATGTCTTTACCATTTAGAACCTGCACAGCATCCTTTCGGATACGCTTCAAGGATTTGCTAACCGACACCGTTCCCTTACCAAAGTCTATGTCATCCCAAGTAAGGGCCAAAATCTCACCCTTTCGTAGAGAACCCGAAAAAGCTAAGTGAACAGCTAACGTTAGCGTCGGTTCCGTGCAATTTTTCAGTAGTATTCTAATCTGATCCAAGGACAGCATTGCGATCTCCTGCGAATATATTTGCGGAATATTGGCTTTTTTGAAAGGATTGTAATCTAGATATTCCCATAGTACAGCTTGTTCAAATGCACTATGTAATAGTTTGTGAATATTATTCATAAGCTGTGGCGTGATTTTCGGATTTCTTAGTAGTTGACTGTAGATTACTGCAATCACTTTGGGACTAAACTCATGAAGCTGCATAGTTCCAAAGAACGGAATGATATAATTCCGAATCAGAGCAGTATTGCTGCTATAGGTGGAGCAAGCCCAATGAATGTGCCCATACAGTTCCACATATTCATCCAAAAACTGTGCCAGAGTTCCTGAACGATATTTCAGCTGCTTTTTCTGATAAATGATCTCTACTTGTTCCTTTCGATGTAGAGCCTCCTTATAAGAATGATAGGTCTCCCATTTTTGTTTTTTCTTGTCTCCATCATAGATATTATAAACTACGCTAAAGCTCTTGTTACGTCGAACGATTGATGCCATGTTAATACCTCCTTCATTTGATAAATCTTTTGTAAAGTGTTGGCTCGAGCAAATCACAACCTAGGACGAACACTGCACCGTTGAATTGAAATCCGTACTTAAGGTCAATGTAGAAAGATAAGCATAATCGCACGAAACCCTCCCAGCCAAGATGGTTGAGAGGGTTATTTTTGTTAGTCGTCTTTATTATGGCCACGTGTATAAGGGTCTTTTTCCCTCCACCTAACACTACCGTCTTTATAGTGGTAATGCTGCCCATGTCCTTTAACCATGTGTTCTTCAGGTGACGAGCGTTCCACCGAACTATAAGTATCTGCTATATCAACTTGGACTTCATCATCATTAAAAGAGCCACTTCCGTTTCGTGATGGTGTATATCTATAATCATCTGAACTACCATTGCCAGAATTAGATTGACCTCCGTTTGCTACTGCGTCTACAGCAGCTGCCAATCCAACTGCACTTACCACTTTAACTATTCCAGTTAGAACTGGATGACGATTAGAAAAATCAAGTACTGCTTTCAACGCCTGTTTAACCGTATTCTCAAAACCACCAGCTTGCTTGATATCAGGTTTTGGACTATTTATCGGTTTTGCATTTATTGTTTCCTCTTTGGATTTAATTTTAGGCGTTTCTTTCGCTTCAACTTTTTCTATCGGTTCTGTTAATATTTCTTCTTTTGTCTCTACAATTACGCTTGGCTTCATTATCGGCTCAGGCAACTGGATTATTTCACACGGAATAAATGGCCCATCCCCAAAGTCAAATTTTTCTTTGGTTACTGGATTGAAATACCAGTTCGTTGGGTTTCTCCAGTTTCCGTCATGGGCCTCTAAATGCTCCGCTCTCGTTAGAAACTGAATGTTTCTGGGGTCTCCTTGATATTCTGGATACATTTCAGCGCTCTTCATATGCTGCCCTTGAAATGCAACACCATCTTCATCATAGGCTTTGCCTTTTTCAAGAATATCTTGCTGCTGTTCTAGAGTCCACTCCCTTGTTCCTTTTCCTTTCTGAACAAGTTCTTGTTCCTTATTCCATGCAGCAAGTATCGCCTTATTGGATTCTGCTGTTCGTCTTGACATGTAATCACTCTCCTATGCCAAGCAAATCATACAGGTCATTCAGAAATGCCATGAAATCATCATAGATTTCGTCATTCTCGATTCTTCCGGCCTCCTGATTATAAATAGCGATTTTCTCACCATCTTTTTTACAAAGAATAGGGTCTCCTGACGCGAGTGCACCGATAACAATATATTCTTCACTAGGTCTGTCATTGTTATCTACATCAATTAAAGGCTTATGCTCAATACCGTATAACTGAATTCCTGCTGGTAAGAAAAAATCCCCACCATCTGAAAACAATAACCATTCTTTATATTTTGCTGGTAACTTAACGTTATGTTCTTTTTCAAATTCTGATATCTTTTCTTCTGTGGTTTCTTCAAGAAATTTCATTTTCCCTTGCTCATTGAATTTGTCTACAATCAGTTTTAATTCTTCCGAAATCATATTTATCGCTCTCCTTGTCCATACTTCTTATTTTGATAGAATTCCAAAATAGTTAAATAATATATTCAGACGCTTAATTTCTTCATTATATATTGCTTCTTGGTCACTAAAACTTTGTACACCAAGTGTAGTTATAATATGTTGCTTTGTATCATAAATTTTATCTGCTGAAAGCAAATGGTCAAGTAATATTCTATAATCGTGAAGAATGTATAATGGAGACATCACCGAGGCTATATCCATGTTTTTTACCGACAAAGAAAGCTTACCTAAAATCGCTTCTAACAGCTTAATTGATTGCCATGATGTATATTTTGCATTTCTTTCAAATGGATCATATAACACTTCATACAATTTTCTTAGCTCATTGACATTAAATCCTTCTACAAGAATCTTATCGTAAGCATTTATGACCTCAGCTACCGCAGTCTCAGTAAAAATAACTGGTCTTTTAACCTTTTTTTCATGTTCCTGACACTCATCAGTTAAGTGTGATAAATCGACTGAATACTTTTTCTCAATGTTGGAAATAAAAGCTTCCTTATTTATCAATATCCTTTTTTCAATTATCGGCTCACTGAATATGCACTTCATTTGTGCCCGATAGAATTCAGAATCAGTCATTAAATGGTCTGATGGAACATTAAAAGGTTTCAATATACCTTTTGTCTTATCATCCATTTCATCGATGTCGCCTAGCCACATTATTAACTTCCCGTTTGTGTTAAATCCAAATGGAATATTCCAGTCGTACTGATAAAGACCAGAAGAATCTTTCTTTGCTATATATCCGTAGCTTTCCGAAAAAATTTCCACCTCGTATTCTGGCATTGCCAAGAAAAACACTAGTGCTTCCTTTTCAAAATATACCGGTGTCAAAAAACCTTCAACAGAGTTTTCCTCATCGTAACATAAACCGGGGATGTTGTAATAATCTCTGTGGTCGTATTCATAATCCTGTTGGATACAGTAATCAAATTTTTTCTTATAACCCGTAGGATGGAATTCACCCATTGATTGTTTTTCTTTAACAACGGTTCTATAAGCACCATCAATCATTTGTTTTGTATGTTCTGGCAGGAACTCTTTTCCACATTTTTTGCAACGTAATATAAGAATAGGTGAAAATTTCAAAATCTTACCTTCAATAATGCAAGTTACATCTGATTCAACAAGTTCGCAAATTCCTTCGCAATCGGAACAATCATCAAATCTATAATTCTCATATTCATTTTTAAATTCATCATATGAAGAAAAATAACACTCCACAGAATTCACTCCTTCCATAACATCTAATTCACAACTTAAACCCTCTGACCGTTTTTACAGTAGATATATTTTAATATAAGAAACACGGGCTTTTATGAGCTCTTGCCTAATCTCAAAAAAGCCCGAAATACGCTATTTTTCGCTATTTATTTCTCTTTCCTAGACATCAAACAGACCGTCTCGACGTGAGACCGTACAATGTATGAACATAGGGTTCATGAATTCGTTCCACATCTGCACTCCTAGTTTATAGTACCAGGTACTATAAACTCAGATCAGTCGCAGGAACGGTCTCAGCAGTGTGCATCCTCCTATTTCAGACAATCGCCATGAAAAAGGATATTTTATTATGAATAAATACAATTCTAAGAAAACCAACGGCAAAAAGTATTACGTACTCTTTCAAACCGATGAGGAAGGTATCCACCAATACAAGGCTGCCCCTCCAAACAGAAGCGCGTCGGCACTTCTCTCTTCAAGACGCGTGTCGAAAGCGAACTGGTTGCATCTGTCAAGCTGGAAGTTGATAAAGCCATCTACGACACCTTCAAAATAAATCAGTGAATGAAAGAATACTGCTACAAACAGGAAAACCACTGCAACATCGGCGGATCATGAGGCAAGTCCAGATTCCTACCCTGCAGAATCCCGAACCCTGAATACAAAGAAGGCGACACCATTGCAAAACCATTATAAACGACTGCGCCAAGTTCCCGTATTACCATCCTTCAACCGGTAAAAGGCAACAACCATCAACGTCACGGATGACAATGGAAACGAATCTCCATTTGAGCCGCATATCCCTTATCCAGTCAATCAGGTGAACGAGTACATGGAACTTTTATATATAGCCTGTCAGCTTCATCAAGGTACACCAACTGAAATACAGTAAATACACGGAACTGTTGCAACTTCTCGGGCATGAACACACCCTCAAGGAAGCTTCCGTCATTCTCGGCAAACCGTATCCGACACTTTACGGATGACCTCTTACTCTTTGTCCGATTTTTGACGAATATATGGGCACCACCATAAGCCGTATCTAAGGTTATAAGATCCATCTGCATTCTACGCTACATATGGAACTATTCTTTATAATTCACTCTCTTCCCCGTCGCTTTAGCATACTCGATCTCTGACTGGGTACTCTCATAGAAATAACCTTATTTTTTCCTACCATAAAGCTTACTTCTCCGATGCCTCGTATGTACTCCAGATGAAATCAACAAATGTTATGCTACTTCCTACAGCTAGCTTTGCATGTCTAACCTCAAGTCCCTTAAACGAAGCACTCTTTCCGTGTCCACTACCAAACGGGTTTCTTATTTCAGCAAGTTTCGTAGGTATAGCCCTTAGGCTCCCCAAAACCGCTTTTATTGCGTCAGCACCGCGATCCGTTGGTTGTACATTTGCCGGAAGGAGATTCAATGCATCCATTGTTTTATCGGCCAACTGTGGGACATCATCGTTCTTGGTATATGCGATCCCCTTCTCATCTAAAATCGTCTTGCAACAACTTTCAATCAGTTCCTTTGCCATCCCAATTGCGTTAGTCGGATCAGATACTTGCATCTGTACCATAAGGTCAATCTGCCTAGAAAGATATTCACTTGAAAACTTCGTCTTCAATTCTTCTGCTACCTGAGCTATAGCAACTGTACTTCCTTCCAACTTGTCTACGACTTCTTTACATTTCTGGTATAGCTTTGCATATTTTTCATTATATCGGGAACTGTATCCCCACCAGAAATCACCCTCATAGTCTTTGTTAAATTCATATTCCATTTCATCTTCGTAATGATGAAAAAGATCCACCAAAATTTTTGTTCTATTTGCATCATTAGCATCATTAAGATACGCCGCCAAGGATTTTCCCTTTGACATGCCATATTTTTGTTTTATAGCTTCTCCAATGCTTGAAGCTGTAAAATAGTTAAAAGTACTATCGTTAAAGTTTAGTGCATATCCGTCTCTATTAAAAAGGGCCAAGAATAACCCTTCTTCTTTTTTTGTGATAAATGCCATAAATTACTCTCCCTATGCCTTAAACACCACATCCTACGCACTCTGATACGGAATTAACTGGAACGCGCTCATTATGTCCGGCAACACTGTTGCAAAATCTGTAGAGAATGTCTGCGGAAACAGCATCTTCTTCGCTCTGGAATCCAAACACACCTGCAGCATATCCGCCAGGTTGTCCACCGTGATCAGCATACCGCTGGTACTGATTTCACCCAGGATCATCGTGTAACTCTCTCATACTTTTCCGGGTCTACTCATCAATTCATAGACATGATATCTGTGGAACTGAACAGTCTATCCTTAAACTCTATTGTTTTCTTATCTCTCAAGTCATAATCATAAATTGAAGCAACTATCAACTGATGATCGGAAAAGTCCCTTTGAACGATCTTCAGCATTTTTTCAACTGTACTATGCTTCACTTCTCTTCCCGAAGGAGAATCCAACACAATCGGAAGAATAATGCCCATTTTCTCTTTAATTAGCTTAATATAAGCCAATTTAAAAGAAAACACGATCTTATGAAGAATTGTTCCGGACAATGATTTCAGATCATTTGTAAAAATATAATCTTTGTTTGGCGACACATAGGTCTCGCTGACATCAAGCTCTTTTGCATATGCGCTGATGCAATTATGAAGCTCCAAAACCACCCCGTTATCCTGCTTAGTCATAGAACGAATCCGTTCCTGTAGCTTCTGGCGTTCTCTTTTCAACTGATCAATAATTCTCTTTGTTGCAATAGCATCTACACTGATTTTCTTTATATCTGAATCAAATGCTTCTATTGCTGTCTGAACCTTAAAGAGCTGTTCTTCTTTTCCCTTCTGTTTTTCTAATAATGCAATCTGTCTGTTAATATCTTCCAATTCTGCTGCCAGCATTTCTCTCCGTGCGGTCAGAAGCTCGTTGTTATCTGTAAATCCCACTAACGTATCTTTTGTAACAGGTATCTCTTCCCCTGAACTAGATTGAACTGTTAGTTTCATATCAGCAATGTATTCTGCCAGCATTTTATTCTTTCGGAGAATGCTCTTTATCTGCTTCAGTTCATCTGAGAGAGGTTCTCTCTCGGCTCTTAAAACTTCAAGACGGCGATTTATAACCTCATCCGACGCATCATACTCTATATCTTCCCCTGCCTCATGAATTGCCTCTTGATATTCAGCGACAGAGTGCATATATTCATATTTTTTCTGCTGACGTTTTACCGCCTCTAGCTGTTGCAGTTCTTCAACACACTCTTTTCCTCCTAGCCCTCGAACAAGCGCTTCTATGTTGAAGGATATATTTCCTATAACCTTTCCCCGGTTTAACAAAGTCCACCCTTTTTCCTGATCCATATAGGATGCGCCCAAAAGATTATCCAGGATATCTTTATTATTACATCCAGTCAACCTAGTATGAATCTCATAGAAATCTGTCGGCAAAGAATAATCTATCTGATCCTGTCCATCATCAATCGACAGATAGGAATTATGTCGATATAGCTTATACTGATTTTCATTACTTTCAACAGTAAGCCAAAACTCCATATCATCAAACTTAATGCCTTTAGTGCTCGGAATCGGATACCCAAGTGCATAAAATATTGCTCTTAGGAATGTTGTCTTTCCTGCGCTATTCTTCTGGCTATAAATGATATTGGCAATCCCAGAAAACTCAACAATCTTCTGGCAGAATCCCTCTTTCAAAGTAAATTCTATAAATCTCATAGATTAGCCCCTCTCTTTATACCCCGGATATACTGTCTCTGAGTCAGTATCCG
>ERZ824488.1825-NODE-1825-length-21515-cov-7.120177_pt1 | contig 21515 bp, 15 predicted proteins | sample MGYA00519936_ERZ824488 | MGnify/ENA primary metagenome ERZ824488 (study PRJEB31778, sample SAMEA3449153) | human gut metagenome | biome: human gut; feature: human-associated habitat; material: faeces | place: United Kingdom | collected 2010/2012 ... | reverse complement strand
GTCTCCGCTCCGCTTCGGTCGGTGCTAAACGTGTGCCACTGGCACACAGCACCTGGTATCCAGGTCTTATTATAGTATAGCCACCAATTTATGCAAGAAAATTTTTTCGCAAAAACCGCCAAAAGCCTTGATTTCACAAGAAAAGGAGCCCCGTTTATCGGAACTCCTCTCGTCATTATTTGATGATTTTGCTTAAGAAGGTCTGGAGGCGTTCGCTCTTCGGATGCTCGAAGAAGGTTTCCGGATCGTTCTCTTCCTGTACCTGGCCGTCCGCCATGAAGAGCACCCGGTCTGCCACCTCCCGGGCAAAGCCCATCTCGTGAGTGACAACCACCATTGTCATATGCTCTTTCGCCAGCTCCTTCATAACCGTTAAGACCTCGCCTACCATCTCCGGGTCCAGAGCGGAAGTGGGCTCGTCAAAAAGCATGACCTCCGGGTTCATGCAGAGCGCCCGGACAATCGCGATACGCTGTTTCTGGCCACCGGACAGCTGGCTCGGATAAGCGTTGGCCCGGTCTGCCAGGCCGACTCTCTGAAGAAGCTCCATGGCCTGTTTTTCCACTTCTTCCTTCGGGCGCTTCTGAAGCTTCATCGGCGCCAGCGTCATATTTTTCAGGATCGTCATATGCGGGAACAGGTTAAAGTGCTGGAACACCATTCCCATACGCTGTCTGTGTTTGTCCAGATCCACTTTTTTTCCTGTCAGGTCCGTACCGTCGAAATAGATATGGCCCTCTGTGGGAACCTCCAGAAGGTTCAAAGAACGGAGAAACGTGGATTTTCCACTTCCGGAAGGACCTACAATAACGACTACCTCACCTTTTCGGATCTCCTGGTTCACCCCGTTTAAGGCATGCAGGCCGCCCGGGAATACTTTTTTCAGATTTTCGGTCCGGATCAGAACCTCTCCTTTGTTAGTGGTCACTGTTACGCAGCCTCCTTTCCAGAATACCTACCAGTTTGGTGAAGATCGTCACCATGATAAGATAAATCAGCGCTACCGTGATCAGCGGGAAAAATGCGCTGAAGGTACGGCTTCGGATGATATCGCCGCCCTTAGTCAGATCCTCCAGGGCAATGTAACCGGCAACGGAGGTCTCTTTCAGGAGAACGATGAACTCGTTTCCGAGAGCCGGAAGCACGTTTTTGAAGGCCTGGGGCATGATAATGTAAAGCATCGTCTTCCAGTAGCTGAAGCCCAGGCTTCTTCCTGCCTCAAACTGTCCGTTGTCAATGGACATGATACCGGAACGGAAGATCTCAGCCACATAAGCGCCGGAGTTCAGGCCGAAGGCCATGATAGCCACCAGAACCTTGTCGATCTTCACAGAACCGAACACAACAAAGTAAATAATCAAAAGCTGTACCACAACCGGCGTTCCACGGATCACGGTGATATAGATCCCGCAGAGGAAATTGGCAATCTTCAGTTTGCCGGTCTTGACGTAAGTGGACCGCACAACGGCGATCAGAAGACCCAGGACGATACCGATAATCACGGCAAAGAAGGTGACTTCCAAAGTAACCTTCAAGCCGTTGGTCAGGTAACGCCACCGGTGATCCTCAATAAAGTTGCTATAAATCTGCCCAAGCAGCCATTCCATAATTTTACCTCACATCCTTTTACTGCAAAAGCAGGGGAACCGTACATTCCGGCTCCCCTGCCTGCTTTCTTATCAGATTTCGTGAAACCTTACTCCTCGAAGTCTTCCTTTACGATGATAACCTGTTTGGAGCTGTAGTAGCTGTCGGAGAACAGAACCTCTTTCTCACGGTCCGGAGTTACGGTCATACCTGCAACACCCATATCTGCTTTTCCGCTGTTGACTGCCGGGATGATGGAATCGAAAGCCATATCCTCAACCTCAAGCTCCATACCCAGTTTATCACAGATAGCCTGAGCGAAGTCTACATCGAGACCGGTGATCTCTTCACTCTCATAATATTCATAGGGCGGGAACTCTGCGTTAGTAGCCATGATCAGGGTACCGTTGGAACGGTCAACATCTTCCGGAGACTCGTAGTAATTCTCTCCGGCGCTGTCGCCGATGTAGGAATTGGCGATCTGATCGAAGGTTCCCTCGTCTTTCAGCTCTTTGATGGCCTCGTTTACCTTGTCGCAGAGGTCTGTATTGTCCTTTTTAAAGCAGATGGCGTAATCCTCCTGGCTGTATGCACTCTGCAGGATTTTCAGACCGTCAACGGATTTTACAAACTCCTCAGCCGGAAGCTCGTCGATGACAACGGCATCGATCTTGCCCTGTACCAGAGCCTGTACGGCCTCAAAACCTTTATTGTAACGCTCTACTGCATCGTCGCCGTACTCGTCGGTAACGGAAAGATCTCCCGTGGTTCCCAGCTGTACGCCGATGGTCAGGCCGGTCAGATCTACTTTTTTCTCAGTCTCGCTTTCTGCTTCGGAGGCACCCTCTGTCTCCGCTGCTGCTGTCTCAGTCTCGGTCTCGGTCTCGGAAGCATAAGCTGCCATCGGAACGACTGCCATGATTGCGGTCAACATTACTGCTACGATACGCTTTTTCATAATTATACATCCTCCTAAATATTTAATTAAAACATCTTTCCTAAAATTAACATTCTTTTCTTTGCTTGTCAACTGCCAAATTCCGGTTTCTCTGTCTTTTTTCACCATCATTGTATTTTTCTACTAATCTGCCAATATTGGGGAGACTTCTTCCGTCACTTTGTCAGACCTGCACAAAGGCCGTACCTTCTCCATATTCCGTCTCTTCATTTCCGGCGAGGAATGGACATAGCGGTTCAGCGTAATATTGACGCTTGCATGACCGAGGATCTCACTCAATGCTTTGATGTCCACACCGCTCTCTATGCAGCGGGTGGTAAGTTCCTCATCCCGGCAGCGGATGTTCCCCAGCCAGAGCTCTGCCATTTCTTGAAACATACTTTCCATTTTTCTTCCTCCAGATAAGTTTTTCAGAAAGCATCATATCAAAAAAAGACCCCGGAAAACGCTTTTCCTGTTCCGTTTCCCGAAGTCTTTCCTTTACTCAAAATCTGCGATCACCGTTTCTCCCGCCGTAGCATGGATCCCCGTGTGAAAATGGATCTTCTTTACCCCGGCTTCATCCGTCACTGCCAGGATCGTCAGAGCCATATGACCCGCCTTTTTGATCTCTTCCGGTGAAAAGGTGATGAGCGGCGCTCCTTTTTCCACTTTTTCTCCCAGGCTTACATGAAGCTGAAAGCCTTTCCCCTTCATATCGACCGTATCGAGACCTACATGGATCAGACACTCCACGCCATTGGCAAATTTCAGCCCCAGCGCATGTCTGGAATCTTCCATGACTGCAGTTACTTCTGCTGCTGCCGGTGCTGTCACCACATGATTCTCCGGCTCGATCGCCACGCCGTCACCCATGATCCCTGCGGAAAATACCTGATCCGGCACTTCTGCGATCGGAATGACCTTTCCATCAAGAAAAGCGGTAAGTCTTTCCGGTTCCTGATTTTCTTTTTTCTTTACAAATGAAAACATGCCAATCCCCCCTCGTTTTTCTGTTTTTCAGACGCCTTCCCCGTTGAAATCAGGGATAAAGCTCTCTTTTGCTGCTTCCCCTTCCTGGAAAAATCCATTTTCGATTCCCAGTTCCAGGGCATAATCCAAAAGCCGCTCATACTCCCGCCTGGTCACTTTCCGGTTAAGTTCCTCAAAGGGCAGGTCCTTCGAAAGCGGCGTATACTGGCTCATAATGCTGATATAGATCCGGTTTCCATAGGTGTCATGAAGATAACGAAGCACTTCTCTGGAATTTTTCACATGGCCGGGCAGAAGAAGATGACGGACAACGACCCCTTTCCTGAGATAGCCTTCCTCATCAAACACGCACGCCCCTGTCTGACAGACCATCTCGTCAATGGCCTTCATTGCCCGTTCCCGGTAATCCGGTACTCCGGAAAAACGAAGTCCCAGTTCATCATCCCAGTATTTAAAATCCGGAAGCCAGATATCTACGGAACCCTTCAGAAGACGGATCGTTTCCGGCTTTTCATAGCCGCTGGAATTATAGACTACCGGAAGTGTCAGCCCCTGTTCCTTTGCAAGCGTCAGCCCTTCCAGGATCCCAGGAACAAAATGTTCTCCCGTCACCAGATTAATATTGGCCGCCCCTTTTTCCTGAAGTTCCAGAAAAATCTCTGCCAGCCGTTCTTCGCTGATCTCTTTTCCAAGACCTCCATAAGAAAGTTCCCGGTTCTGGCAGAAAATACAGCCCAGAGAACAGCCGGAGAAAAATACCGTCCCGGAGCCTCTGGTTCCGGAAATACAGGGTTCTTCCCACATATGAAGCGCCGCTCTTCCCACACGGAGCACGGATTTTTCCCCACAGGCTCCTTTTTTGCCGGAAAGACGATCCGCACGGCACTCTCTCGGACAAAGCGTACAGCTTTGATAAAGCTCGTTCTTCAAGTTTTCACCTTCTTCTATTTTACACCATTTTTCCAAACAGTAAAGCGGACATTCGCAATCTGCTTTCGCTGCCTGCTCATAAACGCAGTCGCTTCGCGCCTGCATTCAAATTGTAACTGTTCAGGACGTTCAAAACAACAGGCCACAGACCCGCGCATTGCATGCGCTCTCGCTGCATTCGCAGCTTTTGTCTGAGGCTAATGGGTCTACATTCCATTTCGGTCCGCGCTAAACGAGTCCCACTGGGACTCAGCGCCGTTCCGCCCATTCCGAAATAAAAATTCATCCTATTGCAAACAAGTTTGCATAGTCTGATTTTTCATTTCGCTGATGTTCTGAACTGTTACTTCAAATTATATATTTCTTTTTTGAGATTGTCCAGTTACTATGTTAGCCCAAAAAGAAGGTGCTGCCATCAGACAACACCTTCCCAAACGATCCGTATCTATTATGCGTTTTATTTTTCAACAAGTGCCAGCAGTTTTTCCTTTATCTTTTCCTGCTCTGCAGCATCCGGATACATCCGCTTTGTCCACTCAAGTGCGATCGGAAGATATTCCTCCTTCACGGCCTTATCATCGATCGGTTTGGGATTTCCCGGCTGAATAACGCTTCTGTAAGTATCTCTGTAAATCTTCTTCAGTGCTTCGTCCGAAAGTTTTAAACCTTTACAGCGGTATCCATCTGCATTCATATAAACCGTATCTGTTTCCAGACTGCTGCGCAGACACTCGATCCGTCCTTCCCAGCCTGCCCCGAAAATGTCTGTTCCATAAACAAGCCTTCCGGCATATTTTTCAATGAACTCACGCCATCTTTCATCCCGTTCAAAGCCTTCATACATTTCCCATCCCGGGCACAGATCAAACGTCAGATTCGGATACGTCTCCAGCAATTCCTCCGCAAGATCATACTGATCAGCATTGGAAAGGAAGAAGATATGTGCGATCGTCATGTTCAGCTTCGGATGCTTCTTCAGGATTCCGATCGTTTCTTCCCGGATCTGCTCATGAGTCGGATACGTTTCGTCACAGTAATATCCGGCTTCCATTGCCCACTTTGGAATCCGTTCTTTGTCCCAGAATTCCACCGGATCGTTGGAATGCAGGAGTACCGGGATATTATTTCTTTCCAGAAAATCGTACATCGGATCGTAACATTCATCACACAGAGAAACACCATCCGCCTTACGACATTCCGGTTTTCCGAACAGCAGCTTCATTCCGTCAAATCCGACTTTATGATAAGCCTGTACCTGCCGCAGCAGCTCGTCCGCCTCCGGTGCACCCTCTCCTGTCTTATGAAGGCATGCATAAGCATAGATCTTTTCCGGTGCTTTTTTCTTGATATCCAGAAGTTCCAGATTTCCCCAGACACATTTTGGATTTATACTCCCTGATAAAAGCACATACTGTTCATATTCCGCTTTCTTCACTGCTTTGTTGATCTCTTCGATATCGCCTACATGAATGTGTGTATCGATGATCGGATATTTAAAATACATTTTTTCCTCCTGTTCCGGCCTTAAGCCTTGGTTCCTGTCATTGCGATTCCCTCTACAAAACTCTTCTGGAAGAAGAAAAAGAGAAGGATCATCGGCATTGCGGCGATTACGCCGCCTGCCATGAGTTCCGGGTAATTGGTAATGTTCTGTCCTACCATGTTTGCAAGTCCTGCAGACAGTACCATCTTATTCATATCCACGTTGATGATCAACGGCCACATCATATCTTTCCATGCGCCAAGTCCTGTCAGAATACACAGAGCTGTGATCGGTGCTTTCAGAAGCGGGAGCAGGATCTGCAGGTAAATCCGAAAACGGCTGCAGCCATCCAGCATTGCCGCCTCGTCCAGTTCCAGCGGCAGTGAGGAGAAAAACTGCCGCAGCATGAACAATGCAAAAATATTAAAGACCTTCGGCAGCCAGAGTGCCGTCAGGGTATTATTCAGATGCCATGCCACCATGATGTCATAATGGGGAATCAGAAAAATCTGACTTGGGATCATCATCATGCTGAGGATCAGCAGAAACAGCAGATTTTTTCCCGGAAACTTCAGTCTGGCAAACGCATAAGCTGCCAGTGAACAAACCAGAATCTGGCTGACGATTGACAGGATCATGACAATAAAAGTGTTCACATACAGTCTCAGGATCGGATAGTTATTCCATACTTTTGCATAATTTGACCATTGAGGGAGCTCCGGAAAAATCACCATAGGAATCTGAATACTCTCAGCATACGTTTTTAAAGAAGTCAACAGCATCCATCCAAATGGAACCAGAGTGATCAGGGCACAGATGATCAGAAACACATGGATCGCGATCGTCGCTTTTCGTTTTCTCACTTATCATCACCTCCGTTTTCTGAATAAACCCATTTTTTCTGAAGTTTCATCTGAACAATCGTGATCACCAGAATGATCAGGAACAGCATATTTGCAATTGCCGCGCCGTATCCTTTGTTAAACTTGGAAAATGCCTCCTCATAAAACAGCATAACGATGCTTCGCGCTCCCTTCATTCCGGAACTTGTCGATGAGATCATCAGGAAAATAAGATCAAATACCTGGAAGAATCCGATGATTTCCGTCACAACCAGCATAAACGTTGTTGGTGAAAGAAGCGGAAACGTGATGGATCTGAACTTTTGCCAAGCGTTCGCGCCGTCGATCTCTGCCGCCTCATAGTAAGAGGTTGAAATCCCCTGCAGACCAGACAGAAAGATAATAACTGCCGTTCCGATGCTGGACCAGATCAGTACGATACAGACTGCCAGCAGCGACCACTTCGGATCAGAAAGCCAGGCAGGTCCGGTGATCCCGATCCCTGCAAGCATTTCATTGATCAGACCGAACTGGTTGTTAAACAGCCACTTCCACAGCATTCCCACTGCAGTAGGCAGTGTGATGACCGGAAGGTAGATCAGTGTCCGATAAATCCCCATTCCTTTGATTTTCTGATTCAATGCCACCGCAATAATAAGTGACAAAATAATAACTGCCGGCACGCAGATCACCACATACAACAGTGTATTCTGGATCGCCTGATAAAATTTCGCATCTGCCAAAAGCTTCACATAATTGCTCAGTCCGACAAACTTTGCCTGACCGAGACTTTTCTTATTTGTAAAGCTGATGATGATATTCTGAACGAATGCATAAACATTAAAAATTGACACCCCGACCAGGAAGGGCAGCAAAAAAAGATACGCCTCCATTGCCTCTTTCTTTGCCCGTCTGCTTCTGTACTGCCGCACGTTCTCACTCCCTTTCATGTTCATTCAAAAATACCATCGGCAGGATTGCTGTGAAATGCACGTTATGCAACACATGACGTATTCATCTGCGCATCCTGGCAATCCTGCCGAGGGCTATATCAGATCAGAGAGCGAATCTCTTCACTGATCAATTTCTTTTGTTGTATTACTTACCAGCTTCAATAGCGGCATTGATATCTGCTGCCATCTGTTCCAGGCCTTCCTTTACTTCGACATTTTTATTGAAGATTTCAATGATCTGCTCATTCATGATGGAGTTGATTTCATCTGACGCATAGGCCGGTCCCATTTCAGCCGGTTTTGCTGACGGGATCACATCTACAAATGCCTGACCGTTAAATTTGGTAAAGCTTTCTCCATAATATTCCTGGGAGGATAATCTGGCCGGAAGGTCGATTCCGCTCTTTCCGATGATATCATTTGCTTCCTCACTTGCCAGATACTCCAGGAATTTCCATGCCTCGTCTTTGTGCTCACTTGCCGCATTCATGCCGTAATGCATGGTTGCAGCGAGGAAGTCCTGTGATTTTGCAGCCGGGATCTGGATCAGTTTTACATTTTCCATCTCTGCCTGCTCAACCTTCTGTGCACTGAAGGTCGGCAGATACAGCATACATGTCTGTCCGGAAATGAACAGTTCTTCCGCAGCAGTATCACTGATCGTCTGGTAATCCGGAATGTATCCCTCATCGATCATGTCCACCAGTGCCTGAATACCTGCAACTGCTTCATCAGAAGCAAGTGCGCTGGTGCCATCCTCATTGAATGCCTGACCGCCAAATTCATAGATCACAGGCTCCCAGGCTCCATTTGCAGAATTCAGGATAAAGTCCATCGGATAGATTGAATCTCCTGCTGCTTCGATCGCCGTTTTCAGTTCTCCACATACCGTGAGCATATCGTCCCAGGTCCATCCATTCTCCGGCTCTGTCACCCCGTATTTTTCAAACAATGCGGAATTGACGATCACTGCCAGAGAATCGGTTCCCTTCGGAACTGCGTAGTGTACACCATTGTACGTGCTGCTTTCAACTACTGACGGGGCATAAAGGGAAAAGTCGAAATCAGATTTCTCCATATAGTCGTCCAGCGGTTCCAGAATTCCTGCTTCTGCATATTTGGGCACCCAGATATTCATAAAGAATACATCTGCCGCCTGGTTTGCACCTGCTGATGCATCAAATTTTGTCCAGTACTGATCCCACGGAGTAAGCTGCATCTCCACATGGATATTCGGGTTCTGCTCCTCAAAATTGTCGATCAGCTGCTGGTAGACTACGGACTGGATCTCATCCCAGAGTGAAAAAGTGATCGTTACCTGGTCCTCCGCCGCTGTACCGGTTACTGCCATTGAAGCTGCGAGTACGCCGCTTAATACCATTGCTGTAAGTCTTTTTCTATTCATTTACATTTCCCCACTTTCATTTTTTTGTTTTCATTCTTTTTTCTATCATTTACGCGCTGCGAAACTGCCGGCTTTTTCGCTTTGCAAAATGTTTCTCTGTTTAATTCTGTTTTCTTTCTGCACAGCTGCCCTTTTCCAGCAGCTGAAACCCTTTTAACCCATAGTGTCTTGATTTTCTATTTTCAGTTGTTTCCTTTTCTTCCTCACAGGCTTCCTTTTTTGGAAGCTCAAGGATTTCCATGATCTCCCTTACCAGGGCATCCGCATATGCATCCATCGGAAACGCCATTGTGGTAAGGCGTGGCGTCATACAATCCCCAAACGGGATCCCGTCCAGACCGATCACTGAAATATCCTCTGGAATCTTTATGCCCTGCTGCATCAGATACATCATTGCACCGATGGCCGTCTCATCACTGTAACACACGATTGCGGTCGGCTTATATGCGGAATGCATGATCGATCCGACACGTTTGTTTGCTTCCCTCATCGTACTCACATTATGCAGAACAATATCATCAATATACGGAACACCATATTTTTTGAGTGCCATCTGAAAACCACGCTTTCGCGCCGCTATAAATCCTGTCTGCCTCTCATCCTCTGCAAAAATTCCGCCGATCACCCGATGGCCGAGCCCGATGAGATAGGAAGTTGCCTCATAGATTGCTTTTTCGTTTACTTCTGCCCAGTGATCTTCCCACACCTCATTTGAGTCAAAAAAACAAGTCTGACGGCTTCTTGAGCGAAGAAGTTCTTCTTCCTTTTTACTCGTCTCTTTAGCGCAGAAGACCAGTTCTACATTCTGTTCCTGAAGGCGTTCATATGTCCGTATAAAGTTTTCATACCCCTCCTTCGCAAAGGCCATTGATACATTATAGCCGGCCTCTGTGATCCTGGTATTCAGACACTGAAGCAGATACAAATGATACTGGTTCATTTGTTCCGGAAAAATAATTCCGATCAGCCTGCTCCGTTTCGTTGCCAGCCCTCTGGCCATCGCGTTCGGATGATAATCGTATTTTGCGATCACATCATAAACTCTCTGTTCCAGCTCACTGCTTACCCGTTTGCTCTTATTGAGCACCCGTGATACCGTCGCCGGTGAACATCCTGCCTTTTTTGCTATAAAATCAATGTTTACTGTATCCATTCTATTCCTCCGTGAAAGCGCTTTCCGTGATTCTTATTCTAGTGGGAAAGCCCTTTCCCTGCAATTGACAAAATATATAAATCAAACCTTTCTTTGGTCGATTATTTCCATTCATTTTCTGTAACCATTCAGGATATCAATAAAACAAGAAATCAAACTGTGCAAATTTATCTGTGACAGGATGTTTTTTTATGCATATTTCACAAAAAGCAAGCGGGATCCATATATAAAAAAAGGTGCTGCCATCAGACAACACCTTCTCAAACCATTCCTATCTATCTTTCTTTTATTTTTTTGTACTCTTCTTCAATACCTGCGATCAATGTTTCCATTGTATATTCCAGTAGTTCATTACCGAACGCTTCCGATGATTCTTTGACCGGGTGGCGTCCTGCGATTCCGATCAGATTGCTCTCATCGTCTTTTACCTGTCCAAAGTCAACCAGCTCCGGCCGCACAGCCATTACGATCGAGGTCTCATTTGCTCCGGCATGGTCATTCTGATACTTCAGTCTCTCATCTTTCGCAAATGTCCATGCTGTCAAGATGCGCAGACCATACTTTTCTTCTGCCTCTTCCTTTAGTTCCTGAAATGTATTTGTCGACGGACCGTGTCCATGTCCGACAACGATACGGATTCCCACTCTGGAGAGCTGAGCAAAAATACTGCGCAGATACTCTTTAAACAGTTCCTTTTCCATCCAGTAAGCGCTGCCTTTCAGCTGTTGGACATGATAGGTGTGAAGTGCGCCCTCCGTATTGATATCCATTCCATAAAATGCTTTTCCACCGTCATGAAAGATACGGTCGGGTCCCATAAACAGCATCGGAAGCACCACACCGCCGACCTTTTCTGCTACCCGGACAAACAGTTCTTTCGACTGGATTCCGTCAGCTCCAAGAGGCATATGTGGGCCATGCCACTCCAGTGTACCAAGCGGCAGGTAAGCAACCGGCATCTCCTGTACTCTCTGCACCAGTTCTTCCGGAAGTAATTCTTCGTATAATACTTTTTTCATAGTCTTCCTCCATTTTCGATTGAAATTTCCCTTATTGTTTCCTTTGTATCATATGATCATATCAAAGGTTATTGATCCATTCTATTCCTCCGTGAAAGCGCTTTCTGTGATTCTTATTCTAGTGAGAAAGCCCTTTCCCCGCAATTGACAAAATATATAAATCAAACATATCTTTGGTTGATTATTTCAATTCATTTTTTGTAACAATTCAGGATATCAGCAAAATAAGAAATCAGACTGTGCAAATGTAGCTGTTCAGGACATTCAAGACAGAATTTCCTGTTGCCTTATGATTTCCGCTAATGTCGAGAGCAGCTGTTCAACCTGGATCGGCTTTGCTATATGACCGTTCATTCCGGCTGCAGCAGCCTCTCTCTTATCTTCTTCGAATGCATTTGCCGTCATGGCAAGGATCGGTATGCAGGCCTTCTCCTGATCTGGCAGGTTCCTGATCACCCGTGTTGCCGTATAACCGTCCATCTGGGGCATCTGGATATCCATGAGGATCATATCATATGTTCCCGCCGGCATTTCCATTATCCGGTTTACACACTGGATGCCATCCTCCACACGTTCTGTTTTAAGACCGGCACGCTCCAGGATCGCCTCTGCGATCTCCGCATTCAGATCATTGTCCTCCGCCAGAAGGAGCTTCCTGCCTTCAAGGATTTCTCTGTCCGTTACAAGGTTTTCCGCGTGTTCTTTTGCATAATTACTTTCATCCGCTATCCTGTGTTTCAGTGTGACAGTAAATGTGCTGCCCTTCCCGGGCTCACTCACTACCTCTATGGTTCCGCCAAGCAGATCCACATATTTCTTGACGATCGACATGCCCAGTCCGCTTCCTGCGATCTTGCTCTTTGTGGTGTTCTGCTCACGTGTAAAGGCTTCGAAAATCTTTGTCTGATACTCCTCACTCATACCGATTCCGGTATCGCTCACCCTGGTTCTTGCGATCATATACCCGGGCTCATCACATGGTAATTCCTCTACATTTATCATAACAGAACCACCGGATAGAGTATATTTTATGGCATTGCTCAGGATATTGACAAATATCTCTTTTACCTTGGTAACATCTGTCAGCACATGCTCATGCTCTACCTTTATCGTGTAATGAAGTGCAATTTTCTTTTTCTTTGCTTCATCCCCAAATATTTCAAACAAAGTCTTCCGGATATCTTCAATCCGGGTATTGTTCTCATCAATCTCCATCCTCCCGCTCTCGATCCGCGCCATGTCAAGTACATCGTTTATGATCGACAGAAGAAGGTTTCCGGACTGCTGCAGCTTTTCCAGATGTTCAGAAGTTTCCGGCAGTTCTTTTCCTTTCAGTTCATCCTCCATAAGCTGTGCATAGCCCAGGATCACATTCATGGGAGTACGGATGTCATGCGACATATTGTTAAGGAAACGGGTCTTTGCGAGACTGGCATCCTCTGCTTTTTTCAAAGCGATCTCCAGCTTGTCATTGAGCTTTTGTGTATCATTCGTTGCAAGCTTTGCGGCAGCTTCTGCTTTTCTTGCCTTTCTTAAAAGTATAAGGATCATGCCAAGGATGCTGATCATAGATAATCCCGCAGTGACAAAAACAACAGCCAGATTGTCTTTTACAAAGTCTGAAAGTGTCACCTTATCTGCTGTACTGTCATAGATAGCAAGTGCACTGGTAAGCATATCAGACGGCATGGCCTTTAAGGTTTTATTCAGTATCGATAAAAAAGTGGTCTCTCCGCCTTTTACGGCAAAGCATGCTTCCATTGTTTTTGTAAGTGGTACACTTTTGAAATTTCGTTTGTTATCATATTTCAGTGCCTGGCTGGTTCCCATGAGAAAACAGTCTGCTTCTCCATTCAGGATCATATCTGCCGCATCCGCAAATGATTCATAATCTACCAGCTTCCATTTGGGGATAACTGAACGCAATATGCTGTTTTAAGGCTTCTTTTTCCTTTGGCACAGCTACGCTATACACCTCGTCCTCATTGAAATATTCTTCATCTGTTACCGCCATCAGGCTGTAGGTCCAGGCTGTATTGGTAAGTGCATAGCCATTCTTTTCTGCAAGATTAGGATTTCTGCCGACATAAAAAATCATGTCAATTTCACGATCCTGCAAAGTCTGAAGCATTTCGTCATAATCATCATATGCCTGCACATGAAATTCCAGTATCTGATTCCCCAGACAGTCTTTGGCATAGGAAAAATATTCTGCCAGCATACCGGTAAGTTCTCCCGTCTCTTCACTCATGGAAAAGATTGCCGGATCATTGTCCAAAAATCCGATCCGGATACCACCATGCTCCTCTACCCAGGACTTTTCTTTGCCAGTAAGACTCTGCTTGTAATCAAGTGTAAAATACTTCTTATACAGATCTGCCTTGAAAAAAGGACTGTCCTGATCCAACTGGCGCATCGCATGATCTAACTCCTCCTTGATATCACTGCGCTCTTTATTTATCGCAAAATAGATGCCTGATTTGCCAATCGTGGTAACGGATAAGATTCCCTGTTCAGACCAGAAGGATTCCTCCAGAGATACAAAAGCATCGATCTCATGATTTGCTAATTTCTTTTCGACATCATCATTATTATACACATTTACATGCTCTGTCTGTATCCCATTCCTTTTTTCCCACTCTGTCAGCATGATTTCAGGCTCTGTACCTAAGAGCACGCCTACACGTTTCCCGTCCAGGAACTCAAAATCCGATATCTCAATGTCCATATTTGACAAATCCGCATAAAGAATATATTTTTCCTCACCCATCGGTTCCTCTGAAAAAAGCATCTTTTCCGCACGTTCATCGGTGTAAGAGACATCACCCATGATATCGATCTCGCCATTTTCAAGCTTATCAAAACAGTTGGACCAGTCACATTTCACATACTCGAATTTCCATCCGGTATAACCTGCCAAAGCCTGTAAAAGTTCGTAGCCATAGCCTCGTCTGACACCGTTTTGATCAACATAATCGAAAGTATCCTCAAAGGAACCGATACGGATGGTCTGCGGCTGTGTTTCATCGTTATTTGTTTCAACAGCCAGGCAGTGTGCTGATAACATCCCCCACATTCCCAAAACCATGAATATCACTATACATAATACGGCTGATCTTTCTCTAATTTTGTACATTGTTCTTTTCTCCACAACTTCTCAGAATCATTTCCATTGCTGTTCGAATCAGTAGTTTCTGCCTTTTGTTCCTTTTTCTGTTTCCCTTATCCGCGTGGTTTTTCTGATGTTCCTGTCCCATGTTCCAGATTCTTCTGTAAGGTACCGATCAGTTCTTCCATAATGATCGGCTTGGATAAAAATCCATCCATACCACATTCCAGCGCTTTCTTTCTGTCTTCGTCAAAAGCATTGGCAGTCATGGCAAGGATGGTGATTCCCGCCAGAGCCGGATTCTCCAGTGCACGAATCTGCTTTGTGGCTTCGTATCCGTTCATGACCGGCATCTGCACATCCATCAGTACCAGATCATAATCGCCCGGTTTCGAATGCTGAACCTTCTCCACTGCCTCTGCTCCATTTTCTGCGGTATCAACCAGAAAGCCGTATTCATTCAGGATCTCCACTGCTATTTCACTGTTCAGCTCATTGTCTTCCACAAGCAATATATGCCTTCCTCTGAAATCCGAGCCTGCCGCCGGAAGGATCGGATGCTCTGCCTCGGCCTGTTTCTGACCGATAGCAGCCATCAAAGTCTCTCTGATATCTGACATAAACAGAGGTTTTGCGCAAAATGCAGTTACCCCTGCTGCTCTGGCTTCCACTTCGATATCTGACCAGTCATAAGCAGTCAGGATAATGATCGGTGTATCGTCGCCAAGACTGCGGATCTGGCGGGTGACTTCAATACCATTCATATCCGGCAGACGCCAGTCGATGATATACGCATGAAAGGCATCCCCGAGTTCCATCGACTGCCGTGCACGGAGAACAGCCTCTTTACCGGAAAGTGTCCATTCGGAACGCATTCCGACCTTTACGAGCATCTTCGTCACACTGTCACAGGTATTGAAATCATCGTCTACCACCAGTGCCTTAAGGCCTTCCAGCTCTGCGATCTTCTCTACACGATGGTTCTCAGGCTGGACGCGGAACGGCAGACGGACAATAAATTCGGTGCCTTTGCCCTGTTCCGTCTGAACTTCAATGGTTCCGCCCATCATATCCACGATGTTCTTGGTAATGGCCATGCCAAGCCCTGTCCCCTGGGTCCTGCTGACAGTGGAAGTCCGCTCCCGTTCAAAAGGAGAAAAGATCTTCTGTACAAATTCCGGACTCATGCCGATTCCGTTATCCTTTACCCGGATCTCATACCGTTCACAGCCGCTCTTTGTACCCGGATACTGTTTCAGCCGGACAGAAACCGTTCCTCCTGCCGGAGTAAACTTGACCGCATTGGACAAAAGATTCAGCAGCACCTGGTTCAGCCGCGTCTTATCACAATAGACATCCTCATTCGTCACATCCATGGCATCCATATAAAGCTCCAGCTGCTTCGCATGAATCTGTCCACTGACGATCGTCTTCAGATCATGAAGCACATCCGACAGACTGACCTCCGTTTCTTCCAGATTGATCTTTCCACTTTCAATACGGCTCATGTCCAGGATATCGTTGATCAGTGAGAGCAGATGATTACTGGACGAAAGGATCTTACCCAGATAATCCCGTACCTTTTTTATATCATCAATATTGCTTACAGCCAGTGTCGTAAAGCCGATAATCGCATTCATTGGCGTCCGGATATCATGAGACATGTTGGAAAGGAAGGTACTCTTTGCCCGGTTTGCTGTCTCCGCAGCATGAACTGCCTCGGAAAGTGCCTGATTCATTTTTTTGTCAGAGGTACGATCCGACAGAACCAGGATGTATTTCTTTTTTCCGTTTACTTCACTGCCCATGGCAATGTTATGAAACCATCGTTGTTCCCCGGTTTTCTGGTGAACATATTCAAAATCCCATTCCTGCTGTTCATCTACCCGGATCCCCTCCAGATAATTCTTCTCCGGATCTTCAGAGTCACCGGGATTCAGTTTTCCCAGAACACAAATATCTTTCCGGATCTGTTCTACTGTAATACCAAGCAGTTTTTCCACATTCGGACTGACGTAATCTGTCTGATAGGTTCTGGCATCCAGCATCAGGAAAACATCATCCACATTCATCGACAGCTTTTGAAACAGCTCATCCCGATACAGGATCTCGCTATCCTTTTTCTTAAGGTTTATCCTGCTTTTTTGAATGATCAGGCTGATCAGGAAGGCGGCGATACAGAGCACGACCACACTGGCAAGGAGCATCGTGCTAAGCTGCAGGCGGTTCATACTGGCATTGACGATATCCGCCTTTACAAGCCCTAAGAATATCCAGTCCTGAATATCTGATTTTTCATAGACCAGATAATAGTTTCTTCCATCCAGATTTACCAGCATCGCATCGGTATGTCCGGCATTAAACTTCTCCGAAATGGAAAGGATCTCTTCTTCAGACATATTGGAATGCTCTCTCAGAATGCCAAAGAAATTATATACCTTCCCCCATGACTCAGAAGAATGATCGACCACAACACGGCCGTCCGGATGAACAACATAACTCTGGGCATTTCCATTGAAAACAGAGATATCCAGTACCTTTATGATATCAGAGTTCTCATAGGCGATCGCGATCGCATCATATTCAAAGCCCTGATAGCTTCCATGAGCCCTTGGAGTGGCAAAAACAAGCATCTGGGATTTTCCGGGAACCGCTACATTTGTGATCACATCATTCCCCTGCCGGATCTCTTCTTCCATATTTTCCTGTAACCCGAGATACCCGTTTTCCCCTGTCACCATCTTATAGTTGCCATCGGCTGACAGAAAATAGAAATTTAAAAAACCTGCATCTTCCTGTGCTTTCTCTATATAATCACGGATTTCGCTTTCACCGGAAGTGCTCTTTAGATACTCTCCCCACATATGAAGATAAGTCAGGTTCTTATCTGTCAGTTCCTTTAACATATGATCAGACTGGTGAAAAATCTCCGTCAGATGAGAAACACTTTCTTCATAAACCGTTTTCGACACAAATCTGAAATATTGGAAAACAGACAAAATAATTCCAATGAAGAAAGCAATAAAGACAGCTATCCTTACCCGTTTCCCCACAACACGCTTCTTTCTTTTTGCATTATGTTTTTTACTGTCCATTCTTCTCACCTCAGAGTTATATAGTCTTCAGGCTCTGCAAGAACGGCATCACCATCTGAAACATATCCTGTCCAGGTATTTTTTACGGTTGTATCCGCTCCATCAAATACCACAGTATCATCTGCCGGATAGGCTTCCATGTGTTTTGGTATCGCCAGGCAGGTTACTGTAAAAGTATCTTTGTCCTGAACAGTTTTTCCATCTTTTTTGACTTTCTTTAATATATAACCATCCTCTTTTTCCTTAATCTCCACAGAAATGCCACTGACTACAGGCAGAGAACCACGATTAAAGGGGATGAAGCCTCCCTGGTAGCCTTCCACAAAGTTTCTGACCGTCTCCTTCAGTTCCGCCCCGCTCATCTTGCTGATGTAAGCGGAAAGACTGTTTGGCATGATCATATTACCCGCCTGTTTTTCCGTATAACCGGCCTTCAGCACATTTCCCGTAAAGCTGTTTCCGGTTGCGATCAGCACATCCGACCCGTAAATGCTACGCAGCGTATTTGCCATAACCGAATAAGCTGCATTGCCTCCACTGCTATGGAAGCGGTTGGAATAGGACTTCTGTGAATCCAATACGATATTCTCAGAAGTAGCTTCTTCCTCAAGAAGCTGCGTGTTAAATGACTGGTAAGCCTGCGCTGCATCGTATTCTCCTGAGATCATCCTGGAAACCACATCCCTGGAAACAGAGAAAAAATCATTTGATGCAATGCGTATATACATATGGTTTTCTTCGATCACCGGTTTCACATCTTTCAGATATTCCGTAAGCTTAAGATCCACATCCTGGCTGTAACTCAACAGATCCTGCCCGTCAGAAATGATCCGGCTCTGTGCATCCTCTGAAAGCATGGTGTCCAGCACCTTCATTGCTTTCTTCCGGCGTGTCTCATCCTGTGCCAGGTCACGGTTTAAGGCCACCTGAAAATATGGCGTAGTCATCAGCCACTTTTCACCGTTCTCCTGGAAGAATGGCAGAAAGGTTGTGTTGATGCCCTGATCCTGAAACATTTTTACACTGAAAGAACTGCCGAAGTACATAGCAAGCTTACCACTTCCGTACATCTCAACCACATCATCATAATTCAGATCCAGATCGTTCCGGCTCAGGCCGGTATCCTGGATAAACTGCTCCATACGTTCAAAAGCTTCCGGCCAGACGTTACTGTCCAGACCTTCTCTCTTTGTACGATCCGGGTCACTGTAAGTCGTACGCCACTTGCGTCCGTCTACAGAAGACAGTTCTGACGCAGATAACCCCTGCAGGGTTTCCATACAGGTATAATCATAATAATAGTCTGCGGTATAGCCACGGATCCCCACTTTTTCAAACGCCTGGCAGGCAGAAACAAAGCTTTCATAGTCGGTCGGCAGAGGAATCTCATACTTTTCAAAAAGATCCTTGTTCACTATAAATCCATGAGCATCCGCACACACCGGAAGCCAGTTTACGCTGCCATCCTCGTTTTTAAAATTGTTGAGGTAAGTATCATAGACAGCACCGGCCGCATTGGTTGTGGAAAGATCCATCAGGCTGTCTTTCAGCGGACTGGCATCATGCAGGGAAAACCTGCAGCAGGTTATGATATCCGGCAGCCCTCCGTTTTCATTCAGAAACCGGTAGAAATCCAGATCATTATTGCCTACTACAAATTCCACATTGATATCCGGAAGCTGTTCCTGGATGTATGGTGCATATTTGTCATACAGGCTTGTACTCCATAAATACACCGTGATCGTTTCGGCATCTTCTTTTTCCGCGATCTTCCCGCCACAGCCTGACAGAAGTGACAGGACCGTCACCATCACGAAAAATACCGCCAAAACTCTGTGACATTTTTTCTCTTTCATTACAATCTCCCTTCTGAAATTGTTTCCTTCTATTCCACCAGTTCATGAATGACCTTTACCAATAATTTTCCATCAACCGGTTTTCCAATATGCTCATTCATTCCTGCTTCTTTTGCCTTCATTCTGTCCTCCACGAACGCATTTGCTGTCATTGCAATGATCGGAATTACCTGTGCATCTTCTCTGTCCAGAAAACGGATCCGCTTTGCAGCTTCATACCCATTCATGACCGGCATCATGATATCCATAAGAATGACATCAAACTCACCAGATCCGCTTTTTTCGAATATCTCAACTGCTTCCTGGCCATTCCATGCTTTGGTCACGACAGCTCCCTCATTCCGGAGCAGAAATTCTGCGATTTCCATATTCAGCTCATTATCTTCTGCCAGAAGAATATGCAGTCCCCGGATAGAAACTTCTGTTTTTTCTCCGGTTTCCGATCTGCCGCTCCTGTCTGTATCGATCTGGAACGGGACACGGATCACAAAGGTAGTCCCTGCACCTTCTTTACTTTCAAAGGTGATCGTTCCACCCATTTTCTCGACCAGATTCTTTGAAATCGCCATTCCCAGTCCTGTTCCGGCAAATTTTGTGCGGCTTCCGGCATCTTCCTGTGCAAATGGTTCAAAAATATGTTTCTGAAACTCTTCTGTCATCCCGATCCCGGTATCCCGGCAGACAAATTCCATTGTCGTCATTCCCGGCTGTTCGGATGGGATTTCCCTGCAGCTGATATAGATCTGTCCGTTTGCTCTGTTATATTTCACCGCATTCGACAAGATATTCATCATCACCCGTTTCACATGCCCCGGGCTTCCAATCAGATCCCGGTGTATGATTTCTTTTTTCTCCCACACGATCCGGATATTCTGTTCTGCGGCAATCTGTTCGATCACAACAAACACTTCTCTGGAAATGCAGCTCAGATTAAACGGAATTTCTTCCAAGATCACTTCATCCGACTCCAGTTTACTCATATCCAGGACTTCGTTTACCAGTTCCAGTAACAGATAGGATGCCTCTTTGATCTTTGCCCTGCATTCCGTCTGTTTCTCCATATCGTCTGCATAATGGTCTGCCACATCGAGCATGCCGCAGATCCCATTGATCGGAGTCCGGATATCATGGCTCATCCGTTGAAGGAACTCGGTTTTTGCCTCGTTGGCTGCTTCTGCTTTTTTTGCCGCTATCAGAAGTTCTGCTTTATATTTTTCCTCTTTTTCCAGTTCCTGCTTCTGATGTTCCAGATTGGTTCTGGATATACAGAACCAGAATATACCGAATATCAGCACATAAAGAGAAATGACACCTGCCACGTTTAATGGGAGGTTATGGAATATTTCCGTATCCGGAAGATATGCATAGATATAATAATCCCTCTGCTTCAGCATGATCCCATAACATCCGGTTCCTTCATTCTTCAAATGATAAATGTGCTGGCTGTCTGTATGCTTTTTCATTGCCTGAACGACCTCGTTGCCGGCTGTATCCTGCCTCAGCAGTTTCTCATCATTGCTGGCAACAATGATCCCATTGTCTGCAACAATAATCGTTCCGTCTTTCTGGATATTGTAACCCTTTAAAAGCCCCTGTATCGTCAGGGTATAGTTTCTGGCAAATTCGGGAGATGTGTAATAGTAGATCGCTACGATACCCGGTGCATCTTTTCTGGCACAGGCTGCAATGTCGATACGTGATCCGTCTTCTCGGTCAATCCGTTCCGAATAAGATCTTTCTTCATATCCGGTAAAATCCATGATAATGTCTTTTTGCAGATAATCTGTGATCTCATTGGTCAGAGCCTCATCCATGCTGTATTTGCAGACTGTCTTTCCCTCTGCATCCAGCACAAGGATACCATCCACCCAGAGGGTCTGCAGATTTTCTTTCAGAAACTCCTGGCTTAGCCGGCCGCCGTTTTCTGTTTCCATGTCGATATTCGTACTCATCTGTCTGGCACTTTCAATGGCGCGGAGGAGACTTTTAGATTCCGAAGCTTCATTATAATGGGTGTAGGTGGAACACTGCACTTTGACATAGTTTACAGTTTTCACCATCCTGTTCTCTGCTTCTTTTTTCTCTGCCTGAAAAAAGTAATACAGGGAAGTTGCAGTCACACAGATTCCAAGCAGAATGCCGAATATCCAGAA
>ERZ824488.1816-NODE-1816-length-21609-cov-24.051545_pt1 | contig 21609 bp, 21 predicted proteins | sample MGYA00519936_ERZ824488 | MGnify/ENA primary metagenome ERZ824488 (study PRJEB31778, sample SAMEA3449153) | human gut metagenome | biome: human gut; feature: human-associated habitat; material: faeces | place: United Kingdom | collected 2010/2012 ... | reverse complement strand
CGCGTGGCGCACGAGCGTCACGGTCGTAATCTGATTCATGGAAGCCCTCCCTGTCGTTCGTTCCAGTTTTATCTTGCGCGATGGGAATCAGACGCGCGGCACGCCGTCAATCCGCGCCGCAGGATCGAGCGCCGCTGCGTCGGCCTGCGCGTGGCGCACGAGCGTCACGGTCGTAATCTGATTCATGGAAGCCCTCCCTGTCGTTCGTTCCAGTTTTATCTTGCGCGATGGGAATCAGACGCGCGGCACGCCGTCAATCCGCGCCGCAGGATCGAGCGCCGCTGCGTCGGCCTGCGCGTGGCGCACGAGCGTCACGGTCGTAATCTGATTCATGGAAGCCCTCCCTGTCTTTCGTTCCGGTTTCATCCCGCGCGATGGGAATCAGACGTGCGCCGCGCCGTCAATCCGCGCCGCAGGATCGAGCGCCGCCGCGTCGGCCTGCGCGTGGCGCACGAGCGTCACGGTTGTAATCTGATTCATGGAAGCCCTCCCTCATCGCTCGAACGGTTTCGTCGGAATCCGATTTTGAATATGGAAGGATTCGCCGTTCGTGAAGAAACCTCCTTCAAGTTTCAAAAAGCCGTCACAATTCTCCATGCCGCGGTAACACCCGCTTCAAGTTGAGGCGGTATAATATGATTTGGCGGATATTCTCATTCGCTCCCTCGCGTAATCCGGCCGCCGGCCGGGCATGCTTGCGTAGAAGGGGGCGAGCGCATGCGGGAACGCGCAATTTTCACCATACCCAATCTGCTGTCCGCGTTCAGACTGCTGCTGGCGGGGCTGATCGCGGGACTGTACCGCGCGGGCGACGTGCCCGGCGCGGCGTGCGCGTTTCTTCTGTCGGTGGCGACCGACGGCGCGGACGGCTATTTTGCCCGGAAGTACCACATGGTTTCCGACCTCGGCAAGGTGCTCGATCCCGTGGCCGACAAGCTGACGCAGGTCGTGACGCTCTGGCTGCTGGCAAGCCGCTGCGCGGGCTTTCGTCCGCTCGCGGCGCTGCTGCTGGCGAAGGAAGCGTATATGGCGGCGTGGGGCGTTTTCATGGTGCGGCGGCTTGGCCGTCCGCTGAGCGCGCGCTGGTACGGCAAGGCCGCCACGGCGGTTCTGTTCGCCGCCGTGGGCATTCATCTTCTCTGGCAGCCGGGCGCGGCGCTTTCCGCCGCCCTGATCGCCGCGGCACAGGCCGGCATTGTCGGCTCGGCCGCGCTGTATACGGCCCGATACGTTCGAATCCTCGCCCGGGGCGCCGGGTATTACAAATGCCTGCCGGCAGACGCAGGGAAAGGAAGATCATCGTGAAAGGCAATCGCTTACAGACGAAAACCCTTACGAACCCCGACAAAGCCGAGTTTATCCTCTACGCGGCGTTCACGGCGCTGAACGTCTTCTCGCTCATCCGCTCGATCGTTCTGCACAACACGCTGTACATCCTTTCCAGCTTCGCGGGCATGTTCCTCATCTATATGCCGCGGCTCGCGGAGCGCGTGATGAAGATCACCATCTCGCTCGATCTGAAGTGCGCCTACATGGCGCTGTCCGTCGGCGGGCCGGTGCTGGGCAACGTGTTCAAGTTCTATCACATCGTGCCCTTCTGGGACAAATACATGCACGGCCTGAGCGGCTACGCCTTCGCCGCGCTGGGCTATTGCCTGCCCGACCTGATCGAGAAGAAGGAGGGCGGCCATTCGTGGCAGATGAAGGTTGCCTTCGCGTTCTGCTTCTCGCTGACGATCGCGGTGCTGTGGGAGTTCTTCGAGTACTTCCTCGATCTGCTGTTCCACATGGATATGCAGAACGACACCGTTATCACCGACATTTCTTCCTATATGCTCGGCGAGCGCACCGGCGAAATCGGCACCATTTCGGATATTACCTCCGTGGTGATCAACGGCGAGCCGCTGCCGGCGAACGGCTATATCGACATCGGCCTGATCGACACCATGGACGACATGATCACCTGCTCCTTCGGCACGCTGATCTATTGCCTTGTGGTGAAGTTCAAGCCCGAGCGCCGCAAGTTCTCCGGCATCTGGCCGAAGGCCGCCGCCTGATTCCCGACAGGGAGGATGCGAACATGATCGTATGCAAAATCGACGTGCTGGCCGCGCTGAAAAGCGCCGGTTACTCCAGCTACCGGCTGCGGAAGGAAAAAATCATGGGCGAAGCCACGATGCAGAAAATCCGCGAGGGCGGTTTGACATCGTGGGAAAACCTCTCGCGAATCTGTGAGCTTCTGAACTGCCAGCCCGGAGACCTTCTCGAATATAAACCCTCGCCCGACGCGTCCGTGTAAACCATCTATCGCCAAGGGGCTGTCTCATCCGATTGCATGAGACAGCCCCTTGTGTTTAGCCGTTGTTCTGGAAGTATTGCGCAGCGTCGTAGTACGTGAACGCTTCCGGGCCGTACTTCTGCCTGACGACGGCGTTCAGCGCTTCGAGATTGCTCATCGACGAACCGGAATTGAGCCAGATACCCGTCGTGTACACGAGAACGCTTCCCTCCCGCACCGGATGCAGCGCCGTGACGTAGCAGGGCGAATCCTCCGCGAGCTGGAAGGCAATGATGCAGGTGTTCTTCAGCCCCGGCACGTCGGCGACGTCCAGCCGGCTCAGCATCTCCGCAAGATACCGCACGCTCGGACGCGACTCGCCCGTCTGGTTGATCATGTTCATATTCCAGATCGCCTGCCACGCGAGACCCGCTTCGCCCAGGTAATCGCTTTCCACGTTCGCGTTTTTGAAGATATACCGCGCGTCGAATTTGTCCGTGGGCAGCATCGCGTATACCTGATACGGATGCGCGATGTTCTCCTCGGTGTACGAAGCCGCAAGCTCCGGGTCAAATAAGTCCAGCGCGCGCGACTCGTCGTTCCACGTGCGCGCAAGCTCGGTCATCTCCCCGTAGGCAAGCGCCAGACATTGATCCAGCACAGCGTTCTTTCCTTCCTCATACATCTCCGCCGCCGTCGCCCGCGCGCCCGCGGACGCGAGCAGCGCCATAACCATAAGCGCAAGAACCGCTTTTTTCATAGCCCTCATCCCCACTTTCGTTATACGATGATCATACCGCAGCTTACGTGAATTGTCAATCAATCCCATAGAAAACCGGATGCCCTCCGCGGTTGGAGAGCATCCGGGGTTTTATGGGGTTGGGATTACAGCAGCAGGGCGACCAGCATTTCGGCGAAGTCGGCGCGGGTCATGGGGGCGTTGGGGGCGAGCAGGCCGTCGGCGGTGGAGTACATAAGGCCGTTTTCGAGCATCCACGCCCACGTGCCTTCGGCGCCCTCGGCGACCTCCGCCGCGTCGGGGTATTCGCCCAGCGTCAGATCCTGAACCGCCACGCCCATGGCGGCGCAGAAGTTCGCGCCGCAGGTTGCGGCGTCCTCGCGGGTCAGCTCGGTATCGGCGGGCTCGGCGGGGACGATTCCGTACTGCGCGAGGAAGGCGATGGCTTCTTCCGCGTCGGCGGAGCCGCCAACCGCCACATACAGCGGCACGGCGAATTCGCCCAGCGTCAGCGTGCGGTCGGGTGCGAACGCGCCGTCCTCCGCGGTCATCAGTCCGCCCTCGAAGGCCTTGCGGATGGCTTCGTAGTGCGGGTTATCCTCGGCAACGTCCGTAAGCGTCACCTGCGACGCGTCCACCGCGCCGAAGGGGTTGGAGACGGTCCGGTAGAGCGCCGCGTTCGCGTTGATGATGGAAGCGGACGAAATTGTTCCGTGCACGCCGTTCGTCATCAGCCTGGAGAGCACGGCGGCGTATTCGGGCAGCTTCTCGACCTTCACGGCCTTGAGCACTTCCATGTTGGCGCGCTTTTCCTCCTGCGACTGGCCGGTCAGCAGGTTGCCCAGCGCGTTGTAGCCGTCGGTCAGCTCGCCCTGCGGCAGCGCGTAGGTGCTGTAGCTGGACAGGATGCAGCCGTTCAGCGTGTCCTGCGTGATGGAGGTATCGTTGGCCAGCATGTCGCCCATGCGGCTGAACACGTCAAATGTCTCCGCGACGTTCGGGTCGCGGTAGGTGAAGGCGTAGATGCCGTACTCGACCGCGCACAGATACGCGCCGTACGCGCCGCGCGCGTCGCGCAGCTCGGGCATCATGTAGCGGTCGCTGATCAGCGAGCAGATCACGTCCCAGTCGGCGGTGTACTTCTCAAGGCCAAGGTCTTCCCACGAAGCGAAGGAGATGTTGAAGCTGGTGTTCACATCCAGAATCATGCCCTCGGACGGCTCGACCGGCGCGAACTCGTACTTCACGCGCTCCTTCGGCTCGGCGGTCATGCCGGACAGGAAGGCTTCGACCGCGGCGGTGTTGGCCGTGCGGCCTTCCTCGCTGCCGACGTAGCCGTACACAACGCCGTTTCCGAGCGCCATAAGCGCGTCGCGCGTTTCATTGAGCTTCGCCACGACGACCGACGGGTCGGCGGCCATGGCTTCCTCCACCTCGCACAGGAAGCTGTAGTAGGGCAGCTGGCTCATGTAGTCGTAGACGGCGTAGCCCTCGTTGCTGTGTCCGAACATGCGGCGCAGCATGAAGAGATAGCCCTCGGCGTTCACGGATTGCTTCAGCGAGTTGCGAATCTTGCCGACGCGGCCGGAGAGCGTCTCGGTGTTCGAGAAGTCGGTTCTGAACAGAATCTCGGAAATCAGATTGTACGCGGCGGACAGGTCGTCATCCAGCGCGTTGAAGACGATGCGCAGATAGGGCGTGTAGCCGTATTCGTTGTCTTCCTGCGGGTCGATTACGCCGATCTGCAGGCCGTTGGCGTAGCGGGTCATCAGCGTGGCCAGCTCGCTGTAGGTGTGGTCGGCGGTGTCCATGTCGCCCAGCAGGTTCACATACAGGGACAGCCAGTGCAGCTGCTCCTGCGGAAGCGAGGAAACGTTCAGGCGAAGCATCGTCTTGCCAACGCCCGCGCCCGCGGCGTTCACATACAGCCTGCGAACGTTGTTTTCGAGCGTTTCATCCTGAATGTCGTATACGCGGAATTCCTCGGGCAGGGTGTCGACGGTCACGGCGCTCAGGGACGCGACCATGTCGGTGGTGTCCTCGTCGGCGTCGGCTTTGTTGGTGGCGGCGACGAGCGCGTTGATTTCATCCTCGGTCATCGCGGCCTTTTTCTCCGCCAGCTTCCCGGCCAGCGCCGCGTCCTCCACTTCCTTCAGACCGGCCACGGGCTCGGTGACGGCCAGCGCGTGAATGGGATTGTCCACGATGTACGCCTTCGCCACGCGGCGGAAGCCGCCGTCGTTCACATAGTCGGTGAAGTGGTTCAGAAGCTCGATGGAGTCCATATAGCCGTACAGGCGGCCGGTGGAGGCCCAGCAATAGGCGATGCTCTCAATGATGTTCACGCCCACCTCGTCGCCCTCGGATATGAGCAGCGCCTCCAGCTTCACGCCGGCCTCCAGCGCCTCGGCCTCCTCCAGCGTAAAGCCCTCTTCGGCGATCTTCGCCATGGACTCATCCACGACGGCGCGGAAGGCGTCCGCGTCCGAGGCGTTCACGCCGGTGGCGCAGAAGTACACGTTCGGCACGCCGCAGAGGTCGATGTACACGCTGCCGCTCGCCATGGGCAGCCTTTCCTTCAGAAGCGTTTTATACGCGCCGCTGTCCGCGTTCGCCATGGTGGTGAACAGATCCAGCGCATCCAAATCCTCGTCGGAAGCACCGTCGCAGCGGAAGCCGTAGTAGATGGCCGCGCCGTTCGCGGTGTCGGTGCCCGCCTCCACGGGGTAGGAATACACCTTCTCCGCCGCCTCGGTCAGCGGCCGGTAGTCCGCGTCGGCGAACAGGCCGCTCACGTCCCGCGCCTCATAGGCGCTGAACACGCCGTCCAGCAGCGCGAGGAACGCTTCGGGATGCTCGATCTTGCCGTACACAAACGACAGGCTGTTGGACGGATGGTAATACGCGTCGTGATACGCGCGCAGCGCGTCCCACGTCATATCCGGGATGGAGGCCGGTTCGCCGCCGGACACGTTGCCGATCACGGAGCCGGGCGCGAGCGTGCGCTTATAATTGTAGTTCGCGGCGCTTTCCAGCGTCATGGCACCCTTCATCTCGTTGTAAACCGTGCCAGTGAGCGTCATTTCCTCGTCCGCGCCGGTCAGCGAGTAGCGCCACGCCTCGCGGCGGAAGATGCTTTCGTCCGTCTGAATCATCGGATGGAAGCACGAATCCAGATAGAAATCGGCGTACTTCAGCAGCTGATCCTCGGACAGCGAGCCTACGGGATACGAGGTCATCATCGGATAGGTGCCCGCGTTCATGTAGGTGTTGTAGGTCTGGTAGCTCAGGTTGAAGAAGAGCTTCTTGGACGGATACTTTTCCGAGCCCGACAGCGTGGCGTGCTCAAACACGTGCGGCGTGCCCGTGTTGTCCTCCGCGACGGTGCGGAAGGTGACGTTGAACACGCGGTTGGTGTCCTCGTTGAGCAGCAGCATCACCAGCGCGCCGGTTTTGTCGTGCTTGAGCGTGATCACGTCCGCGCCAATGAGGTCAAAGGCGCGCACGTCGGTCACGGTGAAACCGTTGTTCGTGTCGCCAACCTGCCACGCCGGGCTTTCGGCCTGCGCGGGCAGCACGGCTGACAGCAGCATCACGCAGATGAGTGCCAGAGAGAAAAAGCGTTTCATGGTTCCCGCCTCCTTTATCATTATGCCATGGGGAATAGCAAAACCCCTCAGAAAAGGCGTGCGCCTCTTCTGAGGGGAATCTTCGAATTTATTTGCCGATGACGGCCTTGATGCGGCGCACGCCGGCAGAGGAGGATTCCTCCTTGAGGATTTTGAAGCTCTTGAGGTCGGCGGTGTTGCTCGCGTGCGGGCCGCCGCAGATTTCCTTGGAGTATTCGCCCATGGTGTACACCTTGACGCGCTCGCCGTACTTGCTCTCGAACAGGCCGATGGCGCCCTGCGCCTTGGCTTCGGCCACGGTCATTTCCTCGCACACGATGGGCGCGGCGCCCTTGATATACTCGTTCACGAGCCGCTCGGTCTCCTGAATCTCCTCGGGAGTCATCTTGCGATGGAACGAGAAGTCGAAGCGCAGGCGCTCGGCGGTGATGTTGCTGCCCTTCTGCGCGACCTCGTCGCCCAGCACATGGCGCAGCGCGGCGTGCAGCAGGTGCGTGGCGGTGTGCAGCTTGGTGGTTTCCTCGGTGTGGTCGGCCAGACCGCCCTTGAAGCGCTGCTCCGCGCCCGCGTGGCTGTTTTCCTGGTGCTGCCTGAAGCGCTGCTGGAAGCCTTCCTCGTCCACGGTGAGACCCTTTTCCTGCGCCAGCTCCATGGTGATTTCAATCGGGAAGCCGTAGGTGTCGTAGAGCTTGAACGCGCTGCGGCCGTCGATGACGTTCAGGCTGCTCAGGAACTTCTTGGCTTCGTCCAGCAGCGCGGCCTTGTCGCCCTTGTCCTTCAGAAGCGCGATCAGCGCCTGATACTCGGGACGCGGCGGCAGCGCCTTCGCGGCGGCGTCGGCGGCGGGCGCGAAATCCTCGCCCTTTTCGATGGACTCGACCACCGGCTTCACAAGGCCGGACATGCGGTTCACGTTGAACAGCAGCTTGTCGAATTCCTTCATGCCCTGCTTGAGCGTCTTCTGGAAGCGCTCTTCCTCCAGCAGAAGCTGCTCGATGATGTGCGCCTCGTTGCGCTTGAGCTCGGGATAGACGTCCTTATACTGCTCCACGACGACCTTCGCGATCTCGGCGGTCATGCCCTCGGGCATTTCCAGCTTCATGCCGTGGCGCACGCTTCTGCGAATCAGGCGGCGCAGCACGTAGCCCTGATCGACGTTGGACGGCGTAACGCCGCGGTCGTCGCCGATGATGATGGTGGAGGTGCGCAGGTGGTCGGCCACCACGCGGAACGAACGGGCGTACTCGTCGTCCGGGTTGTATTTTTTGCCGGACAGCTCCTCGATCTTGGCGATGATGCCGGAGAACAGGTCGGTCTCGTACACGCTCTTCGCGCCCAGAAGCACGCCGATGGTGCGTTCAAGGCCCATGCCGGTGTCCACGTTCTTCTTCTCAAGCGGCGGGAAGCTGCCGTCGGCCTGCTTGTTGTACTGCATGAACACGTCGTTCCAGATTTCCAGATAGCGACCGCAGTCGCAGGCGGGCGAGCAGTTCGGGCCGCAGGGCGGCTGATCCTTGATGACGAACATCTCGGTGTCCGGGCCGCAGGGGCCGGTGATGCCCGCGGGGCCCCACCAGTTGTGCTTGGCGTTCAGATAGAAGATGTGGTCGTCCTTCACGCCGTTGGCCTTCCAGTAGCCGGCGGCTTCGTCGTCGCGGGGCGCCTTGTCGTCGCCGGCGAACACGGTGAACGCCAGCTTGTCCGGGTCGAGACCCAGCCATTCGGGGCTGGTGAGGAACTCCCAGCTCCACGAAATCGCTTCCTTTTTAAAGTAGTCGCCCAGAGACCAGTTGCCCAGCATCTCGAAGAACGTGCAGTGGCTCGCGTCGCCCACCTCGTCGATGTCGCCGGTGCGGATGCACTTCTGAACGTCGGTCAGGCGCGTGCCCATCGGGTGCTTCGCGCCCAGCAGGTAGGAAACCAGCGGATGCATGCCGGCGGTGGTGAACAGAACCGTGGGGTCGTTCTCCGGAATGACGGAGGCGGACGGAATCACGGCGTGTCCCTTGCTCTTGAAGAATTCCAGATACATGCGGCGAAGGTCGGCCGCGCACTTGATGTTCTTATTCATGGGGAAAACTTCCTTTCTGCCTTGCTGATGTCCAAAAATAAACGCGCCCAATCCATCCACAAGGACGAAATGGCGCTCTTTCGCGGTACCACCTTGGTTGACCGCGCGCCCGGCGCGGCCCTCTTGAACGCAGGATAACGATGCGACCCGCCGCCCCATTTCCTGAGCGGAGCGCGCACGGCGGCTCCCTGCGCGGATACGCCCCGGCTCGCACCGCCCGCCGGCTCTCTGCCCGTATCCCGCGCGCGACTCCGCACGCTTAGCTTTCATGCCGCTAATTATAGAACCATTCCGCGCGGGTGTCAAATTAATTTCTTGTGGATGACCCATACATTGACGGTTCCGGAAGCGTATGGTATACTGATGGTGATTCTACGAAAGGACGGATATTTATAATGAAGCGATTTGCGGCGCTGGTTCTTCTGGCGCTTTGGGTCTTTCTGGCGTGCGGGGCGGCGGAGGAAAGCGATAAGGGCGAACCGCAGCGGCTGGTGATTACTGCCGTGGGCGACTGCACGCTCGGCGGCGATGCGCAGAAGGGCGGCTCGAACGAAAAGTTCTTCCAGAAGTTCGTGGACAAATACGGTTACGAATATTTTCTGAAGAACGTGAAGTCCATCTTTGAAAACGACGACATTACGATCGTCAATCTGGAGGGGCCGCTCACCTCGGAGAAAAAGCACAGAAGCGGCAGGTTCATCTTCCGCGGCGCGCCGGATCACGTGAACATTCTCACCTGCGCCAGCGTCGAGGTGTGCAACGTGGCCAACAACCACGCGCTGGACTTCCTCGAGGCGGGCTTTCAGGAGACGCTGAAAACCCTCGACGAGGCGGGCATCGGCGCTTCGGGCTATGATGTGGAATACTACATGGACATAAAGGGCATCACCGTGGGCTTCGTGGGCTATTCCTACCGCGAGAACAAGGCCGATCAGATGATCGCGGGGGCGAAGAAGGCGAGCGAAAAGTGCGACCTGCTGATTGTCAGCGTGCACGGCGGCGAGGAAAACAACTACAAAATGACCAGCTTCATGCGCACGACCACGAAAAAGCTCGTGGACGTCGGCGCAGATCTCGTGCTGTGCCATCATCCCCACGTGTACGGCCCCATCCTGACCTACAACGGCAAGTACATCGTCGGCAGCCTTGGCAACTTCTGCTTCGGCGGCAACTATATTCCCAAGGATAAGGACACGCAGATTTTCCAGCAGACGTTCCTCATCTACCCGGACGGAACCATCGAGGACGGCGGCATCAACCTGATTCCCTGCTCGGTGTCCTCCGAAAAGGCGCACAACAACTTCCAGCCCACGCCGCTGGAGGGCAAGGAAGCGGAGAAGCTGTTCAACAAATTCATGAAGCTTTCCAAGCTGCAGGTGACCGACCTCAACTGGATGCCCGGAAGCTACCCGGAGCTGGCCGGTCTGCTGCCAACAGAGGAAGCGGAATAAGACGATCGATTTTCTGAACGACCTCTGCGACAAGTATTGCGCTTCCTCTGACGGTTGATAAGTACCTCGCCGACACGAATCGTTTTTCAGACGAATGGAGGGCGTTTTCATGAAATGGAAGAAGTGGCTGATCATCCTTGGAATCGTGCTTGTAATCGCGGGCGCGCGCATCGGCTATAAGGTCATGCGCGGTTACTGGAAGTGGTCTGTGCCGCGGTCGCTGCTTGAGCGAATCGATTTTGACCGGCTGATCGAGAACACCGACGCGATGCTTGCGGACGGATACGAGGATACCATCGAATGGCATAAGCGCGACCCTGCCATTTATGCCATGCTTCGAAAGGAAGTTTCTCCGAATATCGTCGTCGAGGTGTTTCTGATTAAGGACGCATATTACAGCGAGCTTTGGAGTGGAATCCGATGTGGGGGAAGCACATGGTATCACCCAGGACAAACAGTATGTCAATCGGGAGATTCCATCATCCAGATAGAGGAACCTCCGTATGGGAGCCTTGTAGTCGTGCATTCCGACATGGGGCGAATTTACATAAGCATTGGCGCTGAGCACCCGCTGGACGGCCGCCGCTGGACGATCGATTTCCTGAACGACTTCTGCGACCGGTATTGCGCCCCGTCCGGCGATTCCTGAGTGCGCGAATCGCAGCGGTTTATTGACAGAGCCCCCCGAAGCTCGCGTGGAGTTTCGGGGGGCTGGTTTGATGGGGATGGGCTACTTCAGCAGGTTATTGCCGTCGAAGTAGTCGATTTTCATGGCGTGGCGCACGTCGCGGAGGGTGGCGGCGGCGGTTTCCCGCGCTTTCTGGCTGCCGGATTTCAGAATTTCCAGAACGTCCGGCAGGCGGGTTTCCGATCGTCGCCAGCCGCATCATCGACTCTGAGCGCTCTGCCTACAACGAAGGCCATGCCTTTATTCCCCGCCTTTAAGTTGTTTTTGAAACGGCCACCGCCGCGCACAGCTATTCTATGCGCGGCAGTGGCCGTCAAATCAGCGATTCGTATATACAAGCTCTGTGGAAAAGCCGCTCATGTCCTTATCTGTGGAATAGTCGTGGAACAAAGCGTGCATCGATTCAGCGGGTGCCGTGCCCGCGCCCAGCTTCATACATATGATCACTCGATCGCCGCCTGTCGCCTGTTCCGTGTATATGGGCTCCCCCTGCGCGTTAAAGCACTGCACGACGGAGCATATACTGCCGATCGTATCATCGCCGAACTGTGCCTTCACGTCGATGGAATTAAGTCGCTCCAGATCGGCCGCGCTTGCTTGTTCGGCAACACGGCAGGTTATATACAGCACCGCGCCGATTTCCGAGCGAAGAAGCTCCACCGATTCCGCCGTCATAAGGCCGTCCGCGACCGGCTGATCAAGCTGTGCATGCGCCTCCGCTGCATGCGTTGTGGGCGTTAGTTCGACAGTCCATTGCTGATCCTCCCAATCCGCGCCGTATTCGTATTCGCGGACTTTTATATCGATGCTGCGCGGCGCCTCTATCCGATTTTCCTTAAATGCAAATTGCAGCCCCAGCCGCATTGTGCCGTCTGAAAAATACTTTTCGGATGCCTCCGAGCCGAAATACGCCAGCTCCGGATTGGTAACGTCTACGCCAATGCCGGATACGATGATCCTCTGGCCGTCGCGGCCTGCCTTCTGCGCAAACGTCTCGGACAGGTCGCTATCCTCCAGCAGGCGCGTATCCTCCGGCTCATACATATAGTCGGACATAAGCAGCACGTCGGCGCTCTTCGGCGCAACCTCCACCATCAGGTAAACGTTGCATCCGTCAAACGCATACTGCTTGAGCGTATAGGTAGCGCAGGCCGTTTCGTATCTGTCATTCGGCGCACGCGTCAGAGCCAGCAGCTCAGATGCGCTCAATGTGGACTGCGTCGTCGGCTTATCGTATACGTTCACAAAATCGAATACAGTTCCCTTTGCGCCGTCCGCCATGCCAACGCCCGAGATTTGCGCCGCGCACAAGGCTGCGACCAGCAGTACAAGCATCCATCGTTTCATCTTATCCATGATTCTTTCACTCCTCTTCATTCAGTAAAGCTCAATTCCTCTTTGCACATTTCAAGCACTCCGTATGCACCGAGCAAATTCCTCCCTTCCACAGAGCCGCCCGGCTTGTGTGTTCTGCATACATTAGACGCTCGGGCGCCGTCCGCGGATTTTGGCAGGCATCTGTTTTATAAAAAAACGGCTTCTCCGCTCGCCGAACCCTTTCTGTCCGTCGATGGGAGAAGCCGCCCCGCATGGAGCGAACGCTTCTATTTCAGCAGGCTATCGCCGCCAAAGTAGTCGATTTTCATGGCGTGGCGCACGTCGCGGAGGGTGGCGGCGGCGGTTTCCCGCGCTTTCTGGCTGCCGGATTTCAGAATTTCCAGAACGTCCGGCAGGCGGGTTTCCCAGCTTTCGCGGCGCTCGCGAATCGGGCGCAGCTCGGTCTGGAGCACGTGATTCAGGAATTTCTTCACCGTCACGTCGCCGAGGCCGCCGCGCTCGTAGTGCGCCTTCAGTTCGTCGAGCCCGCTGTATTCGGGCAGGAACTCGGCGAAGTGCTCCGGGCGGCAGAAGGCTTCCAGATAGATGAACACGGGGTTGTCCTTCGTGTGGCCGGGGTCCTCGCGGCGCAGGTGCGTAGGGTCGGTGTACATGGACATGACCTTGGTTTTGATGTCCTCCGGGCGCTCGGACAGGTAGATGCAGTTGCCCAGCGACTTGCCCATCTTCTCTCTGCCGTCAATGCCGGGCAGGCGCAGGCAGGCCTGATTTTCCGGCAGCACGATTTCCGGCTCAATGAGCGTTTCGCCGTACACGCGGTTGAAGCTGCGCACGATTTCCCGGCACTGCTCGAGCATCGGCAGCTGATCCTCGCCCACCGGCACCGCCGTGGCGCGGAAGGCGGTGATGTCCGCCGCCTGACTGATGGGATAGCAGAAGAAGCCCACCGGCACGCTGGCCTCGAAATTGCGCTGCTGAATTTCGGACTTCACCGTGGGGTTGCGCTGCACGCGCGACACGGTGACGAGGTTCATATAATAGAAGGTCAGTTCCGTCAGCTCCGGAACCATCGACTGGATGAGAAATGTGCACTTCTCCGGGTCGAGCCCGCAGGCGAGATAGTCCAGCGCGACGTTCAGAATGTTCTTTCGCACCTTCTCCGGATGCTCAGCGTTGTCCGTCAGTGCCTGCGCGTCGGCGATCATGATGTAGATTTCGTCGTACCGCCCCTCGTTTTGAAGGCGCACGCGCTCCTTCAGCGAGCCGACATAGTGCCCCACGTGCAGACGGCCGGTCGGGCGGTCGCCCGTCAGAATAATCTGCTTCATGCGTTTGCTCCTTTCGCGTTTTCGGTTACACCTTCGGCAGGGTCTCGAAGCTCTTTTTCAGGTCTTCGTCGGAGGGGATGAAGTCGGTCATCTTGCCGTCGTTGAACTTCTCGTAGGCGTACATGTCGAAGTAGCCGGTGCCGGTCAGGCCGAAGAGGATGGTCTTTTCCTCGCCGGTTTCGCGGCACTTGATGGCCTCATCCATGGCGACCTTGATGGCGTGGCTGCTTTCCGGCGCGGGCAGGATGCCCTCGACGCGCGCGAACGCCTCGGCGGCTTCGAACACGTCCGTCTGCACGACGGAGCGCGCCTCGATCAGCCCCTGATCGTACAGCTCGGACAGAACGCCGCTCATGCCGTGATAGCGCAGGCCGCCGGCGTGGTTCGGTGCGGGAATGAAGCCGCTGCCCAGCGTGTACATCTTCTGAAGCGGGCACACGCGGCCGGTGTCGCAGTAGTCATAGGCGTACACGCCGCGGGTGAAGCTGGGGCAGGACGCGGGCTCGACGGCGATGAACTGATAGTCCTTTTCGCCGCGCAGCTTTTCGCCCATGAACGGGGAAATCAGGCCGCCCAGATTGGAGCCGCCGCCGGCGCAGCCGATGATGACGTCCGGCTTGATGCCGTATTTGTCCATGGCCGTCTTGCACTCAAGGCCGATCACGGACTGATGCAGAAGCACCTGACTCAAAACGCTGCCCAGCACGTAGCGGTAGCCCTCGTGCGTCGTCGCGTCCTCGACGGCCTCGGAAATCGCGCAGCCAAGGCTTCCGCCGGTGCCGGGATGCTCCTTCAGAATCTGGCGGCCGACGTTCGTCGTCTCCGACGGCGAGGGTGTTACCTGCGCGCCGTAGGTGCGCATGACCTCGCGGCGGAACGGCTTCTGCTCATAGGACACCTTCACCATGTACACGTGGCAGTCCAGCCCCAGATACGCGCACGCCATGGACAGCGCCGTGCCCCACTGGCCCGCGCCGGTCTCGGTGGTCACGCCCTTCAGGCCCTGATTTTTGGCGTAGTACGCCTGCGCGATGGCAGAATTCAGCTTATGGCTGCCGCTGGTGTTGTTGCCCTCGAATTTGTAGTAAATCTTCGCCGGCGTGTTCAGCTTCTTTTCAAGGCAGTACGCGCGCGTCAGCGGAGAAGGGCGGTACATCTTGTAGAAGTCCAGAATTTCCTGCGGAATCGGGATTTCGCGCGTGTCGTTGTCCAGCTCCTGCTTCACGAGCTCCTTGCAGAACACGTGCTCCAGCTCCTCGGCGGTCACGGGCTTCAGCGTCTCGGGGTTCAGCAGCGGCGCGGGCTTTTTCTTCATATCCGCGCGCATATTGTACCAATATTTCGGCATCTCATCTTCGGACAGATAGATTTTGTACGGGATTTCCTGCTGGCTCATGGTTTCCTCTCCTTTCCAAATTCGACGTCCGGAACAGAAAAAACCCCTGTCCCAGAACAACTCTCGTGCTGGGACAGGGGAATGAAAATTCTTCTCCTGCGGTGCCACCCGGCTTGACGCGTATCGCGTCCACCTCAACCGTACAACCATACGGCAATCTTTGTTAACGGAGGATTCTCCGGCGCGCATACTCGGCCATGCCTTTCCGCTTGCCCTCGGAAGCCCATTCACCGGCCTCATCCGTATCGCGCTTTCACCGCCCGCGACTCGCTGAGACGTCCGAATCTCCGGTTACTTCTCTTCCTCATCGGTTTAGCTTATTAAACCACGCATTCCGCGGTTTGTCAACGGGGAATATGATTTTTAACAATCCTTCCAGCGCACCTCTGCGCGTTTCTTGAGCATGGTGAGATTGAAATCAGCAACAACCAGGTTGAAAACGCCATCCGCCCTTTTGTCGTTGGCCGGAAGGGATGGCTCTTTTCCGATACACCCCAAGGTGCGGAGGCGAGTGCAATCATCTATTCGCTGATGGAAACGGCAAAAGCCAACAGCCTGCGGCTGGATGACTATCTGCTTCATCTGCTCAGCATACTGCCTGAGCGCGCGGAGCGGAACAAGGACTTTGAGATTGATGATCTGCTCCCCTGGTCAGAAGAAATGAAGTCGTGGTTCTCGGCAGTGTGAGTGCTGGGAACCACGGCTTTTCTGTATCGGGGGATTATTGGAGCGGTTACGTAGAAGAAGTGCAAGTTATCCGATGCCATCGCCATTGTACATATGAAGAAACGGGGCTTGTTGCCTCGCTTCTTCAGTAGGTTGTTTCATTGTGTGGTTGATTACCCGATCATTAGTCCACATTGTAATGCTGTTGCGTAAACTCGATTACGTTGTATTCTCGGATTTACAACTGTTCATTGATAATGTAGCACACTGACGCATGACGCGATGATTTGTGTTTATTTGTTGATCAATGCCAGTATGCATTCCGAATCACTCATGGAACTGTAATATGGTATCGTTCCAGTTGGAGTAGAGAATATAGAATGAATGCTTTGGGAATCCATAAAGAATCCGATTTCTGTTCTCACATAAACACCAGATCCAGACGTCTCAATTATATGGAAGTATGCGCTTGATGGCGTCACAGTACCCATTTCTCGAGCACATGCATCAAAGCCATTGATATACTGAGCACAGTAAACATGGTCATCTTTTCGTAATACAGCGAGGCGATCATCTGATTCTCCTATATACAGCTCGATTACTTTATCACCATATTCCCACGACTGAAGTAATTCAAGCTTCGACTCCTTGACTGTTGAATAAAGACCATACCATGAATCGGATATCGCTGAGATTAAAACAGGGCAATTAAGATTATCAATCACATTGATTATTTCTTTGTCAAAAGCCATAGTTGTCCCCCCTTGCGCCATTTGAGTAATAAGCAAAAACACTATTATGCATAGAATTGAAAACATCCTTTTTACGCGTTTCATTCCCAATCATCCCTCACAATCAAATAAAGTATATCGCTTGTGTAAATTGAACTCCATACTCCATCAGAATCAGGGGTCGTTCCAGCAGGCAAATATTGGATTGCAGTACTCCCTGGCTTATGAGACCACACGCCGTTATCCAACCGCATAAAGTGGTAATCACTACCCACATTATAGGAACCAATCGATACATACCCATCTGAATCCGAAATACTGCCTGTTCGAAGAGCAATCATATGCCAGCCGTCTGGAACAGAAGAATCAACACCGTCAACAATCAGAGCATTTTCGTCTCCCCCCAAATCACTTATAACAGCAGCTGCTGTATCATAGACATCGAAATAGTCTTGCTTAATTTTATACGGCTTGTCCTTGCGCATGTATTTCAACTGTCTCGTATCCCCGCCTAGGTTCAGAATATGATTTTTAACAATCCTTCTTTTTCCACTGGATGCCGGACAGCAGCCAACCCATCTCCGCCACGGCAATGCCGGTCACCATGTCCCAGATCACATGCTGGCGCGTGAACAGCGTGCTCAGGCAGACCAAAAGCGAGAACACGCCCGAGAAAACCACGTAGCCGCGCTTCACGCCGCGGCATTCGCGGCTCAGGAGCGGACGGAACGCCATCCAGCTCACGAAGCAATGAATGGACGGCAGCAGGTTGTTCGGCTCGTCCAGCGCGTACACCAGCTTCAGAAGCCACGCGCCCGGGCCGGTAAGGCTTTCCTTCGCGGGCTGAACGATGGTGGAGGGAATCGCGAGGAAGCACACCAGACACACCGCCTTGGCGAATGCGTCCGCGCGGAACAGCCGCCAGCCGAGCGCGTCGTTCTGCCGCGAAATGAGAATGTAGTTCGTCGCCCAGTACGGGAACGCCAGAATGTACACATACGTAAACACCGGCACGGCGGGAATGCGCGCGTCCAGCGGCAGCGAAAAATCATACAATTCGCCCAGTCCGATCAGCCGGGGCAGATAATACGCAAGCAGGTCTGTCACCAGACAGAGCATCAGCGGCACGCGAGCCGAATCGGGGATGAACCGCGTGAGGTGCTTAAATTTCTGATAGAGCTTCTTCATGCCTGTTTCTCCAACCTTCGTTTTCCAATCGCTTCGCCCAGTCGGACGGAAACCTCCGTCTCGGCGGAGAAGCGCGCGTCAGGCTCGAACGCGCCCTTGTCGAGCCGCCTTATGCCCGTTTTCCAATCGCTTCGCCCAGCCGGACGGAGACTTCCGTCTCGGCGGAGAAGCGCGCGTCAGGCTCGAACGCGCCCTTGTCAAGCCGTTTTATGCCCGTTTTCCAATCGCTTCTCCCAGTCGGACGGAAACCTCCGTCTCAGCGGAGAAGCGCGCGTCGGGCTCGAATGCGCCCTTCTCGGTGATCAGAATCACCGTCGAGCCACCGAATTCGAACCGTCCCTTTTCCTCGCCGCGGCGGAATGCGCCCTCGGTTTTGTCGTTCACGATGCGGCCGACCATCGTCGCGCCGACCTCCATATAGAGCATGCGCCCGAAATGCGCCGTCTCCAGCAGCGCGTATTCGCGCGTGTTCGTCTTGAACACGGGAAGCGCCGCCAGCGCCTCCGGCCGCACGGTGTGGAACACGCCAGGAATCCGCTTCGTCTCAAGGATTTTTCCGTCGTCCGGGAACGCGTAGCGATGGTAGTGCGCGGGCGTCAGGCGGAAGATCAGCAGCCAGCCGCCGTCAAACGTGCGCGAAAGCGCGGCGCTCTGCGTGAGCGTTTCCACCGTGTACGGCGTGCCCTTCACCACGCACACGCCCTCCGGCGACACGGGCATGACCGTCAGATACGCGTCGCAGGGGCTCGCGAGCGCGTCCGCTTCCTCGCAGACCGGCCGCGCGCCGGGCTTCAGCCGGCGGGTGAAAAACGCGTTGAAGCTGTCAAACCGCGTGTCCGCCACGTCCGAAAGATCGATCCTGTTCGCCCGTATGAACGGCCGAATCAGCACCTTCGACGCACGCGTGTCCATAAACCAGCCGGCGGCCCGGGAAAACCCGGGCCGCGCCAGAAAAGCCGCGATGCCTCTGCCTACGCGAGTGCGGTAAAGCTTCTCGTACAAACGATGTTCCCTCCATAGCGAATCACGATCACAAACACCACAAAGCCCACGATCGCCAGCACCGTAAGCCCCACCATATAGGGCTTTTTCACGCGAATGCGCGAAACGAACGCCGCGCCCATTAAAAGCAGCGTGATGGGGTAGATATACGTCCATCTCACGTGCGTGATCACGCCCGCCATGATCACGATGGGCATGATCAGCGCGGAGGAGGTTACGGGCAGCCCCTCGTAATAGGCGCGCATGCCGCCGTCCTCGCGCTCGCGATTGATCTCCTGCACGTTGAAATACGCCAGCCGAATGACCGCCGCCAGCACGTATATGATCATGCATACCACCGTGAACCAGTTCGCCGGGCCGATCGCCCAGCCGATCATCGCCGGGAACACGCCGAAGCACACCAGATCGCACAGCGAGTCAATCTGAACGCCGAAGCGCTTCGCGTCGTCCGACCGCTTGCACGTGCGCGCAATCGTGCCGTCAAACATGTCGCACAGACCGCATACCAGCAGACATAATACCGCCAGCTTCGGCTGCTTGTCCAGCGCCAGCACAATCCCGCCGATGGCCGACCCCAGCCCCAAATAGGTAAGAATTACGGAGTAGTTGTAAAATCCGATCAATGGAATGCCCCTCTCTTGTATAACGCAGCCCGCACAAGGCCATGAAACGACATAATTTTATAGCGATACCGCCACAATTCCATTTGTATTATACCACATGAACCCACGCTTGGCAATACACAGAAACAGAATTCCCGACGGGCAGAACCGTTCTGTAATCAAAAGAAACTTGATGTTGACAGCCGGGGGCGTCCGTGCTATAATAACGGCAGGAAGGGATGACGCTTTTGGTTGGGCTCTTCCCCTCTGATTATATCTTAACCAAAAGGCAAAAGCCGTCACCAGTGGGCGCTGGATGGCGGCTTTGCTTTACTTTTTCTTCTTCTTGTCGTTGTCGTCGCGACCAAACTTGATCGCTTTCAAAACAAGGGAGATGGTCATTATGACTACGGAAATAATTTCGAAGTCAGACATGATCCCACCTCCTTCAACTTTCGTATTCAGAGGTGAAAAGCCAAGCGCCATCTGTTTCCTTCCTGCCGGAAGCCTGAGGGCTTCATTTGTATTTTATCATAACAGCCTATATCTGTCAAATTCGAATTTCGAAAACGCGGCGGGTGCCTGAGCGCAGTCCGCCGCGTTTTGATGGTTTGAAAAAACAGGAATTCAATGCCGAAGAGCTTCCTTTAATGTGCGCCAGCCCAGGACGGCGCATTTGACGCGGGCGGGCATATGGGCGATGTCGCGGAGGACGGAGGCTTCTTCCAATGTGTTGATTTCGTCCTCGGTGGCTTCGCCCTTGATCATTTTCAGGAAGAGCTCGCCCAGCTTCAGGGCTTCATCCTTTTGCTTGCCCACGATCATGCCCAGCATGATGTTGGTGGAAGCCTGCGAAATGGCGCAGCCGTCGCCGACGAATAGCGCCCCTTTGACGAGATCATCACGCGCAGCGCCTCCCTTCGCGAATTCCCACTTTTCAGATAGGAATTTCACCGCTTAATTCCTACCATGTAAATAGGCATTTGTGAAAAATATTCTTACATTTTTGCCCTTGGGGTTTTACTTTACAGATCTGCCGGGTTATGATATGATAGAGGCGGCAAATTTTGAGATGACACAGGAACATGCAGGTATGAAATTTTTGATTTTATCGCTCGGCACCGGCGGAGGGCACAACACGGCGGCGAACGCCGTGAAGCAGGCGCTGATCGAGCGCGGGGACGAGGCGCAGGTGTTCGACTGTCTGGCGATCGTGAGCCCGTTCCGCTCGCGGCTGGTGTGCGGAACTTATCTGGGCATTGTGCGATACACGCCAAAGCTTTTCGGCGTGATTTATTCGCTGTCGTTTCGCGTGGCCTCGCACCGGCGCAAAAGCGTCGTGTATGCCGTAAACGTGCAGAACGCCGGGAGGCTGGCCGATTTCATCAACAAAGAGAAGCCGGACGGCGTGATTACCACGCACATCTTCGGCGCGCAGCAGCTGACCTATGTCAAGCGCCACAACCTGACCGACGTGTGGATGGGCGGCGTGGTGACCGATTACGATGTGCAGCCGTTCTGGAATGAAACGGAGCTGGACACCGTTTTCGTGCCCGAGGAATCGTTTATCGACGGCTACGCCGAAAAGGGCATGCGGCGCGACACCATCGTGGCGACCGGCATCCCGGTGGATCCCTCGCTCAGCGAGGTGACGGACAAGCGGCAGGCGAAGCTGGACGCGGGGCTCGACCCCGACCAGCGCTGCGTGGTGATCGCCGGGGGCAGCATGGGCGCGGGGCATATGCCGGGCACCGTGGCCGCGCTTCTGCGCGACCTGCCGCGGGACGTGCGCATCGTGGCCGTGTGCGGCAGCAATCAGCGGCTGATGCGGCGGCTCTCCCGGCTGTGCCGCGACCCGCGCCGCCTTCAGGTGATGGGCTTCGTGAAGCCCCTGCACCGGCTGATTCGCGCCGCGGACATCGTGATCTCCAAGCCCGGCGGCCTGACCAGCACCGAGACCTTCGTTCAGCGCGTGCCGCTGGTGGCCGTGCACCCCATCGAGGGCGTGGAAAGCAATAACGCCGAATATATGGCGCGCAACAGCCTTGCCGCCTGCCCGGAAACCAACGAGGAACTCTCCGCCACCGTAAACCGCATGCTGGACGACCCGTCCGTTTCCGAAACCATGCTCCAAAACCAGCGCCGGCTCATCCCCAAAAACGCCAGCCGCCATATCGCCGACTACGCCGCCCAAATCGTCTCCAACCGCCGCGCATAGAAAAACGCCCCCGCCGAGGTCCCTTTTCGGAACGCGGCAGGGGCAAAATGTTTTTATTCAGGAAGTCTTTTCCGCGACCCGGCATTCCTTGTCCCAGAACACAATGGCGTATTTGCGGATTTCCTTCACGCGGAAGCGGCGAGGGATGGCAAAGTCGTCCTTTCCCTCGAACTACTTCATCGCGACGCGGCATTCCTTGTCCCAGAACGCAATGGCATATTTGCGGATTTCCTTCACGCGGAAGCGGCGAAGGATGGCCGTATAATCTCTTTCGTCGATCTGCC
>ERZ824488.1804-NODE-1804-length-21746-cov-10.683094_pt1 | contig 21746 bp, 20 predicted proteins | sample MGYA00519936_ERZ824488 | MGnify/ENA primary metagenome ERZ824488 (study PRJEB31778, sample SAMEA3449153) | human gut metagenome | biome: human gut; feature: human-associated habitat; material: faeces | place: United Kingdom | collected 2010/2012 ... | reverse complement strand
ATCTCAAATTAGATACGAAAGTGAGGCGAGAATTTATGCTTATGGAAGCACGTTTGTTAGATGAAAGACGTGAAGGCGAAGCTGTGGGTATTGCCAAAGGCAAGGAAATCGGCCTTGTTGAAGGTGAAGCTATCGGTCTTGCTAAAGAGAAACTCGCTACTGCTAAGCGCATGCTGGCCAAAGGCTGCTATTCTCTCGAGGTTATCGCTGAGCTTACAAATTTATCTTTCGCTGATGTAGAGAAGCTAAAGGAAGAGGCTTAAGCACGTAAAGCAACCCTACTACGAAAAATTAAACCCAAACTCAAAAACCCATGTCCCGCCGAAATCGGCAAGACATGGGTTTTCTGTATTCCCAACGCACGCTTTAACAACAGCATGCGCTATTTTATTATCTTCTGCAGTACGCCTGCATCCGCAAGCCTCTGCTTTACTCCTTCTGATACAAATCATAATAACGCCCTTTGCGCGCCAGCAGCTCCTCATGGCTGCCGCATTCCGCAACAGCGCCCTCGTCAAGCACCACAATCTTATCCGCATGACGGATGGTGGAAAGACGGTGCGCAATAATCAGCGTGGTACGTCCTACCGCCAGCTCGTCGAGCTCCTTTTGTATCTGCTGCTCCGTAATATTGTCGAGCGCGCTTGTAGCCTCATCCAGCACTACTACCGGAGGATTTTTGAGGAAGACACGCGCAATCGCCAAACGCTGCTTCTGGCCGCCGCTCAGCTTCACGCCACGCTCACCCACCTCGGTATCGTAGCCCGCAGGCAGCTTTTGAATGAACTCATCCGCCGCCGCAGCCTTCGCTGCCGCCTGCACCTCGTCCGCTGTCGCATCCGGTTTGGCGTAGGCTATGTTGTAGCGCACGCTGTCGCCGAAGAGAAAGACATCCTGCTGCACTAGGCCGATTTGCCTGCGCAGTGATTCCTGCGTAAATTCACGGATATCGCAGCCGTCCAGCAGAATTCTGCCGCTCTGCGGCTCGTAAAAGCGCAGCAAAAGGCTGGCAATGGTTGTTTTGCCTGCTCCCGTAGCGCCCACAAAGGCCACGGTTTCACCTGCCGCCACATGCAGCGAAAGGTTGCGGATAACAGGTCTGCCGTCCGCATAGGCAAAGCTGACGTTATCAAAGGTAATGTTCCCCTTGCAGGGCGGGCAGATTTTAGCATCCAGTGCATCAACAATCTCGGGCTTTTCCTGCAGCAGCTCATAAAAACGCTTGAAGCCTGCCATACCGCGCTGATATACCTGAATGAAGCCCAAAAGCTGCATCAGCGGCTTCATAAACAGGCCCACGTAGAGGAAGAAGGCCACCAGCTCGCCGAAGCTCATCAGTCCCTGATTTATCAGCAGGCCGCCCACGACTAATATCGCCACATTGATAAAGTTGCTGAAGAAAATCATACTGCCGACGAAATAGGATGTTATTTTGAAGGATTTTTTGCACACTTTCAGATAGGCATCCGCCTTTTCCATAAACTGCGCCATATCGCTGCGCTCACCGGCGAAGGCTTTGATCAGACGCACGCCGTTAATGCTTTCCGCAGCCTTGCCTGTTACCTCGCCCATCGCCACACGATTAGCGAAAAAGGCCTTTTTCATGCGCAGGTTGACGAAAACGGTATGCACTGCCTTCACCAAAAGCAGGAAGGCAATAAGGCTGCCCAGCATAGGATTCATGTAAATCAGAATAACCATAGTGCCAAGCATCGTCAACCCACAGACGATAAGATCAATCGGCGCATTGCCTGCGAAGCCGTTAATTTCGCTCAAATCGCTGGTGAGGCGCGAAAGCAGCTGACCGCTTTTATTTTTATCGTAAAAGCCGAAGGACAGCTTCTGCAGATGGCTGAACAAATCGCGGCGCATATCGCGTTCCATGGAATAGCTCATGGACTGCGCCCAGTAGATGATGCTGAAATGCATGCCGAAGTTTACCAGATACATGGCAAGCAGTGCTGCCGACCATTCAAGGAGCAGCGGCAGATTTTTAAGCGGCAGCTGCTGTTCCAGCATCAGCTTCACTACATAGGGAAAGAAGAGCTCGAGCAGCGCACGCAGCAGCGAGCCTATCACGAGAAAGAGCAAAATGCCCTTATACGGTTTATAATAGCTGAGAAATGTTTTGAACATAAAGCTTCCTATCCTCTATTCATATATATTCTAAAGCGCGGGCAGCAGCTTTTGCCAAAACGCTGCCGCGGCGTTATATACTTTCTTTTATGATGATACAGTCTACACTATATAGCAGGTATAAAGTCAATAGGATGTGTTCTTAAATAATATCATAAAGCGAGCTATTTGCCAATTGCTATAACACAAGCGCTTCACTAAAAAACTGCCTTTCCTAAAATCGGAAGGCAGTTTTTTTGTTGCTTAAGCCTTATTCGGCAAGCAGCTTGCCTGCTTCCGCCAGCTTGGCCATTGCTTCGTCGTCGGGAGCACCCAGCGCCAGTACGCCGTCAGCCACAAGTGTCGCACCCGCGTCCTTAACGCGTGCTTCCCAATCCTGCATATAGCTTCCGCCCCAGCCATAGGAGCCGAAGAGCGCTACCTTTTTGCCTGCCAGCTTGCCTTCCAGCTCGGTGAAGAACGGCTCGAATTCGCATTCCTCCAGCACCTCTGCACCCATTGCCGGGCAGCCCAGTGCCAGAGCGTCATAGCCAGCAGCCTCGTCAGCAGTGATTTCGCTGACATTTTTTACAACAGCCTCCGCACCGGCAGCGTTAATTGCTTCCGCAATAGCGTCAGCCATCATTTGTGTGTTACCGGTACCGGTCCAAAAAATTACAGGAATTTGTTTCATGATAGTGTCCTCCTTTTGCTTTAAACTTTACTTTTGATAATAACCCTGGATTTGCTCCAGCAGGAAATCAGCACCCTTTTCGCCCATAAACGGCAGGTGTGTTGCCACTACGCCATTCATAAACGGCGCGCTGATGAGCACCTTAGTGTTGCTTGCATCTGCCTGCGTGAGCGCCACGTCATCCGCAAAAAGCAGCGTGTCGCGCAGCTCACGGATTTCCTGCAACCATTCGCCCTCCTCGGCATAGGCTTCTACGTCTGCTGCCGGCTCGGTGATAGCCTTCAAACTGTGCGCGCACATTTTGTGCGTCACGCTGATGCCTGCCTGCTCCAGGAAAGCACCCACACCCTGCACCAGGTCATAATCGCCCTTAACAGCGGCCTGCCTTGGCTTACTGCCGCCCATCATAGCAAACATGCTGAGCATGGACATGCCCTTTTCCTTCATTTTGATGCGCATCAGCACCATGGGCTCAGGAGCCTTACCAACTGCTGCGCCTACCTGCTCCAAAAAGCTTACAGTGCCGCTGTAGCCGTAGGGAACGGCATAAACATATGGCGTACCGAACTTTTCTTCAAGATATTTGGCAGCAGCAAGACCTTCGTTGCCAAGCACAATATTTACCTGTGCCTTGCCCATAGCCTGCAGCTCGTCTACGCTGGTGTCGCAGCAAAGGCAGGCGTTGCAGCGCAGTCCCAGCGCTTCATCCAGCAGGCTCTTTACCTCCCAGATGTCACTTGCCATGCGGTAGCGCCACGCAGAGGCGCCAATGATGTTGTACACGCCTGCTTCCTGCGCTACGTCCTTCTTTGGCAGATTGCGTACCAGCAGCTTGTAGGTTTCTGCCAGACCGACGCTGTAATCACCGCGGAAGCCGCCCTGCTCGAAGGCCACAAGCTTAGCCTTGACCTCGTTTTGCATATAACGGCACACGCCCTTGATGTCGGTGCCGATGACGGCAGTTACGGAGGAAGCTACGACGAAGATAACCTTCGGCGCATAGCTTTTATCCAATTCAACGATGGCATCCTCCAGGCGTGTTACGTCACCCATTACAACATCATCCTCGCTCATATGCGTAGTGAACATGCGGTTTTGAAAGCGCAGGCCCAAGCCTCCGTATAAGCCCATGCTGTAGTGCGTGGTGCCGGCAGGGCCGTACTCCAGCACGATGGCTCCCTGTACAGCCAAAAGGCTCCAGATAATTCCCATTCTGTCCGACGGTGTCGGTAAAAATCTTACTAAGCTCACAGGCCGGCCTCCTCTCTGAATTTCTTTGCGTCGGCTACAGCCTTCGCCACTGCCTGCAGCATGAAGCTGCTGCAGGCAAAGCCCAGCATTTTGCCTGCCGGGTCGCTGTGCAGCAGGGCAATGCCCTTGCGGCTCAGGCGTTCACCGAACTCATGGCCCATGTAGAACCACGGATGCAGTACGTCGTAAACATATTGCAGCGGTGCGATATTTGCCGCCTTGCAGATGTACGGGTCGGTTTGCGTCAGAATGCTTTCGATATCCGCAAAATTAGCCTCGCTCAGCTTATTGCTCTGAATCAGCTGCGGCACCAGGCCCAGGCTGCACAGATAGCTGTTGAGCTCAAAGCAGTCATACTGCGTATTGCCGTAGATATAGGGCACACCCTTTACTTCAGGCAGCACCTGCTGCTCCATTTCCTTGCATTCCTCAAACTTAGCGCCAATCTCCGCAGGCAGCGGCAGCTCCAGATAATTAAACAGATGCTGATAGGTCTGCAGAATTTTTTCCGGCGCTGCGAAGCGGTTGAAGTAAACGTAAGGAATGCCGTACTGCTCCTGCATAGCCTGCGCCAACGGCAGCGCAATATCATGCACGACGATGTTTACCTTCGCTGCGGGAGCACGGCGGATTTCTTCAGCAGTGCAGCCGCTGGGCAGCTGTACGCCAATCTTGACGCCTGCTGCCTGCAAAAATACGTGCAGCTCCGTGTCCGCAAAGTTGCCCATGCGCTGGCCCAGAACGTTGACGCTGCCGTCACATTCCTGCTTTTGCATCATGGCGGCGCAGGCAGTGATGGCGCGCTCCAGACCGGGGAAGTGATCCTCGCACTTAAAGTGCTCGGTGTGCACCGCCATTACCGGAATACTGTACTGCTTCGTCAGCTCTGCGGCAATGGCGTCGTAATCATCGCCGATTACCTCAATTACGCAGGTGGTGACGAGCATCACGCATTTCGGCTGATATTCCGCCACTATTTCTTTGAAAGCCTTGTGCATGCTTTCGGTGCTGCCGAAGGTTACGTCATGGCTGTCGAGCACTACGGAAACGCAGCGTCCCGCAATACCGCCGTAGCGCTCGTTGATGGTGAGGCTTTTGGTGTAATAGCTGCATTCGTCCGTGCCTACGATTACCAGCAGGCAATCTTCTATACCGCCTGTCACCATCGCCGCGCCCATCAACGGGCAGTGGGTGCCGGGGAACAGCGCTGTTGTGAGCTGAGGCACATCCTTGATTGTCTGCACCTTGCTCAAGCGGTTCAGACGGCCTAAGATTTCGTTGCCGTCCATGCCTGCAGCTTGCGGCGGCATCCCCATTTTCTCAGCCATTTTGCGCATTTCATCCTTTTTTTCGCCCTTCATGGCCTGCATCATGCTCTTCATCTTGCCCATGTCTGGCATAGCGCTCTTGTCGCCATTTTTCTGCTTAGCCTTGATGGCTTCGATGGCGCTTTTGGGCATGCCCATTTTTTCGGCCATCTTCCACATTGCATCTTCCTTTAAGTCCATGTACTGCCTCCTATTCTTCTTCGTCTTCGCTCATAGCCAGCACACGCTCGGCTAATTCGTTGTATACCTGTACCATCGGTGAGTCCTCGACAAATTCGCTGACAGTGCCGCCCTGATTTTCGGCGATTTGGATATCGCCGCTGCGCGGTACGTACTGCACAACCTCGGTACCGATTTCTGCAGCAGCCTTGGCTACCAGCTCCTGCTCGTTCTCAATGTTTTTGGCGTTGAGGATGATGCCCTTCAAGCGTGCATAACCGCGACGGCCGAAGTTTTTGATGGCCTGAGCGATGTTGCTTGCCGCGTAGAGGGCCATCATTTCGCCGGAGGATACGATGAATACCTCGCGTGCGTAGCCTCCGCGGATGGGCATGGCAAAGCCGCCACAGACTACGTCGCCTAATACGTCGTAGATGACAATATCAGGCTTGTAGGTTTCAAAGGCTTCCAGCTCAGCCAGCTTTTCGAAGGCGGAGATGATGCCACGGCCTGCGCAGCCGATGCCGGGGGTGGGGCCGCCGGCTTCTACGCACAGGACGCCGCCGAAGCCTTCGAATACAATGTCCTCTAATTTCAAGGCATCGCCTTTGGCTTTCAGTTGTTCTAATACTGTGGGGATGCGTTTGCCTTCCATGAGGTTTTTGGTGCTGTCGCTTTTGGGATCGCAGCCTACTTGCATTACTTTGTAGCCTTTTAATGCGAGGGCTGCGGATAAATTTGAGGTGGTGGTGGATTTGCCGATGCCGCCTTTACCATAGATTGCTATTTTTCTCATGTTTTTCTCCTTGTGGGTATTATTATTATTTATGAATTGGTGTGCTTCCCTTACGCTTGCGTGCTATGATACTTTTTGCCCGGGGCGGCAAAAAGTATCCAAAAAACGCCCTTAATGGCTGCTTCGCCGGATTCCGGCGACTAGATTCGCTAAATTTTTCACGTCGCTGATTTTTGCGTGGCGTTCATCCGCAGGATGCGTCAACACTCCAGCGAAAAATTCCTGTGCCTGTCCGTTGCTTGCGCAGTTCGCTTGACATCGATGTGCTTGCGAGCCCGTCGTCCGTTCCGGTCTGCGCAGCGCCAAGCGTGGTGTGCTGAACGTACTAGCTAAGAATGACGTGCTTTTTGTTCAATGCGAAGTATAGCCTGCTTGCTTACGTTTGCGTGCTATAACTTTATGCATAGTTTAGACTATCAAGCTCAATAAAAATCTAAATTAAATTTACCTTATAGCCTATTATTTGTATTCAATTACGAATGGAAAGCCTTGTACGAAGTAGCAGCGTACTTTTTGGCCGGCGTCGTTTTTGGCAGCACTGAAGCGCCATTTGTAAAAGGCGCTGAGGGCGTTGTTATCCAAGGTGCTGTTGCCGCTGGAGCGCACTACTTCGGCGCTTTCTACGCGCCCGTCAATGCCTACAACGCCACGCACGACAACGCGCCCGCCGATTCCCGCATCACGCAGTACCTGCGGATAAACCGGAGCCGCAGTTGAAGCTACGCGCGGAGGTACCTTGGGATTGCGGGCAATGCCCGGGCCGACGCCATCGCCGACGCCGGTGCCGTGTCCCGCACCGTGACCGCCACCGCTGCCACTGCCGCTGCCGGAACCAATACCACTACCGGTGCCTGTGCCATGGCCTGTTCCGTGACCGCCGCCGCTGCCACTACCGCTGCCTTTTTTTGCACCTGCAGGCACATGCTTCACTACATGCTTCACAACCTGCTTATGCTCTATCTTGCCATCAGGCAGAGTAATCGTTTCTTCCTCCACGACTTCCTCCACCTTCTCCTCGCCATCGTCGGCAGCATCAGCGACAGCTTCATCGCCGCCACCGCCTCCTCCGCCGCCGGCATCAAAGAACACTACGGTGTCAGCATCCGCAGTCGGCGGCTGCATGGCAAAAACGCCCGAAAAAGCCAGTGCGACGAACAATATAAAATGTATTATCAGTGAACCGCAAAAGCCAAAGCGCTGACGTGCCTTCGCCTGCAGCTTTTCTATCTGCTTCATAGTTACTTACCGCCATCCGTCGCCAGACCGAAGCGTGCTACGCCTGCACCCTTCAGCTTATCTACCAGCTTAATCACCTCGCCGTACTCCAGCGCCTTTTCCGCACGGATGACAACGGCGAAGTTTTTGTTCTTCTTCTGCTCCAGGCCTGCCTGCAGCGCTAAGGCCTCCGCATCCGTTTGGGCATCGCCCAGATAAATGCTGCCGTCGGCCTTCATCGTCACGGCGAAGGTTGTCGTGGTATCCGTCGCCGCATTTTTAGCCTGCGGCAGCTTCACCGGAATCGTTTTCAGGTCAATCATATACATCGTGCTCAGCATAAAAAAGACCAGCAGGAAGAACATAATATCAATCATCGGGATAATCATCAGCGGCGGCGTTTTCCTGTTACGCACATCTCGCAGCTTCATGATCTTGCTCTCCTTGTTTCAGCCTCCAGCAACGCGCTGAAGCACTGCTCCATATCCGTAATCATGTTGTCCATACGGTGAGCGAAATAGGAATGTGCGCACAGTGAAAGAATAGCCACGCATAAGCCCGTCGCCGTTGCAATGAGCGCTTCACCGATGCCGCCGGTAATCGCCATCGGCGCACCCGCTTCTACGTTGAAAATACTGAAGGCACCAATCATGCCCACGATAGTGCCCAGCAGTCCCAGAAGCGGGGACATCGTTACGATAATGCCCAGGTAATCCAGCTTATCGCGCAACGTCGCCATAAAAATACCGGCACGGCTTTCGAAGAAGGCGCTCTTTTCTGCCTTACCGCCTGCAATTGCCGCCACATCGGCAAGCATCTGCGCACACTGACCGCTGCCCTTGCGCGCCAGCTCCGTCGCCACAGCAAAATCACCGCTGCGCACGGCAGCACAATAGCGGGAGGCAAAGACAGCGCCGCTGTCCACGCTCTTATAATATATAAACCGCTCAATGGCGATTGCTATCACAGTTATAGAACAGGCGAGCAACGGCCACATAACCAGTCCGCCCTTATGAAAGTACATTATCAAATCTGTTATTGCCTGCATATTTTCCTCACAAATCTACAAATGCTGTCGTACTTTTACAGGAGGTACATACTGCTCCCCAAAGTACAGAAAGGAGCAGTATGCTGTATATTATGGAATCAAAACTCTAATTAAAAGGTCATCTCTGCGCCTACACGCCAGGTGCGGCCGTCGATAGTATAGCTATGATTTTCATCATAGGGTAAGGTCTTGTCAAAGATATTGTCTACACCGGCATAAACATGCAGGTTTTTAGTAATTTGCTTGTCTGCAACAAAGTTAAACGTGTTAAAGGTATAGGTATTAACATTTTTGGAAACCTTGTACAGATAATCTACATACCACTTAGACCACAAAGTTGCGGTAAACGGCAATTCTGCATTATCGGTGTAACTTAATTGGACAACACCGTTTTGTCTGGCTCTGTTATTCAGACGAGCATTAGTGGTTTTATCCTTAGCATCCGTGTAGTTATAAGTAGCCTTAACATTCCAATTATCATTGAAATTGTAACCAACCTCTGCTTCTGCACCACTGATTTCCGCTTCGCCTACATTGTAATATTTGCTCTTGACAACTATGCCGACACCAGGAACATAGCCTTGATAGAACATATCGGAATCAATAAGGTTATCTATTTCATTATGATAATAACCTAATTTGCCGGACCATTTACCTTGCTCTGCTTCAAAACCAATGTCGAAATTAGTTGCTTTCTCAGGTTTTAAATCAGGATTACCTAAGACCTGAACATTCATCATGCCCATGCGTTTATCCATGGTAGAGTACAATTCATATACTGTCGGCGCACGGAAGCTCTTGCCATAGTTGACCTTAAAGCGGCTATTATCGCTGAAGCTATAGGTAGTACCGATTTTAGGAGATGTATGACTGCCGAAGGCATTGTGATGGTCAAAACGCACAGCAGGAATAAGCAGCCATTTATCAGTAATTTTCCATTCATCCTGCAGATAAGCAGCATAAGTATCTACATCCTTTTCAGAACCTGCTTTAGTGATACCGGCAAAGGTTTCGCTATATTTGTTATCACCGCCACCGCCGAAACGTGTACCACGCATATTGGTCGTAGTCCATTCAGCGCCATAAGTCATAGTGTTTTTATCATTCAGCTTCATGCTGTTTTTGCCTTCAAACACCAAAGTATCATACGATGTATGGTCAAAATCGGTAATAGCATTATTTTCGTTTGTTACGTTGCTTTTCTTTAATGTATTGTAATACATACGCAGATTATAATCGTTTTTATTATCCTTGCCATAATAGGTCAAAGCATAATCGGAACGGTTGTTATCATAATTATAAACACCTTTGTCAGTGCCTTCACTGCTATTACTGGTGAACTGTTCACGCATAAAATTCAAATCTAAAGCAAGACCACGGTTAGCATCAAAGGCATAATCAAAACCAAGATTTAAGAAACGGCGAGGTCCATACATATTGGAGCTGCTAGTATCATAACCTTTGGTTTTATTGTAATAGCCGCTAACCTCTTTACGGACATCTTCAATACCGCCGCTGGCTTTTACACTTACTTTGCCTTGACGACCGGAAGAATAATAGAAGTTTGTACCCATTTCTTTAGTGCCGGTATGAGCACCGATACTTGCATGCTCTTGGTTGGCTTTCTTTGTAATGATGTTAATAACACCACCCATAGCATCGCTGCCATACAAAGCAGAACCATTGCCGCGAATAACTTCAATGCGTTCTACATCTGCAAGATTGATACGGCTCAGCTCATAGGCATTCATTGTAGAACCGGTGTTTTCGGCAGCCATACGACGACCGTCAACCAAAATCAACGTATGCTTGCTTTCCATACCGCGAACCATAACCACATTGCCGGTCATACCAACCTCTTGCACATCAATGTTAGTTGCAAAACGCAAGGCATCGCGCACGTTATAAGCAGCAGTATTTTTGATATCCTCTTGGGTAATAACCTCAACGCTTTGCGGAACCTCTTTTTTCTCCAGCTGTGTCTTGGTAGCAGTCACAACGTAATCCGCACCGCTGTATTCATCGTAATTATCTGCCTCAGCAGCAAATGCCATATGGCCGACTGCGCTCACAACGCAGGCTGTGAGTAAGGCTATCTTCTTTTTGTTTAAATTTCTCATAATGCACCTCTTTTTTCTACTTGTTTTTATGGTATATTTCACACCCGCAAGGTCAGCGACCGCTAACCCACGGATAAAAAAATATCGGAAGAATTTATTTTCTGTCGAACCAAACGACAAAATCACCCGCAGGCTTTTCGCCCTTCTGTTTGCGCTCCAACGGTGTGATTACGGCAACCTTGAGCTCAGGACGCAAAGCTTCCAGCTTTTGCGCTGTTCCCAGATGCGCGTCGGAATGGAAGCAGCCATTGATATGCAAAATCTGCATATTCTGATGTGCGTCGGCAAACGCAGCAATGCTCTCGGCCATCTTGTCATCCTTCAGGCATTGCGCCGCATACACGGCAGCCAGGCGCTGCGGCGGCATTTTCATCGGAGCTGCCGGGGAGCTCATCTGCGCATAGAATTTATCCTTATACGCGCCCTCGGGAGCATAGGTATGCTTGGGCAGCCATTGCTGATACTGCGCCTCCACGCCCTCCGTCGAAGCGTTGTTTTTCGCTACGTGCGCTGCCAAAAAGCGCGGTACGTTAGCGGCAATAACGGGCATTTTCTTTTCTTTGGCAAAATTTACCAGCGGAGCATAATCCGTACGATAGTTAGGCCAGGGGCGGGCGGTAGCCAGGAAATCCTCCTCGCTCAAAGTACCTGCCAGAAATTTATTCAGCTTATCCTGATTATCTGCCTCAAACATTTCCATGGATAAGGCCAGTTTCGCGCCTTTTGCCTTATACATTGCCTCCAAAAGCTCTAATTCATATTGGTGTATTTCACTTTGGTCATGATATTCACCAAAGAAAACTACATCATACTTCTGCAGCTTGCTTGCCAGCTGCGCTGCTGTTAAATTTTTACCGCTCTGCGCATCGCTGAACTGCGCCGCACCTGCGGCACCTGCGCCCAGGCACAGCATTGCCATGCTAAGAGCGATTGTTTTCATGAATTTATTCATCTTAATCATGCTCCTCTACACTATACGGAAAGCACACGGGGTACTGCGTCCCGTTGGCCTCGACACGCATAATCACAGCCTTCACATCATAAAGCTCTTCAATCACAGATTGCGTGAACACCTCGTCCGTAGGTCCGTCTGCCATGATCGTGCCCTTTTTCAGCGCAATCAATCGCTCACTGTAACGCGCCGCATGGTTCAAATCGTGCAGCACCATGATAACCGTCAGTCCCATTTCGTTATGCAATCGCACAACAAGCTCCATCAGCTCCAGCTGATGATGCACGTCAAGATAGGTCGTAGGCTCATCGAGCAGCAGAATCTTAGGCTTCTGCGCCAGCGCCATCGCTAACCACGCGCGTTGGCGTTCGCCACCGCTCAGGGTATGCACCAGGCGCGTACGCAGCGGTCCCAGCTCAGTAAACTCCAGCGCTTCTTCAATCGCCAGGCGGTCCTCCTGATTAAGGCCGTCGAAGAACTTGCGGTAGGGCATTCGTCCGTAGCACACCAGCTCCTCCACCGTCGTGCCGCCGGGAGCGTTCGCGCTTTGCGCCATCACTGCCAGCGTGCGCGCCACCTCTTCCGTAGACATTTTGTTGATGTCCTTGCTGTCGAGATAAACTGCACCGCTCGCAGGCTCCAATAAACGACATAACGCCTTCAGCAGCGTTGATTTGCCGCTGCCGTTCGGCCCGATAATCGTCACAATCTCCGGCTTGGCTATATCCAGCGTTAGGTCCCTGATTATCGTGTGCTCGCCGTAGCGCAAAGTAATCTTTTGTGTATGTAATGTCGGGATATTCATAGCTTAACGCATCCTCCGTTTCAGCAGATACAAGAAGAACGGACCGCCGATGAAGGACATGAAGATGCCCACGGGAATTTCCAGCGGACTGAAAAGCGTTCTTGCCGCCGTATCAGCCAATGTTACCACCGCACCGCCGGCAATCGCCGCACAGGGCAGCAGGTATTCGTGGTCGCTGCCGATTAACAGGCGCATGATGTGCGGCACGATGAGGCCCACAAAGCCCAGCATGCCTGCCACGCTTACGGAAACTGCCGCCAGCAGCGCGGAAAGAAAAATTAAAATTGTACGCATACGCATCACGCGTACGCCCAAGCTCTTGGCCAATTCATCACCCAACTGCAACGCATTTAGGGAACGCGCACACAAAATCGTACCGATAATGCCAATCGCGCTATAAGGCAAAAGCATTTCCACATGCCCCCAGCTGCGCCCCTGAAAGCCGCCGGCCATCCACATAACCGTGCCTTGGATTCTGTCGCTGTAAAATACGTTCAGCGCCGCCATACCGCCGCCGAAGAAGGTGGCAACCGCCACGCCCGCCAGAATCATGCGCAGCGGGTTAATGCCCTTTTCCCAAGCCAGGAAAAAGACGATGCCTGTGGAAAGCACGGCGCCGACGAAGGCTGCCAGCGGCACCATAGCGGACTGTTCCGGGAAAAGCAGCATTATCACCATCGCAAACAGTCCCGCACCGGCACTCACACCGATGATACCGGGGTCTGCCAGCGGATTGTGCAGCACGCCCTGCAGGTTGCAGCCTGCCAAAGCAAGGTTAGCTCCTACAAGCACGGTAACAATCGTGCGGGGCAGGCGGATGAGGTTGACAATGCGGTCGGTGTCAGCATCCGCCTCACCCAACAGCGCTGCCCATGTTTCGCTCACCGAAAGGCTCACCGTACCGCTGCCAATGCTCACGAAAATGCCTGCGACGAGCAGGATGCACAAGCCGAAGAACACTGCTATGCGCACTTTTTCTTTTGTTTTGGCATCATTACTCATTATTTACCTTCTCCATACATATATTCTTTCATAATCTTCATCGCGTCGATAGTGTGCGTGCCGGGGTTAACGGTAAACAGACTCGGCGGCAGCTGGTACACACGGTTATTCTTCACGGCGTTCACGTCATGCCAGATGGCGTTGTCACGCATATTGGCGCGCAGCTTTTCCAGAATTTCCTTGCTGCCGCCCATGGTAATCAGCATCACGACGTCGGGGTTCTCCTTGGCTACGAATTCCATACTCAGCGGAATGTAGCTGCTGTCCTTCACATTCTCGGCCTTGTCTGCAATGTTTACGGCACCCAAACGCTCTGCCAGATCACCGCCAAAGCTCTTTTTGGTGGACATGTTGAAGCTATCCGGCGAGCCGAAGATGATCAGCACCTTCGGTCCCCTGCCCTTCTGTACGTCCTGCGTCAGTGCGGCATATTCCTTTTCTATCTGCGCACGCTTGGCGGCAGCTTCCTTTTCTCTGCCGGCAAAGCGGCCGAAGTCGTCTATGCTTTTCAGCACGTCCTCATAGGAGTTTATCATGTTCAGGTAAAGCGGCACGCCGGCCATTTCCAAAGGCTTGCGCAGCATTACGTGGAAGGGTACGTTGGTGCCTACAACCAGGTCAGGCTTCAGGCTCATGATTTTTTCCAGATTGGGCGCGTGGATCATACCTACTTCGGGGATGTCCTTAATGCTTTCCTTGATGTCGTCGGGATATGAAGTGCTGGTAGGTCTGCCGACGGCCTTGCCGCCGATGGAGGTGAAGATTTCCAGATTGGAGGCATTGAGAAAGACTATTCTTTTGGGCTCCGCGGGGATGTGAACCTTGGCGCCGGTGCTGTCGGTTACGCTGACGGCGGCGTTGGCTGCGAGCTTGTGCTGGCCTCTTGCCAGCAGGAAGTAGCCTGCGGCTGCTATAATTACGACAAATACGAGTAAGATATATTTTTTCATACGCAACTCCCTTTACAATATTAGCTAGTGCTATCTTTGAATTTAAATTAGCCTAGTCTAACTTCACTATGACATTATCTTATAAGATGTGGATTTTGTCAAGTTAAAATTAGCGTAGGCTAATTTGGTGGGATTAGTTTGCGATATAAAATTCTAGAGAAAGTTCCATTTTCAGCACTTCTTTTTCCTGCATTACGCTTTGCAAGCGCAGTTCCTTAACCTTACAGCCATCGCGTTCTGCCTGCCGCAGCCAGCGAAGCAGGGAATAAAAATCACCGACAGCACTTGTTTGCAATTTCTGCATCTGCAAGCCATTCTGCAAAGCCACAGGCTTGCCCTCCATCTGCATGCTGTTTAGATGAATGCTTTGAGCTCGTGCCTGCTTTTGCAGGCGTTGCAGCCTGTTATTCAAGCTCAGATTATGCTCTACCTGCTGCTCTAATTTCTTTTGCTTATCCAATAGCTTGATTTTATATGTCTTATAATCGCTGTGTTCATCAGCAAAACGAATCTGCTGTGTCAGTTGCCCCTGCAGCTTCTGTGTCTGTTCTACCGCCAGTTGTCGTTCATTCCAAAGCTCTAATGCCTTTACTCCAAAGCCTGTAGACAACACCAGCGCTATGCAGGCAAGCAGATTAATTGTTTTTTCTCCTGCTTTCATTGCTTGCCCTCCTTCATCTGCAGCTGCAGTTTATAAACAAGAACGTTACCCTGATGCTGCGATTGCAGAAGCTCTACTCTGCTGTAATTTCCACATTTTTGCAGCTGCTCCACAAAACTTTCCAAAGCCAAATTATCCACCGCCTGTCCTTGCAGCACTAAAGGTTTTTTACTGCCGTTGTATTCTAGCAGTGTCAGCCAACAGCCGGGCATCATCTGGCGGCAAATGTGCTCAACCTCACCACCTGCCTCTTTCGATGGTTTAGATACTGCAGCCAACAGCTTTTCCAAACGCTGACAGTTACGCTCAACAACCTCGCTTTCCTGCATACGCTGTTCCCACTCCGCATACTGCTCTAATTGCTGCTCTATCTCCTGCAAATCGCGCTGCGCCAGATAACAGCCTCCCCAGGCACTGGCATAAGCCAAAATCGCTAACCCAAAAGCTGCACAGCCTGCTTTTGTCAGATAACGGCCAAAAGTGGCCGCTATCCCCTGTAAGCGCCTCTGCTTCTGCCTGTATATTGATGGAAGAGACTTCCCGGCAAACCATTTATCTGCTGCTTCATCAATCGTTTTACTGCCTAACAAAATCCCCTGCAGCTTCAGCATTAAACTTCTGCACATCTGCTCCAGTTCAGCACGCGACGCATTCTGTAAGGCTGCAAACATCACCTGATATTGCTGTTCATCTGCTTCACCGATAACATGTGCTTCAAAGCTATAAGTATAGTCTTCATGCATCCAAGGAACGCTCTGCTGTACCTCCCATTGCAATGCAGCCTGCAGTTCACGCCGCCGCATTAAAGGCAAAAGCAGCTGTTCGGAGTACACCGTTGCTGCCGCAGGCAGCAACAAAACCGCTACCCCCTCTTCTACATCACGTGCCAAAAGAATTTCACGTAAATTATCGGCAAGTCTTTGCTTATTTGTCAGGCACTCTTCATCAAGCTGCTCCTGCCAGCTGCGTTCTCCATTCTGCCAATACGCCACCTGCCCCGTTTGCAGTGACAACAGCAAAAGCGCCTGCTTACGGCGCCAACGGCAACGCAAAGCGCACAATACAGGCTCAAATAGTTCTTCAACACTAATACTTTTACCATACTTCATCATAAGAACATCCTCCAATACCATGTAATGATTTCTTTACCACAAAAATACGCAGCAACCGCTGCTGCGCACAAAAACGGTCCGAAGGGAATTGCCTGTTTCAGCTTCCCACGCCTGCACAGCAACAATAATGCCCCTACAACGCCACCGCTGACAAAGGCGAGCAGCAAACACAATAGTCCCTGATCTAAGCCAAGCCAGATACCCAATGCCGGCGCCAGCTTTACGTCACCCTCGCCCATACCTCCGCGACTGGCAAAATACAGCACCAACATTATTGCCAACATAATTCCAGCGCCGTAAGCACCATCAAAAAGCTGCCCCTCATACCACGCACGTACTAAGCCAACTGCCGCTAAAAATAACGTTACCTTGTCATAAAGCAGCATGAACTTCAAATCGGTATAAGTGTGATAAAGCAAACCAAGAACAAAAATAATGGAAAACATGATTACCTCCTTAAATTTTTCCAGAAAAAAGCAAAAAGGACTCCCATATTGTAATTTGTACTACAACACAGGAGTCCTAAAACTCTTCACTGCATATTTACTTTTTCTGCTTCCAGATAAAGCCAATGCGCTTAGCCAAAGAGCTGAAAGTCTTTAATTGCCTCTTACCAGTTCAGGTCCTCAACCTCTTGACGTCCTTTGCCGGTCAGAGCGTCCATCATGATGCGTTGCTCGATTTGAGCAGCCAGCTTCTTGGTGAACTTAACAGTATCCGGGTTAACGGACATGCTGTCAATACCGCTCTTAATGAGGAACTCGCAGAACTCAGGATATACGCTCGGAGCCTGACCGCAGATAGAAACGGTCTTGCCATCCTTATGAGCAACCTCGATCAGGTGACGGATTGCGCGGCGTACAGCCAGGTTACGTTCGTCATAGATATGAGAAACAGTATCGTTATCACGGTCGCAGCCCAGAACCAGCATGGTCAGGTCGTTGGAACCGATGGAATAGCCGTCAACAAATTTGTTGAACTGGTCAGCCAGGATGATGTTGGACGGAATCTCAGCCATCAGCCAAACCTTGAAGTCCTTACCGCGGGACAGGCCGCAGTCAGCCATAATCTTGGTAACCTTTTCGCATTCCTCTACGTTACGGCAGAACGGAATCATAACGTTCAGGTTCTTCAGGCCGAACTCTTCGCGAACCTTGCGAACAGCCATGCATTCGAGCTTGAATGCTTCGATATATTTAGGATCATAGTAACGGGAAGCACCGCGCCAGCCCAGCAGAGCGGAAGGCTCGTTCGGCTCGAATTCGTCGCCGCCCTTCAGGTCGCGGTATTCGCTGGACTTGAAGTCGGAGAAGCGCATGGTTACCGGTCTTGGAGCCATAGCCTGGCAAACTTGGCGGATGCCTTCAGCCAGTTGGTCTACAACCTTTTCCGGTTGACCGATTTTAATCAGATACAGCGGATGTTCATGGATATAGGTAGTCCAGATGAACTCTTCGCGCATCAGGCCGATACCGTCGCAAGGCAGAGTAGCATATTTTTCAGCCAGCTCAGGATCGCCCAGGTTCATATAAATCTTAGTGCCGGTCGGCGGGAAGTATTCAGCAGCAGCAACTACTTGTTGTGCCGGTTGTTCAGTCTTCGGCTCTTCGATGATGCCTTCGTATACAACACCATGAGTAGCATCGATGGTTACGTCAATGCCATCGGGAATGGTGGTGGTAGCAGCTTCGCCACGGCTCTTGGTACCTACGATACAGGGAATGCCCAGCTCGCGGGATACAATAGAAGCATGGCAGGTCATTCCGCCGCTATCGGTTACGATTGCTTTCGCTTTCTTCATAGCCGGTACCCAGTCAGGAGCGGTCATTTCGGTTACGAGGATTTCGCCTTCCTTGAATTCGTCGATATGGGACGGATCCAAAATTACATGTACGCGGCCTGCTACATTACCAGGGCTGGCAGGCAAGCCTTTAACGATAACTTTGCGATCAGTAGTCACTTTCTTCTCCTCTTTCGGTGCACCATTTTCTTTGTTACGACGGCTCCATACGGTTTCAGGACGGGCTTGCAGGATGTAAACCTTGTTATCGCGCTCGTCAACGCCCCATTCCATGTCCATGTAGCAGCCATAGTGTGCTTCAATTTTCTTAGCGCATTCAGCCAATTGTTTGATTTGCTCATCAGTCAGCTTCTGCTCGTTTTGCTCATCCAGCGGTACAACAACTTCTTCGCAGTCGCCGTCAGCTTTGCGGATTAGCTTAATGTCCTGCGCGTTAACGTTCTTTTCAACAATCTCGCAGGTAGCTTTATTTACAGTATAGTTATCCGGAGTTACGGTGCCTTGAACAACATATTCGCCCAAGCCCCATGCGCCTTCGATGAGGATGTTCTTGTCGTCGCCGGTAGCAACGTTAACAGTGAACATAACGCCTGCAGCCTTGGAGAATACCATCATCTGTACTGCAGCGCTCAGTGCTACATCCAGATGATCAAAGCCTTGTTTTTCACGGTAGTAAACCGCACGGTCGGTAAAGCAGGAAGCATAGCATTCCTTAACCTTAGCAACGATGGTTTCTGCACCCTTTACGTTCAGGTAGGTGTCCTGCTGGCCTGCAAAGCTTGCATCCGGCAAATCCTCTGCGGTAGCGCTGCTGCGAACAGCAACGAACGGATCAGCCTGGCCAACCTTTTCACCCAGCTCTTTGTAAGCTTGGGCAATCAGATCCTGCAGATCCTGCGGCATCTCTTCGTCCATAATTGCCTGGCGGACCTTAGCGCAAACCTCGCGCAGCTGAGCGCTGTTGTCTACGTCCAGACCGGCAATTAAAGTTTTAATCTTTTCGTACAGACCGGTCTTTTCAAAGAAGTATCTGTAAGCGCAGGCAGTAGTTGCGAAGCCATACGGTACAGGTACGTCAACATGAGAGGTCAGCTCGCCCAAGGAAGAAGACTTACCACCGGCGATTGCTACGTCTTTTCTCTCCAGCTGGTCAAACCACAGCAGGAATGCTTTTTCTTTCTCCATAATAAATTGCTCCTTTTAAAATACTATACTTTTTTCTGGGGAAATCCTTAATATAGTGTATACTATATCACATTTAAAGAGCATATTCAAGCGATTTCTGCAGTTTTTTTTAGATTTTTTGTAGAAAATTCCCCGGCATGCTATAATACAGATAAAAGTGAGGTGCGTACCATGAATTTCATCGACAGCTTCTGCAGTAACATAAAAAAGGTAATTGCCCTTATAGCTTTAATGCTCCTTTTAACGCTCGTTATTTTAATTTTTACGCATACATCATTAGGCTATTTTCTTGTGCTGCTGCCCTTAACACTGCTGATTATTTATCTTTTACATAAAATAAAAAAACTTGATCCGGAGAACGCTTTCATCTATAACTCCGTTTTAGTAATTCTGATTTTCATTTTTATCCTCTTTGATTTGCGAAAGGATATAGTGCTGCTTGGTTGCTTCACTTATATTATCCATCTATTGATGGCATACCATCTGATCCTGAAGCCGCCTGCCATAACGCAGCAGCAGGAAAAAAATGATATAGAATCAGACACTATCAACGTCACCGGCTCTTTTATCACCTATGACGACACCTGCCCCGACGATGGCGAGGACTACGTTCCTGAAGGCAGCGTTATCTGGGGCCCGCGTACTATCGAAGAAAATATCTATATCAACGGCAAATGGTACATCAACGAAAACAGCGAGGAATGGGAGGAAAACGAAGGCTGCTGAGCCATTAAACAATTTATACAGGCGCTCATATGCATGGGCGTCTTTTTTTGCGCACAAAAAAGCGGTCCTACCAAAGTAAGACCGCTAATTAACGATTGGTGGAGACGAGGAGAATCGAATTTAATTTTTGAACTCTTCTATAAGGCATTCGTGCTTTTTGCTTTTCCTATCGTAGTTTATACCGATAAACAGGATGTTATCGGTATATTCTTTGATGGATTCCTGATACTGCTTCTTTTTAATCTGATCAATTGCAGTCTTGGCATCTTGGTTCCATTTCAGTTCGACTACTAATGCCGGATGGTTTTTCCTGTATTCCGGCTTAGGAATATAGACAATATCAGCGAATCCTTTGCCTGCAGGAAGTTCTCTTTTGGGCTTGAAATAGAAATTCATCGTTGCCAGAAAAGCTTTGTCTAAGACGTAGCTCAAAGAATTTTCGTCGTTGTACTGAAGTATCGATACGGATGTATCATGAACAGCTTCAATAATCTTAGCAACTTCATTGTTGTCTTTTCTATTAACCGCAGCAAGCAGTCTTTCGGATTCCTTGAGAAAGCCTAAAATCTCTGTCCATTTTACGGACTGTACAGCCTTCTGAAATTCTGTCCTGATTTCTTCATTAGGAATTTCGGCGGTTTCTTTTTCAGGACTATAAGCAAGATAACCTAGATGGATGAGCAGCGCAAGCACATCATTCTTGTCGTCAAAAGAATCCATATCGTTTTGGAAGAAATAGGGATTAACCTTTACGCTTCCACCTGCGAGCAGTTCAATAACATCCTTGCGTAATCCGTCAAAGTCAATACTGATAAGGTCTTTAACAGATTCGTAAGTCCCGCTCTGAAGCCAATAGCTCTGAAAGTTCCCCTGCAAGATCAAATTAGTTACAGCAAAAGGATTATAGATGTGCAGGCCACTCAACCTGTAGCCGTCGTACCAGCGCCGTATATTGCCAAAATCTTTATTGTAAGTTTTGCAAAGTATTGCTACTTCTTCTTCCGTAAAGCCAAAATAGGGAGCAATCGGTCCGGGGTTTATCATAGTGTATTCCATGAAGTTATTCAATGTCGACTGCGTTTTATACTTCTTTATAGGCAGTATGCCTGTGATATAAGCAAGCGCAATAAAACGTCTTGCCCCTGCTCCTTTGAACAGACTGCGAAGAAACGCGATATATTTTTCATGAGTTTCTTTTTGCTTTGGTGCGGCACGGAACATAGCATCCCATTCATCGATTATGATGACAAATCTGTTTTCAGTAGCCTGATTAATATAGTTCAGTGCTTCGGAAACCGTCTTGGTATCTGATGGTATTGTCTTAGGATAAGCCAGGTTCAGCTCCTCCAGAACGCTCTGGGTTATGTATTCTATAGTATTTTCAATGCTTTCTGCATTGTCAATGCATTCCTGAACATCGAAGTAGATGACATCGTATTTGTTCAGGTGCGTTTTAAAGCTTTGGCAGTCTGTAATAGCAAGTCCTGCAAAAAGCTCTTCAGATTTGCTCTCCTTACTGTAATAGGCCAGGAGCATATCAGCAGCCATTGATTTGCCGAAACGGCGCGGACGACTGCTGCAAATGAATTTCTGGGGCGTATTGATGAACTGGTTAGTGAAATCGATAAGCTTTGTCTTATCAACATATATTCTGGCATTCACAGCTTCTTTAAAGGCAGTATTTCCAGGGTTCAAAAAGATTCCCATGTGTTTCTCCTTCCTTCTTACATACTCTATTATATTATAACATTTTTGGTGTTTTAAGGGAATTAAAAAAGCGGTCCTACCAAAGTAAGACCGCTAATTAACGATTGGTGGAGACGAGG
>ERZ824488.1803-NODE-1803-length-21751-cov-6.680448_pt1 | contig 21751 bp, 17 predicted proteins | sample MGYA00519936_ERZ824488 | MGnify/ENA primary metagenome ERZ824488 (study PRJEB31778, sample SAMEA3449153) | human gut metagenome | biome: human gut; feature: human-associated habitat; material: faeces | place: United Kingdom | collected 2010/2012 ... | reverse complement strand
GGGGGTATCTTTATAAACAATTAAATAAAGATGGAAAGGAAATAAATAAAGTATTTCTATCTTTATTTAGTGTAGGAATAATACTAATAGCTATATTTGTAGGAATAAATTTAACTAAAAGTTCTTATGCTCTATTTAGTGATAAAGTAGTAAGTACTAATACCATAGGAGTAGAAGTAGATACCTGTAATTTATATGTACCAAATGAGCCAATATTAGATAATAGTATGATACCAGTTTATTACGATGAAGAAGAAAGTGTTTGGAAAAAAGCAGATAGTACTAATCAAGATAGAAAATATAAATGGTATGATTATTGTGAAAAGAAATGGGCCAATAGTGTAACAGTAACAGAAACAAATAGAGAAACATATTTAAATGCAGCGTTAGGAACAGAAATAAAAACGGAAGATATCTTAACAATGCAAGTATGGATTCCAAGATATAAATATAAAGTATGGAATTATAATAGTGATGGAACAGTAACAAGTGAACCACAAGAAATAGAAATAGTGTTTGAAGAAGGAACAGCATCAACTGGAGACATAACATGTAGGGATACAATAAGTGGAACAAATGGAGCAAAAAGTGAAAGTTGTAAGATAAATAATGTAGAATGTACAGATAGTACCTGTAACAATAAATATTACACTCATCCAGCATTTACCTTTGGTACTGAAGAATTAGAAGGTTTTTGGATAGGAAAGTTTGAACTAACAGGAACAATAGATAATATCACAACAAAACCTAATTTAAGTAGTTTAAGCAATCAAAGAGTAGGAGATTTTGAAACAAATATAATGACCATGAATGATAGTGGCAATCGATATGGACTAAGTACAACAACAGATACTCATATGATAAAGAATATGGAATGGGGAGCAGTAGCATATTTATCGCATAGTAAATATGGAACGTGTATTTCTGGAACTTGTACGGAAATAGGAATAAATAATAATAGTGGTTTTCTAACAGGCTGTGGAGCAGAGGCAGGAAGCTCGGAAACAACAACATGTAATAGTTATGAAACAGAATTAGGACAAAGAGCCTCAACAACAGGAAATGTCTATGGAGTATATGATCTGAGTGGTGATTCATGGGAATATGTAATGGGAAATATAATAAGTCCTGATGGCGTAACAATGATGAGTGGTGCTTCAGATAGCTGGAATTCGGAATATACTGGAATATTGTTCTCCGGAGATAACTATACAAATTATGTTGAATATACCGGAGTATATAATTATCCTGATACAAAATATTATGATAAATACAGTGTTAATAATGATTCTTCTATTTTGATTAATAGTAAATTAGGAGATGCTATAAAAGAAGTTAAAAATTCTGATTATAGAGGATGGTATGGCAACCTGCTAAATACTGTATTGACTGGTGCACCTTGGTATGAAAGATCTAGTGGATATCAATTCTACAGCTGGAGGTATTTTCACTTCGTTTTCAGCAACAGGTGAACTTGATACAAGTGCATCTTCTAGGATGATAGTGGCGATTAAATAATTTTTAAAAAGATATGTTTATTTTATTTAATTTTTTGATTTTTTTGCTTATTTTACTTGCTTTTTAATACTTTCTGTGCTATTCTTTTAATTAAGAAGCACGTAAGTGTTTTTATTTTGAAAAAATGCATAAACTTTAGAGGTGAGGTATGAAATTTTTTAAAGAAGTTATTAATGAATTAAAAAAAGTTAAATGGCCGGATAAAAAGTATATGATTAAATACTCAATTGCAACTTTTGTAACAGTTATTATGTGTGCACTATATTTTTATTTAATTACTGTGGTATTTGCACTTATAAAGGGGCTTAGATAATATGGATAAAAAATGGTATGTTGTAAATACTTATTCTGGTCATGAGAAGAAAGTTCAAGAAAAATTATTGATGCGTGCTAGTTCTATGAATATGGAAGATTACATTTTTAGAGTAATTGTTCCAGAACAAACAGAAGTAGAAGTTAAAGATGGAGTAAAAAAAGAAAAAGTTAAAAAACTTTTTCCAGGCTATGTTTTAGTTGAGATGATTATGACTGATGAGGCTTGGTTTGTAGTTCGTAATACTCCAGGAGTTACAGGATTTATTGGCTCAAGTGGGAAGGGTGCTAAGCCTACACCACTTCAACCATATGAAGTTGATAAAATACTTAATAGTATGGGTATGAGCAGATTAGAAATATCAACGGATTTAAAACCAGGAGAAGTAGTAAAAATCACTTCTGGACCTTTTGCAGGAATGGAAGGTAAGATTGATTCTCTTGATTTAGAAAATCAACAAATTACAGTTTTATTAGACTTATTTGGACAAGAAACTGATGTTGAAGTAGAAATTTCTCAAATTGAGAAAGCATAAGTACTTGATATTTTATTTAAAAAGTGCTATTATTTAATCGTTTATTAATATTTTAAATATTAATATAAATTTAAGTGGGAGGCAAAGCGGTGCTATTATTACCACTCACGAAGAATTAAATCAAAAATGTAAAGGAGTGTGTTTTTCGTGAATAAAGAAGTTGTTAAAGTAATAAAATTGCAAATTGAAGCAGGAAAAGCTACACCAGCTCCACCAGTTGGTACAGTTTTAGGACCTGCCGGAATTAATCTAGGAGAATTTTGTACAAAATATAATGATGCAACTAGAGAACAAATGGGAAATGTTTTACCAGTTGAAATTTCTATATATGAAGATCGTTCATTTGATTTTGTAATTAAGACTCCACCAGCAGCATTCTTAATTAAAAAGGCTGCTAAGATTAAGAAAGGTTCTAGTAAGGGATCTAAAGAAATTATTGGAAGTATAACAAAAGAACAACTTAAAGAAATTGCAGAAACTAAATTACCTGATTTAAATGCATATAATGTAGAAGAAGCATGTAAGATAGTAGAAGGTACTGCAAAAAACATGGGAATTGAAGTTGTAGAATAATTCAAATATAAAAGTTATTAATAACATAGGGGTACCTATGTGGGAGGTAAAAATCCGCTTAATACCACATAAGGAGGAATTGAAGATGAAATTTAGAGGAAAAAATTATAAAAATGAAGCTTCTAAAATCACTAAAGGTAAAGTATATTCTAAAGAAGAAGCAGTAAAATTAATTAAAGAAATATCTAATACTAAATTTGATGCTACTGTAGAAGTTGCTATGAATTTAAATTTAGATGTAAAAAAAGCAGATCAACAAATAAGAGGTGCTATGGTTCTTCCTAAAGGAACAGGTAAAGAAACTAAAGTTTTAGTAGTTACTAAAGGATCAGAAGCTAGTGCTGCTAAAGAAGCTGGTGCTGATTATGTTGGAGATACTGATATGTTAGAAAAAATCGAAAAAGAAAATTGGTTTGATTTTGATACACTTATTGCTACTCCTGATATGATGCCACAACTTGGAAAGTTAGGTAAAATTTTAGGACCAAAAGGATTAATGCCAAACCCTAAGACTGGTACTGTTACTACTAATGTTAAACAAGCTGTATTAGATGCTAAAGGTGGTAAAGTAGAATATCGTACTGATAGTTATGGTAATATTCATGGTGTAATTGGAAAAGTTTCATTTAGTGATGAAGATTTACTTGAAAATCTTAATGCTTTTGTAAAAACTATTATTAAAGCTAAACCTCAAGCTGCTAAGGGAACATATATAAAATCAATTAGTATTTGTTCTACTATGAGTCCTGCAGTAAAAGTAGATCAAAATAGTTTTGACAATTAAGAGAAAATAAGGTATAATATTAATCGATAAGTGCCAAAGACAGTAGGTAATTAGTAAATCCTACCGAGGACTTTATACTTTTGTATAGATAAGAAGTCTTTGGTTAGACTTCTTTCTTTTGCACTTTATAAATATAAGTAAAGGAGGAGATACTTGTGCCAAGTGTTAAAGCTTTAGAAGAAAAGAAAGCAATTGTTGATGAAATTAAAGCTCATTCTAAAGAAGCTAAATCTTTGGTTTTATTTGATTATCGTGGTCTTACTGATAAAGAAATTAAAGATTTAAGAATAAAGCTTAGAGATAATAATTCATTTTATAAAGTTTATAAGAATACTTTGCTTAGAATAGCTTTTAAAGATATGAATATTGATTTTGATTCATATTTAACTGGTCCTACAGCTATAGCTTTTAGTGAAGATGAGATAGCAGCAGTTAAAGTTCTTAGTGATATGGCTAAGAAAAATGAGGCTCTAGTTTTAAAAGCTGGTTATATTGAAGAAGCAGTTGCTGATAAAGCTAAGTTAGATGAATTTGCTAAGATACCATCAAGAGAAGGACTTTATACTATGCTTGCAGGTGGTATGATGGAAATTGTTAAAGATTTAAGTATTGCACTTAATTTATATAGTGAACAAAAAGAAAATTAGTTAAAAAATTTTGTAAAGGGAGGAAAATAAAATGGCAAAAATAACAAAAGAAGAATTTATTAGCTCTTTAAAGGAAATGACATTATTAGAAGTAAAGGAATTAGTTGATGCAATGAAAGAAGAATTTGGAGTTGATCCAAGTGCAGTAGCAGTTGCTGCTGCTCCACAAGAAGCGGAAGCTGCTGGACCAAGTAAACAAACTGTAGTTCTTACAAGTGCTGGTGCTGCTAAAATTAATGTTATTAAAATTATTAGAGAAGTTACTGGACTTGGTCTTAAAGAAGCTAAAGAAATTGCTGATAATGGTGGAAATGTTAAAGAAAATATTCCTAGTGAAGAAGCTAATGAACTTAAAGCCAGACTTGAAGAAGCTGGTGCTGAAGTTGAATTAAAATAATTTTTAAAACAAAGCCGGTCGTAGTACGGGCTTTTTATGCTATAAAGGGGAAATGAAATGAGTCATTATTTTACTAACGATGTTGTTAAAAGTAATCTTAGAAAAATTAAAGTTAATATAAATGGTAAAAGTTTTAACTTTTATACTGATAATGGAGTTTTTTCTAAACAGGGATTAGACTTTGGAAGTAGAGTTTTAATCAATACCTTATTAGAGGAAAAACTTACTGGTAGTTTGTTAGATGTGGGATGCGGATATGGAAGTATTGGACTTATTTTATCTTCTTTTTTTAATCTTAAAGTAGATTTAGTTGATGTAAATAAAAGAGCAATTCATTTAACTAAGATGAATATTAAAGAAAATAATATTTCTCTAGCAAAAGTATTTTATAGTGATGGATATAGTAATATTAAAGATAAATATGATGTTATTGTTACTAATCCTCCGATTAGAGCAGGTAAAGAAACAGTTTATAAAATACTTTTTGAGGCTAGGTTCTATTTAAAAGATTCTGGGGTTTTATATTTAGTAATTAATAAGAATCAAGGAGCTAAAACAGTTTGTAAAGATTTAGAGAAATATTACAAAGTAGAAATATTAGAAAAAAGTAAAGGTTTTTTTGTAATAAAATGTATTTTTGATTGACAAGTTGCTAGAATTGTGGTAATAATATAAGATGGTTATTTGTCTATATTGTGGCAAAGATTTTTGAAAATTTGAAAGTAGGGGTGAATTTAGTGGCATACAAGATTATTAATTGTGGTGACCATCGCACACGTAGAAGTTTTTCTAGAATTAAGAATTCTTATGAATTAACGGATTTACTAGAAATACAAAAGAAATCATATAATTGGTTTGTAGAAAAAGGTATAAAGGAAGTATTTGATGATTTGTTCCCCGTTGAAAATTTTGCAGGTACTTTATCATTAGAATTCGGTGATTATCATTTTGATGAACCAAGATATTCAATTAAAGAGTGTAAAGAAAGGTATGCTACTTTTGCTGCGCCTTTAAAAGTTGAAGTTAGACTTTTTAACAATGAAACAGGTGAAGTAAAAGAGCAAGAAATATTTTTAGGAGATATGCCATTGATGACAGAAGCAGGTACTTTTGTTATTAATGGTGCTGAAAGAGTTATTGTGTCTCAACTTGTTAGATCTCCTAGTGTTTATTTTAATAAGGAAATTGATAAAAATGGACGTCTTTTAATCACGTCGCAAATTATTCCGACTCGTGGTACTTGGCTTGAATTTGAAGCTGATGCTAGAGATATTTTATATGTAAGAATTGATAGAACTAGAAAAGTTCCTCTTACAACAATGCTTAGAGCTTTTGGACTTTCTAGTGATGAAGATATTACTGATTTATTTGGTAAAAATGATTTTATTGAAAATACAATTAGTAAAGATTCTACTAGAAATACTGATGAAGCATTAATTGAAATTTATGAAAAATTAAGACCTGGTGAACCTGCTACTCTTGATAGTTCTAAGAATCAAATTATTACAAGATTTTTTGATGAATTTAGATATGATTTAGCCAAAGTTGGAAGATATAAGTTTAATCTTAAATTAAATGTTTTAGATAGACTTCTTAATCAAACTTTAGCAGAAGATATTAAGAAAGATAAAGAAGTTATTTATCCTAAAGGTACAGTAGTTACTAAGGATATATTAGAAGAACTTCGTCCTATTTTTGCTTCTGGATATGGTCTTGAAGAAGTAAAAATTAATGATGAACTTGATACTTATAATAAAGTTCAAATTGTTAAAATATATAAACCTGGTACTAAAGAAAAAATGGTTGTTATTGGAAATGATCAAAGTATTGATTCAAAAAGACTTACTATTTCTGATTTTTATGCAGCTTGTTCTTATTATTTAAATTTACTTCAAGGAGTAGGTAATTTTGATGAAATAGATCATTTAGGTAACAGAAGAATCCGTCAAGTTGGAGAACTTTTACAAAATCAATTTAGAGTAGGGGTTACTCGTATGGAAAGAGTTATACGTGAAAGAATGACTACTCAAGATATTAATGAAGTTACTCCAAAAACACTTATTAATATTAGACCTGTTACAGCAATTTTAAAAGAGTTCTTTGGTAGTTCACAACTTTCACAATTTATGGATCAAAATAATCCGATTGCAGAACTTACTCATAAAAGAAGACTTAGTGCTTTAGGTCCAGGTGGACTTTCTCGTGATAGAGCAGGTATGGATGTAAGGGATGTTAATGAATCTCACTATGGTAGAATTTGTCCAATTGAATCTCCAGAAGGACCAAATATTGGACTTATTACAACTCTTGCTAGTTATGCTAAGATTGATGAGTATGGATTTATTCAAACTCCATATCGTAAAGTTGTAGATTCTGTTATTATGAATGATGTTCATTATTTAACTGCTAGTGAAGAAAATGATCTTATTATTTCAGAGTCTACTGTTAAAACAGATGATAATAATAAAATTATAGATGAAACTGTAGCAGCACGTTATCGTGGTGAAAATATATTAGTTTCTCCAGATAGAGTTGACTATATTGATGTTTCACCTCAACAAGTAGTATCAATTACCACTAGTTGTATTCCATTTTTGGAACATGATGATGCAACTCGTGCTTTAATGGGTTCTAACATGCAACGTCAAGCAGTACCACTTCTTAAAACAGAAGCTCCATATGTAGGTACTGGAGTTGAGTATATTGCAGCCCGTGATAGTGGCTCTACTATTGTGGCTAAAGCTGATGGTGTTGTAAGTTATGTTGATGCTAGAAAAATAGTTGTTAAGAATAAAGGTGGAGAAGATATTTATTATTTATCAGATTTTACTGCTTCTAACCAAGATACTTGTTTCCATCATAAACCTATTGTAAAAGTTGGAGATAAAGTAGTTCGTGGTAAAACTATTCTTGCTGATGGACCTTCAACTGATATGGGAGAACTTGCTCTTGGTAAGAATATGTTAGTAGCTTTCATGATGTTTAATGGATATAATTATGAAGATGCTGTTATTCTTAATGAAAGACTTGTTAAAGATGATGCTTATACTACTATTCATATTGAAGATTATGAAATGCCTTGTCGTGAGACAAAGCTTGGACCTGAGGAAATTACTCGTGATATTCCTAATGTAAGTGAAGAAGCACGTAAAAACTTGGATAGTGAAGGTATTATTAGAATAGGTACAGAAGTAAAAGAAGGGGATATTCTAGTTGGAAAGGTTACTCCAAAGGGAATGGCTGAACTTACTTCTGAAGAAAAACTATTGCATGCTATCTTTGGAGAAAAGACTCGTGAAGTTCGTGATACATCTCTTAGAGTACCACATGGTGGTGATGGTATAGTTCATGATGTTAAAGTGTTCACTAAGAAAAATAGTGATGAACTTCCTAGTGGTGTTTCAAAATTAGTTCGTGTGTATATAGTTCAAAAAAGAAAGATTCAAGTTGGGGATAAGATGGCTGGTCGTCATGGTAATAAAGGGGTTATTTCTCTTATTCTTCCGGAAGAAGATATGCCTTACTTGCCAGATGGTACACCAGTTGATGTAATGCTTAATCCACTTGGAGTTCCTTCTCGTATGAATATCGGACAAGTTTTAGAGCTTCATCTTGGTATGGCTGCTAAAAAACTTGGAGTTCATGTAGCAACACCAGTATTTGATGGGGCTAAAGAAGAAGATATTTTAGAAATGATGAAAGAAGCTGGAATGGATGAAGATGGTAAGACAGTACTTTATGATGGTCGTACTGGTCGTCCATTTGATAATAGAGTTTCAGTTGGGGTTATGTATATGATTAAACTTCACCACATGGTTGAAGATAAGATGCATGCTCGTGCAACTGGACCATATAGTTTAGTTACTCAACAACCACTTGGAGGTAAAGCTCAATTTGGTGGTCAAAGATTTGGGGAAATGGAAGTTTGGGCTCTTTATGCTTATGGTGCCGCTCATACACTTCAAGAAATACTTACAGTTAAATCAGATGATGTGATTGGACGTGTTAAAGTTTATGAAGCTTTAGTTAAAGGTCAAAAAGTAGATCAAGCTGGAGTACCTGAATCGTTTAGAGTACTTATTAAAGAATTCCAAGCTTTAGGACTTGATATTCAAATAATTAATGATAAAAATGAAATTCTTGATTTAAAAGAAATTGAAAAAGAAGAAATTCATGAAAAAACTTCATTTGCTATTGATGATATTGAAATTAGAAAGCTTGAAGATGAAGTAAATGAAGATACAATAGAAGAATCTGATGATGAGGATTCGGAAAGCGAAGATGAAGAAATAGAGGATAAAGAATTGCAGGAAGAAAAGTTAGAAAGTGAGGTGAAATACTAATGATTGAAGTTAATAAAGTAGAAGCTTTAAAAATTGGTATTGCCTCTTCTGATAAAATTCGTGAATGGTCTTATGGAGAAGTAAAAAAACCAGAAACTATTAATTATCGTACTTTAAAACCTGAACGTGATGGACTTTTCTGTGAAAAGATATTTGGTCCAACAAAGGATTTTGAATGTGCATGTGGAAAATATAAAAGAGTTAAATATAAAAATATAGTTTGTGATAGATGTGGAGTTGAAGTTACTCGTTCTAAAGTTAGAAGAGAAAGAATGGGTCATATTGAACTTGCTTCTCCAGTATCTCATATTTGGTATTTTAAAGGTATTCCATCAAGAATGGGAACAGTACTTGATATGAGTCAGAGAGATTTAGAGGAAGTACTTTACTTTGTATCTTATGTTGTTATTGATAAAGGTATTGCTCCACTTGAAAATAAACAAACTTTATCAGAGAAAGAATATCGTGCTTATTATGAAAAGTATGGTGATGGTTTCCGTGTTGGTATGGGAGCGGAAGCTGTTAAAGAACTTTTAAAACAAGTAGATCTTGGAAAAGAAATTGAAGATATTCGTAAAAAACTTGAGACTGCTCAAGGACAAAAAAGAACTAGTTTACTTAAAAGACTTGATATTTTAGATGCTTTTTATAAATCTGGTAATAAGCCAGAATGGATGATTCTTGATGCAATTCCAGTTATACCTCCAGAACTTAGGCCAATGATTCAACTTGATGGTGGTAGATTTGCAACAAGTGATTTAAATGATTTATATCGTCGTGTTATTAATCGTAATAATCGTTTAAAGAAACTTATTGATTTAGGAGCACCTTCAATAATTATTCAAAATGAAAAGAGAATGCTTCAAGAAGCAGTTGACGCTTTATTTGACAACGGAAGACGTGGAAAGAGTGTTACTGGTGCTGGAAATCGTGCTTTGAAATCACTTTCTAGTATGTTAAAAGGTAAGCAAGGAAGATTCCGTCAAAACTTACTTGGTAAGCGTGTTGATTATTCAGGACGTAGTGTTATCATAGTTGGACCTGATTTAAAAATGTATCAATGTGGTCTTCCAAAGGGAATGGCACTAGAATTATTTAAACCTCATGTTATTCATGGGTTAGTGGAAAAAGGTATTGCTCATAATATAAAAGCAGCGAAAAAGCTTATTGAAAATCAAGATGAAAGAGTTTGGGATGTTGTTGAAGAAGTTATTAAAGAACATCCAGTGCTTTTAAATAGAGCGCCTACTCTTCATAGACTTGGTATTCAAGCTTTTGAACCTAAACTTATTGGTGGTAAAGCAATTCGTCTTCATCCTCTTGTGTGTCCAGCATTTAATGCGGATTTTGATGGGGATCAAATGGCTGTTCATGTGCCGCTTTCTGAAGAAGCTCAAGCTGAAGCTAGACTTTTAATGCTTGGTGCTAATAATATTCTTCATCCAAAAAGTGGGGAACCTGTTGTTACTCCTGCTCAAGATATGGTTTTAGGAAACTATTATCTTACTATGGAAAAAGAAGATCCTGATGAAGGAAGAGTGTTTAGAAATTCTAATGAAGCTATTATGGAATATGAACGTGATGATTTAAAACTTCATACGAGAATTGCTGTTAAGGTTAATTCATTTAAACATAAATTGTTTTCAGAAGAACATAAGGATGATTATTTAATAACAACAGTAGGTAAACTTATTTTTAATGAAATACTTCCTGATACTTTCCCTTATATTAATGAACCTACTAAGGAAAATATTGAAAAGATTACACCTTCTAAATATTTTGTAAAACCAGGAGAAAATATAAGAGAAAAAATTAAGGAAATGCCTCTTGTTCAACCTTTCCCAGTTAAGACATTAAAACAAATTATTGCCCAAATCTTTAAACTTTATAAAACTAATGAAACTTCAATTATGCTAGATAGACTTAAGGATTTAGGATTTAAGTATTCAACAGTAAGTGGGGCAACAGTTTCTACTCATGATGTTGCCACTAGTAAGCATAAACCAGAAATTATTGCTAATGGTAAGAAAATGGTAGAAAAAATTAATAAACAATATGCTCGTGGTTTGATTACTGAAGATGAAAGATATGAAAGTGTTATTAATGTTTGGTATAAAGCTAAGGATGAAGTTCAAGCAGAGCTTCAAGAAATAGCAGATAAATCAATGGATAATCCAATCTTTATGATGATGAAGAGTGGGGCTCGTGGTAAGATATCACAATTCGTTCAACTTTCTGGTATGCGTGGGTTAATGGCTAAACCAGGTGGTAAAACGATTGAAATTCCAGTTATTTCATCATTTAAAGAAGGACTTTCAGTTTCTGAATTCTTCTTGTCAACTCATAGTGCTCGTAAAGGTAGTGCCGATACTGCTTTAAATACAGCTTCATCTGGATATTTAACAAGAAGACTTGTTGATGTTTCACAAGATGTTATTGTTAAAGAAAAAGATTGTGGTACGGACTTTGGTGTTACAGTAGCAGCCTTTATTAATGAAAAAGATGGTACTGTAATTGAAGGATTATATGATCGTATTGTTGGACGTTATGCTAGCAAAAAGATTGTTCATCCTGAGACTAAGGAAGTAATTGTTGATAAAAACGGGTTTATTTCAGAAAAAGAAGCTGAAAAGATCATTAATGCTGGTATTGATAAAGTAGAAATTAGAAGTGTTCTTACTTGTAATACTCATAATGGCGTTTGTCAAAAATGTTATGGTCGAAATTTAGCAACTGGTAATATCGTTGAAGTTGGTGAAGCTATTGGTATTATGGCAGCTCAATCAATTGGAGAACCTGGAACACAACTTACAATGAGAACATTCCATACTGGAGGAGTTGCTGGTGGAGAAGATATTACTCAAGGTCTTCCTCGTGTTGAAGAGTTATTTGAGGCTAGAACTCCAAAAGGTCAAGCGACAATTGCAACGATTGAAGGAAAAATTAAAGATATTACTAGTGATCATGGTAAATACAAGATTAAGATTAAAAATAAACTTGAAGAAGTTGAACATGTTACTAACTATGGCGCTAAACTTAGAGTGGAAAAAGGTGATACTGTAACAGTTGGAGAAAAACTTACAGAAGGAAATATTAGTCCTAAAGAGTTACTGGCAGTTACTGATCCAATTACAACACAAGAATACATCTTAAAAGAAATTCAAAAAGCTTATCGTGCTCAAGGTGTTGACATAAGTGATAAGCATATCGAAGTAGTAGTTAGTAGAATGATTTCAAAGATTAGAATATTTGATGGTGGAGATACTGATCTTTTAATAGGAAGTTTAGTTAATATTAAAGACTTTACAGATATTAATAAAGAAACTATATTAAAAGGGAAAAAACCTGCAGTTGGTAAGCCAATACTTCTTGGTATTACTAAAGCATCACTTGAAACTGATTCATTCTTATCTGCTGCATCATTCCAAGAAACTACAAGAGTTCTTACAGATGCTTCAATTAAAGGTAAAATTGATAATTTACAAGGTCTTAAAGAAAATGTTATTATTGGTAAGCTTATTCCAGCAGGAACTGGTGCTAAACAATATAGAGATGTTTCTTATGAACTTAAAAAACAATTTTTATCAGATGAACCTTTAGAAGTATTAGAAGAAGAATTTATGGGATAGAGAAATCTATCTCTTTTTTTGGCAAAATAAAAACTATCAATGATAGTTTATTCTTTAAAGAAGTTTTCTATTTTTATATCTAGAACATCTGCTATGCGTCCAAGAGTTGCAATACTAAAGCTTTTTTTCTTCCTTAGACTTTCTATTTCAGAAATATAATCTACTGATAGGTCTGCTTCATTTGCTAATCTTGCTTGGGTGTAGCCTTTTTCTTTCCGGAATTTTCTAATATTTATTCTGATTACATCATAATAATAGTTGTCAGTGTGAATAAGTTTAGTCATAGGATGCCCTCCTTAAGTTTATTTTGCCATAATTTGCCACAAAAGTACTGGGGCTTATAGCCCTTGTTTTGGTTTTTATTTTATGTTATTATTAAACTAGGAGTGCCTATAGCACGGTAAACTTATAGAAATTGGTTATTAAAGTATGCTATTTAAAGATTAGGAGAGACTATAAATAGTGTATTTTTCAGTAATAAAGGTGATAGTTATGAAGCAGAGAATTAGTAATGTCTTGAAAAAAGATGTAAGAGAAATAAATAAAGTATTTCTATCTTTATTTAGTTTGGGGATAATAGTAATAGCAATATATACTTCTATAAATTTAACTAAAAATTCTTATGCTTTATTTAGTGATACTTTAAAAGGAGACAAAACTATTGAGGTAGTAGTAGACACTTTATTAAATAAGACAACAGTATTTAGTTATACTGGAGCTTCTCAAGAATATGAAGTGCCTAAAGATGGATACTATTATATAGAAATGGCTGGAGCTGAAGGCGGTACTAATGTATTAGGAGCTAAAACAAGTGGCTACATATATCTAGAAAAAGGAGAGACACTATATTTTTATGTAGGAGAGCAAGGAACAATAGGTAATACTAATTGTAGAAGTTCAGGTTATCAATTTAATGGGGGCGGAATTTCTAAACCAGCTAAAGCCGGAGTATGTGCTTCGACTGGAGGTGGTGCTACTGATGTAAGATTAGTAGGAGGTAATTGGGATAACACTTCATCACTTATAAGTAGAATAATGGTAGCTGGAGCAGGCAGCGGAGCAGCTAGTGCTGACACTTATACTAAAGGTTATGGAGGAACATTATATGGAGGAGATCCGATATTTTCAACTTACCAAGGTAATATAGGAAATGGAGCAACTCAAACCAGTGGTGGAGCAGCGCCAACTATGGTAAGTGGGGCTCAGTCAAATGGAACAGCAGGTTCCTTTGGTAAAGGCGGCTATGGAGGCGCAAGTAATGTTGCTAATGCAGATACAGGAGGAGGAGCAGGAGGAGGCTCAGGATATTATGGAGGAAGTGTAGCCTCAGGACTATCAAATGGTTCATGGCCAGGAGGTGGAGGCTCATCCTATATAAGTGGTTATGCTGGAGTAAATAGTGTTAAAGAAAGTACTACTATAACTCATACTAATGGAACTCTTCATTACTCAGGAAAATATTTTATTGGCGGAAAAATGTATGAAGGACAAAATGAGGGAAATGGCTATGCCAAGATAACCTATGTGGGAACAAAACCAAAGACAAAAACAACAAAATTAGATAATGTAAGATATATAAAAAATTGTATAAGTTATAACAGTGCTAATAACCAAAATCATTGGGATGAAATACAAGCAATATATGAAGGAGTAAATGTAGCGAAAGGAAAAAGTGTAACAGGAACGTATCCAGAAGCTAATTCAACAACTTATTCATATAAAAATATAGTAGATGGAACAATAGATTCTTTAGGAAGTTCAGGTTTTGGATATGGAAGTTCTAATAGCATAAATCAGTGTGTAACAGTAGATTTAGGACAAGAATATGATTTAGATGAAATAGCAGTGTGGCATGCAGCAGAAAATTTAACAACTTATTATGATAATAAGACTTATGTTTCAAATGATGATAAGGAATATACAGAGATAATAAATGAAGCAAGTATAGAATATGGGGATGGAGTAAGAATAAATCCATATACAGAAACTTATAATGGATATATTCAAGATAATTTAGTACTATGGTATGATGGATATGTAAATACTACTACTCATACATATAATTCAACAACGTGGAAAGATTTAAGTGGAACAGGGAATGATGTAACAGTAAGCGGTGCAACATGGTACAATAATTACTTATCATTTGATGGAACAAATGATTATGCATATAAAACAAGTGGAGCAAAATATAATATAGATAAAGAACATACTATTGAAGTATTATTTAGGCCGAAAAGTATATCTTCGAAATTTCAAATGATATTTAATACAATAAATACCGGAGCAGGAATATCACAATATGGCTCACTTTGGATTAGTAGTGCTAATGCACTTAGATATGAAACAGCGGATGGTACTGCTAATAATTTATATCAAGGTTTTACATTATATTCTGAAGATATGGGAGAATATATTTTAATGAGTAATGTAAGAAAAGATAAAAATTATAAAACCTATAATCTAATGAATTTATTAGACGAAGATACAGTAACATGGAATGCTAGGACTCCAAACCCAGCAATATTTATCGGAGGTTCTACATATTATTTTAAAGGAGAAATATATTCAATCCGTATTTATAATAAAGCCCTAACCGAAGAAGAACTACTTCATAATTATAATTATGACAAAGAAAAATTTAATTTAGAGTAAAACAAGTAAAATAAAATTACTTGTTTTTAGTTATTTATTTTGGCGTTTTACTTTTTTTGGAGTATAATTATAGTAGGTGATTATTTTGAAAAAAAAGATAGTTATTTTTGGTGGAGGGACGGGTCTTAGTTTTTTAGTTAGAGATTTAAAACAATTTCCTGTTGATATAACATGTATAATTAGTGTTTCTGATGATGGATCTAGTACTGGTAAACTTCGTAAAGAATTTTTTATGCCAGCTATGGGAGATATTAGAAAAGTTATTGCCAATTTATCTAATTCTGATGATAAGATAAAAAAACTGTTAGAATATAGATTTGATACTTATACTGATTTAAATGGACATCCAGTTGGTAATTTAATTATGGTTGCGATGTATAATATGACAGGTAGTTTGAAGAAGAGTATTGGAGTTCTTAGTGATTTTTTAGATGTTTCTCATAAAATACTTCCTTTTAGTGAGGATTATCTTACTTTGGTAGCAGAGACTGTTGATGGAGATATTGTTCGTGGTCAAAAGGTTATTAGTAATGATACTCGTAAATTTAAAAGACTTTTTTATGATGAAGAAGTTCATGTTGATAAAGAGATTATCTCAGAAATTCTTGCTGCTGATTTAATAGTTTTTAGTATGGGAAGCTTATATACTAGTATTATTCCTAATCTTTTATCTTCAGATATAGTAAATGCTATTGATAAAAGTAAAGCTAAAATATTGTATATTTGTAATGCTGTTAATCAACCTCCGGAAACTACTGATTATACGGTAGGGGATTATGTTTTTGCTATAAATAGTTATTTAGGTGATAGAAAGATTGATTCTGTTTTTGCAGCGAAGAGCAAACTTCCTAAAGATATAGTGGATAAGTATGTGTTAGATGAAAATAAGAAACTTGTAAGAATAGATAAAAGAAGATTGAAAGAACTTAATTGTGAATTAATTGAAAAAGATTTACTGGTTATTGAAGATAATTATATTAGGCATGATGGACTTAAACTAGCTACTAATATTTTCTATTATTTAATGAGGTGATATTATGTCTTTTACGACAGAGATAAAAAATGAGATTTGCCTTAATAATTTTTCTAAATTGGAAAGTATATGTATGCTTTCTGGTTTTTTAAGAAATAATGCTGTTATTAATGATAAAGAAATAGTTATTTTATCGGAAAATCCTAAAGTTATTAGAAAAATATTTTCTCTTTTTAAAGAGCTTTATGATATTAATCCAGTTATTTCTCAGGGAAAAAGTCATAATTTTAATAATAAGAGTTATTATAATATTTTTATTTCTGAAAAGATTGATTTAATTTTAAAAGATTTAATGATTTTTGATGAATCTGGAGAAAGACTTTTAGTTCCGTATGATTATTTTTTAGATAGCGAAGATTTGAAAAGAGCTTATTTGCGTGGTGCTTTTTTAGCTAGAGGTAGTATTAATGATCCTAAGAAATCTAGATATCATTTGGAGTTTTTGGTAGAATCTATTGATGAGGCTAATTTTCTTAAACAATTGTTATTATATTTTTCTATTAATGCTAAAGTTATATCTCGAGATAAGGGATATATGACTTATGTAAAAGAGGCTGAGAAAATAGGAGATTTTCTTAGATTGATTAATGCTAATCAAGCTATTTTATATTACGAAGATATTCGTATATATAGAGATCATAAGAATATGATGAATAGGCTTAATAATTGTGAACAAGCTAATGTTGATAAGATAATTAGTGCTAGTAAGAAACAACTGGAAGATATAGCTTTAATTAAGGAAAAGATAGGGCTTGATGCAGTTCCAGATAAAATAAAAGAAGCTATTATTTATAGAGAAAAGTATCCTGATGTTTCTCTTTTGGAACTAAGTAATATTATTTCTAAAGAAACAGAAAAAAATCTTACGAAATCCGGTCTTAGTCATAGATTTCGTAAGATTCATGAAATTGCTTTAAAACTTAAATGAACTATAATTATATAGTTTTTTTATTTTATAAAAAGTTTAGGAATATTTTTTTTAGGTAAGAGCATTTTAAAATCTTTATTGATAGTGAATTTATATTTCTTTTTTTCTTCTTTTAGTTTTTCTCCATCAATAGTCCAATTGTTTTTGATGCGTTCTTTAAAGTTTATTTCTATTTCGTTACAGGTGTGACAATAGATTCCTGGAACGTTAGTAATACCGGTTTTTATTAAAAGAATAAGAGTTTTTACTAAGTCTTTTCTTCTGGTAATATTGCAGAACATAACTTCAAATTTATCATCATCTAATTTTACTTCTTTATATACATTATTAAAACCGGCGATTCTATTGGCATTTGAAATTAAAATTAAAGAATAATAACCATGATAAGTAGTGCCATTTACAGTATATTCTAATTCATATAATTTAGTGGTTTGCAAAAATTCTTTTAATCCATTCATTAGATAAGCTAAATGGCCAAATTTTTTCTTTAGTTTTCTTGAGGTTTGATAAGGAACATTTATAAATTTCCCAAAGCCAGCGACATAAAAGAAAGGAGTATTGTTGATTAATCCAAGATCAACTTGTTTTACTTCGCCTTCTAGAATTCTTTCTACGCTTTTTATAATGTTTTTATTGAGTCCTAGCATGTGTCCAATATCATTAGTGGTTCCGACGGGAATATGCGATAATAAAAGTTTATTTTTTCGTTGGTAGTTACCGGTTACTATTTCATTGAAAGTCCCGTCTCCTCCGATTGATAAGACTAGATCTGCGTAATCTAGTTTTTTAACATATCTTTTAGCATCGCCGTGTTTTTCAGTTAAATATAAATTAGTTTTATAGTCATAATCTTTTAATATTTTTATTATAGCATTTAATTCTTGTCTTTTGATACCTTTGCCACTTTCCATATTACAAATAAGTTCACATGTTTTCATACTATCACCAGTTTTATTATACTTAAATTATTTCTTATTTTCAACAATTTTGTCGATTAGTCCGTAATTTTTGGATTCTTTAGCTGAAAGAAAATAATCTCGTTCAGTATCTTGTTCTATTTGTTCTAGAGGTTTACCAGTGTTTTTAGCTAGTATTTTATTTAGTTTATTTTTAAGTTTTAAGATGCGTTCGGCTGCTATTTTTATTTCAGTTGCTTGGCCTTGGGCTCCTCCCAGAGGTTGATGAATCATAACTTCCGCATTAGGTAGGGCTAGGCGTTTGCCTTTTTCACCACTTGAGAGAAGAAATGCGGCCATAGAGGCTGCCATTCCAATGCAAATAGTTGACACTTTGCTTTTAATAAAATTCATAGTATCATAAATAGCCATTCCTGATGTTATTGAGCCACCAGGAGAATTTATATAAAGACTTATATCTTCGTGGTTTTGAGAATCTAGATAGAGAAGCTGGGCTACTACAACATTAGCGGTTTGATCGTTTATTTCACCATTTAAAATAATAATACGATCTTTTAAAAGTCTTGAGTAAATATCATAACATCTTTCACCATTTATTTCTTTTTCAATTATTGTTGGAACTAAGTTCATTTTATCACCTATTTAAATTATAGGATAAATTTTTCAATAATATACGTATCAAAATCTTACATTATATGATAAAATAATAATATATAATAAAGAGGGTGTTATTATGGAAAAGATAAATATTACAATTGATAATAAAAAGTATAAATTTAATAAAGGAATAACTTTGTTAGATATTGCTAAGGAAGTTCATACTTCTAGTTTTGCACCACTAGTAGCTTATATTGATAATGAGATTTTTCCTCTTGATAAGAAAGTTACTAGTGATTGTGTAGTTAAATTTATAACAGTTTTGGATTCTTATGGTAATAAGATATATCAAAAAGGTTTAATTTTTGTACTTGTTTATGCTTTTAAAGAACTTTTTGGGTATGACTATCATATTAAAACTTGTCATTCAATTGATAAAGCTATAAAGATAAGAACTAATCTTACTTTAACACATGATAGACTTAATAAATTAAAAGCTAAGATGAAAGAGATTATTGATAAGAAAATGCTGCTAGAGAAGTGCTTAGTAAGAAGAAAGGAAGCTGAAAAGTATTTTCTTAGTACTTTACAAAAATCAAAAGCTAATACTTTTATTTATAATACTGATCATTATGTGACATTATATAAATTAGGAGATATGTATGATTATTTCTTTTCTCCACTTCCTATTTCGACAGAGGTATTTAAAGATTATGATTTGTTTTATTTAGATAAGGGATCTTTTATTTTACAATTTCCAGTAGTTAGTGATGATGGAAAAATTCCTCCTTATGTAAATAGGGAAAAAATAATTGAGGCATTTGATGAGAATTATAAATTGTCAGCAAGATTAGGAATATTTAATAGTGCAGATCTTAATAAGATTGTAGCTGAAGGAAAGATTTCTGATGTTATTAAACTTACAGAAGTGGTGTCTAGTAATGATTTACTAGAACTTGCTAAAGATATAGAATCTAAGAAAGAAAAAGTAAAAATAGTTTTAATAGCAGGACCTTCTTCTAGTGGAAAAACTACTACTTCTAAGAAACTTGCTATGTATTTAAAGGCCTTTGGTCTTAATCCTAAACCACTTTCTATTGATGATTATTTTCTAAATAGAGAAGATACTCCAAAATTAGAAAATGGTGAATATGATTTTGAGACTATTAAAGCTGTTAATATAGATTTATTTAATGATCATTTAAAGAGATTGATAAATGGTGAAGAGGTTGAGATTCCGACTTTTAATTTCTTTAAAGGAAAGGGAGAATATTTAGGGCATAAAATTAAATTAGATTCTAAAGATATTCTTATTATTGAGGGACTTCATGCTATTAATGAGGAACTTACTAGTTCAATTAGTAAGGATGTTAAATATAAAGTTTATATTTCGCCACTTTCTGATTTAAATATTGATGATCATAATATGATTTCTAATAGTGATGTTAGACTGCTTAGAAGAATAGTTCGTGATAATAGAACAAGAGGCTATAGTGCTTTAGAGACTATTAAGAGATGGCAAAGTGTGAGACGGGGAGAAGAAAAATATATATTTCCATATCAAGATGATGCTCAGTTTGTGTTTAACTCAGCGCTTATTTATGAGATTGGGGTTTTAAAACTTTTTGCCGAGCCGCTTTTATTTGGTATTGATAATACATCGCCATATTATGAAGAAGCTGTAAGACTTTTAAATTTTTTAGATATGTTTGTAGGAATTCCTACGGATGAAATTCCAAGTGAATCAATTTTAAGAGAATTTATAGGAGGTAGTTATTTTGAATAAGATTAGAGTAGCCATTAATGGATTTGGCAGAATTGGAAGATTAGTTTTTAGAATTATGGAAGAAGATGATAGTTTTGAAGTTGTAGCAGTTAATGATTTAACAGATGCTAAACAGCTGGCTCATTTACTTAAATATGATTCTAGTCAAGGAAATTATAAAGTAGATGAGATAAGTTATGAAGAAAATAATTTAGTAGTTGGTTCTAGAAAAGTAAAAGTATATAGTGAAAGTGATCCCGTTAATTTACCATGGAAAGACCTTAACATAGATGTGGTTTTAGAGTGCAGTGGGCATTTTACTAAAAAAGAAGCAGCTTATAGTCATATAAAAGCTGGGGCTCGTAAGGTGGTAGTTTCAGCGCCATGTAAGGGTGATGTCAAAACTATAGTATATGGTGTTAATCATGATACTTTAACTGGTGATGAGGAAATTGTTAGTGCTGCTAGTTGTACTACTAACTGTTTAGCTCCAGTTCTTAAAGTGTTAAATGATAAGTTTGGAATTAAGAAAGGATATATGACGACAATTCATGCTTATACTAATGATCAAGTAGTTTTAGATGTTTCTCATAAAAAAGGAATAGAGGCTAGAAGAGGAAGAGCAGCAGGTCTTAATATAATTCCAACCTCAACTGGGGCGGCTAAAGCGATTGGCCTTGTTATTCCAGAATTAGATGGAAAACTTAAAGGAACTTCAATGCGAGTACCTGTAAGGGATGGCTCAGTGATTGATTTGGTTTTGGAATTAAAAGAAAAAGTAGATGTAGACACTATTAATAAGGCTTTTGTAGAAGCTAAAAGTGAAACTTTAGATGCCACTTATGATCCTATTGTATCTAGCGATGTTATTGGTAGTAGTTATGGTGGTGTTGTTGATCTTTTACTGACTGATGTTTTAGATAGTGATGGAGAACTTGTTAAAGTTGTGGCTTGGTATGATAATGAAATGGGTTATTCATATCAAATGATGAGATGTGTTAAATATTTGATGGAACTTTAGAATTAGATAATAAAAATAACTGGTTAATTCCAGTTATTTTGCAGAGTGTAGACAAACCCCTAGATTTTTCTAGAGGTTTTCTTATTAATAAATTTT
>ERZ824488.1797-NODE-1797-length-21770-cov-3.867281_pt1 | contig 21770 bp, 20 predicted proteins | sample MGYA00519936_ERZ824488 | MGnify/ENA primary metagenome ERZ824488 (study PRJEB31778, sample SAMEA3449153) | human gut metagenome | biome: human gut; feature: human-associated habitat; material: faeces | place: United Kingdom | collected 2010/2012 ... | reverse complement strand
AAATAGCCGGAAGGGCGCGCCGACAGGCGATATGGGTTCGGCTCTCGTCAGCTTATTCACTCTTCACTAAAGTCGAGTGTGGGCAAAATGCTGCGGCTCTCCGCGGTTTTTATCACTCAAATGCATTTTTATGCATCGCAGCACTTGACAAAGCGCAGATTTTGTGTTTTAATTCATCTTGTAAACATAATATTCGCTTCCGTCACCACCGGGTGATGGATCAAAAGCGCACGGGACTTTTCCGTAGGTACGGCGTGGAAACACGTTATAAGGAAGAGCCTCGGGCGTTTTATTGTTTTTTAGGAGGTAAAACGATGAAGATCAAGCCTTTTGAAGTTGAAGAATGGATGAACGCCTACGAGACTGGCGCAAAGTTTAACATTGCGGAAACCTGCGTAAACTCCGTATCGCTCGACGAGCTTTTTGAGCTTACCGGCGCTGACAAGCAGGCATTTTTAAGCAGCATGTGCTCACAGCGCCTGACCTACGGCTATATCGAAGGCGCGCCGGAGCTTAAAAACGGCATTTGCAAGCTTTACAAGACCCTCAAGCCCGAGGAGATAGTCACCACTCACGGCGCATCGGGTGCAAACCACCACATTTTCTACTCGCTCGTTGAGCCGGGCGACCGCATTATAAGCATCATGCCGACCTATCAGCAGCTGTACTCTATCCCGGAATCCTTCGGCGCGGATCTGAAGCTTCTGCACCTGAGCGAGAAAAACGGCTTTCTGCCCGATCTTGACGAGCTGCGCGCCCTTGCCGTTCCCGGAACAAAAATGATATGCATAAATAACCCTAACAATCCCACAGGCGCTTTGATGACAAAGGACATGCTCATGCAGATAGTCGAGATCGCAAAAAGCGTCGGCGCTTACGTCATGTGCGACGAGGTTTACCGCCACCTGACGCAGGACGACGTGTGGAGCGAATCGATAGTCGATCTGTACGACAAGGGCATATCCGTCAGCAGCATGTCCAAGGTATTCTCTCTTGCCGGAATACGCCTCGGCTGGATAGCAACGCACGATAAGGACGTCATTAAAAGCTGCATCTCGCACAGGGATTATAACCTCGTTAGCTGCGGCATGCTTGACGAGGCGATAGGGGCCGTTGCCCTCTCGGGCAGCGATAAGCTCCTTGAGCGCAACAAAAGCATCGTGCGCGAGAACCTCGCCATACTCGACAAATGGGTAAACGACACACCGCAGGTGCACTATGTAAAGCCTCAGGCCGGAACGACCGCGCTTGTTTACTACGATCTCGATATCCCCTCCTACGATTTCTGCCGCGAAATGTATCACAAGACCGGCGCGTTCGTAACTCCCGGCGACTGCTTCGAGCAGCCGCTCAGCTTCCGCGTGGGCTATGCGTGCTCAAAGCAGGAGCTTATCGGCGGTCTTGCCGCGGTGACGGAGTATTTGAACTTGCTGTGATAAGCCAAAAAAGTCTCAGGATGCCCCTGAGACTTTTTTCTTTAGATCTTAATTAGAATTTCAGCTTTTCCATTCGGTCGAATGCCTCGCAGAGCTTATCACGGCCAACTGTGCAGGCAATGCGCACATGCCCCTCGCCCGTTTTGCCGAATGCCGCGCCGTTTGTGACAAGCACATGCGCCTTTTCAAGCAGCTCAGCACAAAACCGAGCCGAGTCGAGCTTTGTTTTTCTTATCGACGGGAAGAGATAAAACGTTCCGTGCGGCTCGTTAAGCTCAAAATACGGAATGCTCCTTATCCTCTCGGCGGCATAAAACACCCGCTCGCGGTATTCTCTTATATAGCGTGCGCGGATATCCTCGCGGTCGTGCAGCGCCTGTATCGCCGCGCGCTGCGAGACCGACGGAGCTGTGTAGATAAGCGCGCCGTTTATCCTCTGCATGGTTTTTATAAGCGCAGGCTCCGCTATAATCGTGCCGACGCGCCAGCCGGTCATGAGATAGTTTTTCGAAAAGCTGTTGAGCGTTACCGTGCGCTCTGCCATGCCCGGCAGCGTGCGCATCGGCGTAAACGGCTCTGAAAACATGTATGATGTGTATATCTCGTCGGCAACTATGAGCAGATCATGCTCTTTTGCTGTCTCGGCAAGCAGGCGCATCGTGTCCGCGCCGTATGCCATTGCCGTCGGATTTGTTGGGTTATTGAATACCATCGCCTTTGTGCGCGGAGTTATCGCTGCATCGAGGCGCTCTTTTTTCATCGCAAAGCCCTCGCTTGCGTAGGTCGGAACCTCGACGTACACTCCTCCGGCAAGCTCGATCTGCTCTCTGTACATCGGAAAATATGGCGAGAAAACAAGCACCTCGTCGCCGGGGTCGAGAATGCCGAGCATAACAAGCGACATTCCAAGGCAGCTCGACGCAGTCACCAAGACGCGCTCCGGCTCGATCGACTGCCTAAAGTCCTCGCTCCATGCGCGGCAAAAAGCGTCTATAAGCTCCGGGTCGCCGTGCGGATCGCCGTAGTGGGTGTGCCCTGCCTTCGCGTCGCGGAAGGCGGCGCTGATTATTTTCTCATCGGTCACGATGTCCGTATCGCCGATACTGAGGTCTATTAGGTCGGTGTATTTTGATATGGCTCCCGTATCGAGAGCAAGTCCGCCGCCGAAGGAGCGGAATCTTTCTGCTATGAATCTTTCCATTGTCCAAAGGCCTTTCGTTTGATCGTTTTATTATGCCACAGCCGCAGCTCATATTCAAGACATGCGGACTTGAAAAAAGCGGAGATGGGGCTATAATACAGACAAAGATATTTATGGAGGGGTTTTTATGAAAAAGATCGCAAAGCGCAGCGTTGAGGTCGAGGTTCAGCCCGAGGATATAAGCCCTCTGGAGCTTTTGCAGCCCGGCAAGCTCAACAAGCGCACGGTTATGCACCTTTTGCGCAAGGTCGATGTCAAAAAGGTCGGCATTGCTGCCGGCGGCGCGGCAGTCGTTTTGTCGGCAGTGAGCCTTACGGGACGCTATACGTTCTATAAGGGCATCGTTTCCAGTGAACTCAAGCGTCAGCTTGCACCTGTGAACAAGAAGCTCGATGAGCTGAAGGCTCAGAACGCAGAGCTTAAGGCCGAGGTCGAGCGCCTTAGCGCACAGCAGTGTGAAAACGAAAAAGATGACTGAGCAAAAAGAATATCGGCATAGTCGTTTACCCGACTATGCCGTTTTTTATGTACCAGCAAGGTTCACTCCTCGTCAGGCTTGTATTCCAATATATCTCCCGGCTGGCAATTGAGAACATCGCAGATGGCCGCCAAGGTGGAAAAGCGGATGGCGCTGATATGACCGTTTTTCATTTTTGATAAATTCACGTTGGCAACGCCGACTCTTGCCGATAGCTCATTCAGGCTCATTTTCCTGTCGGCCATGACACGATCCAGCCGCAAAATGATCTGTCCCATTCTTCCTCCTCCTTACAGGGTCTCATCCGATTCCTTTTGCAGCTGAACACCGTATCTGAAAACAGCCACCAGAGCCATGGTTACAACAAACGCAATCAAAATGCCCCACTGAATGCTGACGTTGGTGCTTTTTCCTGCGGCGAAAAAGCTCTCCAGCATCGTCTCGGCGGCAGACGCAAAAACGGCAACCGGAAGAAGCGAAAATCCAAATCCGCGCATTTTGGCTACGACCTCGCCGCAGAACGGTGACTGGCACTTGGTAAGCACGGAAAACAGCCCCCTGAGCATCCAAAACGCAGCAGTGGCGGACGCTGCAAACAGCGCCGCGAAGATAAACACTTTCGTAAGATCGCTTGCGATATATTCGGCCGGGGAAGCCTCGGCCTGCATGACTTTCGTATTTCCGTCGGAGTGGATCTCGGCAGAATCATATGAGCGGTTAAAGAGCCTAAGCTCCGTTTTAAACTGCTGATCCTCGGGCGGTGTTATCGTACCTGACCCCTCCCCGAGTATCTGCTCAGGGCTGCTTTCGCCCGAATAGCTGAAGCTTCCTCCGATAATATTCCACAATGTATCAAAGCTTTCCGCATTGAAGCGCAGCTCGGTGTTTTCAACAACGCGCACCGTCAGTGCATTATCCGGCAAAGCTGCGACGAAAGCGACCGCAATGCAGCAGAAGATCGTTATAAGCGCCGCTACCACGGTCAAAACCGTCATGACTATCTTTCCCGCCTTGCCAAACAGTCGGAATTTTGAAATAGTATCGGAATTCATGTATGCTGTTCCTTTCTGCGAAAGGCGCTCTGCCCGAGCGTCCCTGTGATAGATAGCTGTATTATAGCATTGTTTTGCGCGCAATGCACCAAAAATTAAGAACGCAGTGCGGCTTTAGAGAGTTCTTCCATTCATCACTGTCCAAGCTGCAATCACGGCCGTCAGCAGAACGGTGATCGCCGCCGATAAAAGCCGCGTCCGCCGCTTTTTCTGCATTCCGAGAATGGTTACGGCAACGATTGCCGCACATGATACCACCGTCAGCAGATGCCGTGGAAACGAGCCAAGCATTTGCATAAAATAGCTTACTCCCATAAGAGCGACTATTGTATTTCCTACGCCGAGTATCGCAGCGCCCAAGACATTCTGCCGCTTTGCAAGGAATGCGATCGCTCCGCCGGGGAGGGTCAGCAGAGAAATGGGCAGCCAAATGCCCGTGTAGTAGTAAAGCGCCTTGTCCAAGCCGATCGTCGGCAGCTCAACGAGGTAAATTACCGGCTGGCTTATGAGGAAAAACACAAGGCATTTGAGACCGGCCTCCCATGCACTTTTGCAGTTTGACACGATCAAAACCGCAAACAGCACCCACCACTCGAGCGTGACGGCAATGTCCTGAAACGAAGTGTCGTGCAGGATCGGTATCTGATTTATTACGCCGACATAGATACCAGTGATCACCGCAAAACCGCAGACTATCGGCCATGTCATCGGCAGGCTGCCGAACGCAGCGGATATCTTCTTCATTTCTCAGCCTCCGACCGAAGATATCGTACCGTCGGCATTGAAGCTGACCGTTACCGTGTAGTCCTCGATCGCTACGGGCATATCGCCTAATGTTTTTGAGAAAGTAAGCTTGACATTCTCCGTACCGGTACCTTTATGTGAAAACTCGAAAATGTAAGTATCTCCGTTTTCGCGGCAGTCATCCAAAGCAAGCGACTCGGAATCGGAATTTTCAAGATCATATGTTTCGCCGCCGACATACGGAAGCAGAATAGTAATCTCTTTTTTATCGTCGCTCAGCTTATACTGAACATCTTTGTCTATCTCTTTCTGCTCTGCCGGGAACATCGGAATATCATATCCCATTTTTGTCTGATAGAGCATAACGCCGATCGACGCCGAAAACGCAATGACAACGACCGCTGACACAACGGCAGCAGCCTTTGCTCCGGCATGCGTTTTTCCGTTCTCATCGCCGAAGGACCAGCCGTCCTCCCAGAGAGCGTCGATCTCGGCGCGCTTTGCAGGGCGGATGTGATAGAGAGCAATCGCAATGAAAATCAGCGATCCGACGGCGCAGAACGCAATATCCATGCCCGTAACATTGCCGTCAAACACGGCGATGAAAGCGGAGACATCGGTCAGAGTATGCATAATGATAACGCCCCAGATATTTCTCGAGCGAACGAATACGGCGCCATAGAATATGCCGATGGCCGCAGTGTAGATGACCTGAATGATAGCCGCGAAGGCATCGCCGGTCACAATCACATTCACAGCATGAAGAAGGCCGAACGCCGCACCGGAAACCAAAACGCTGAGGAATATTCTGTTCGGCTTATCCTTCCAGATGCGCATCAGGTTGGATGCGGCAAAGCCACGGCAAAATACCTCTTCGGACACGCCGGGGCCGATGCCATGGAATATAGCGGCGATAACGGCGGTCGTTCCGGCAACAAGCGGAGCGTCATAGACCTTTATCTGCAAAAGATTCCACAGCGGAACGATGAGTTCCGGCAGCGAAAGCAAAATGCCGAGCTTCAGAAATCCGCCTTTAAAACCGAAATTACACCTTCCGCGGAAAAAGATCGGCATTATCAGCATCAGCAATCCGGCGATAATAAGTCTTGCAATATCGTCATTTATCTGATACAGCAGCGAATCCTCACCTCCGATCGACCTGAACATGAGTTCGGTCAAAATGGAAATAGTATCGCGCAGTACAAAAAAGGCCAGCGGAACAAACAGTGCGGTAAATAGCGCGTTATTTAGAAATCTATGCTTCGCGGGTTTTTCCATAAAAGCTACCTCCGATTGTGATAAGCGTAAATTATTTAACGTAAAACGTTAAATGCATGGTATCACGGAGCTTAAGATATGTCAAGCGCAATTTAATGTTTATCATTAAAAAATTGATGTTTTGCATAGGTAAACCGTATAAAAAGCTCCCGTATCGCAGGATACGGGAGCTTTTGCGTCCTTATTTTGATTTCGGCTCCGGTTTTTCTCCGGCAAGGGGCAAACCGTTTACGGCATTGCGTGCAACGACATACAGCACCGAGCACAGCGGAACGCTTATAAGCATTCCGACAACGCCCATTGCATTGCCGCCTATCGTGACGGCAACGAGGACCCAAATGCCCGGCAGACCGACGGATTTGCCGACAACCTTGGGGTAGATGAGGTTGCCCTCAAACTGCTGAAGGACAATGATAAACACAACAAACCACACGGCCTGGATAGGCTTTACGAGCAGGATCAGGAACGCACCGATAGCTGTTCCTATAAACGCGCCGAACACTGGTATCAGTGCCGTGAAGCCGACAAGCACGGATATCGCCGGGGCATACGGCATGCGGAATATCGACATGCCGATAAAGCACAATACGCCGATGATGACAGCTTCTGTAAGCTGGCCGGTTATGAAGTTTGTAAACGTGCGGTTTATAAGGTCGAGCATATCGAGAAGCTTCTGCATCTTCTCGGGCTTCATGAGCTTTGCAAGCACCTTTTTCGACTGCCGCTTGAGCGTTTCCTTCTGAGCAAGAACATAGATGGAAAACGCAAGCGCCAGCACGATGTTTATGACCGCCGTTACGATCGACGTCGTTGCCGACAGGGTGGTGTTCAAAACAGCCGTGCCGCCGTCCTTGAGGATCTGAATAAACTTATCCGTATCAAAGCTGAATTGCGGCAGCTCCACTCCGTACTTATCCAAGCGCAGTGCCAGAGCTTCCCACCAGCTTTCCACCTCGGACACATACGAGGGCACCATGCTCACAAGCGAGGACACGGAATCGCTCAGCTCCGGCATGATAATGAATATGACAGCAAGGATAATGCCGATGACCAGCAGTATGCTCAGCAGAAGGCATATCGGGCGCTTCATTTTTTCGACCCATTTGCCCTTGCATTTGCTCAAAAGCTTCATCCACAGCCGCTCGATCGGCCGCATGATGACATTGACCACATACGCTATGCACAGGCCGATCACAAACGGCGAGATGAGAGAATATAGCTCGCCGATGTATTTAAACAACAGCTTGTGATTATATATCGCCCATATGAGAAGCACCGTGAACGTTATGATGAGCAATATTCGTTTTACGGCTTTTTTACTGAGTTCCAATGCTAAGCCCCCTTCTCACACTCTTACTGCACGCTGAACAGGATATCGCCGTAGGTAGGATACGGCCAGAACTGCTTTGCCGTATTGATTTCAAGTCCGTCAACGCTCGCTCTGAGCGCTTCCTGCGCAGGAAGCACCTTGTCGCGGAAAACGGATGCTCTTGTGTAGTTATCCGAATACTCGTCGGCAGACTCGGCAGCCGCCGAAAGAGCGCGAACATTTGTCACCGTTTCGCTCATAAGCGCACTTATTTTTGCCGCCTGCTCCTTTTCAAAGCCGTTATCGATGCCGAGCTGCGCCTTGGCGATGGCCGTATCGCTCAGCTGCTTTGAATAGGCGCTCGCCGCCGGGAGAATATCCTGCCAGACCATCTCCTGCATGGTCTGCGCCTCGATGCGGATCACCTTGCAGTAGTTATCAAGCTTCATCTTGTAGCGCGCGGCAAGCTCTATCTCGGAATACACTCTGTGGCGCGCGAAAAGATCGACGTTCTTTATATCGAGATAATACGGCACACAGTCCACAGTCGTGCGGAAGTTTTTAAGTCCGCGCGCAGCAGCTTCCTTGAGCCACTCTTCACCGTAGCCGTTTCCGTTGAATATGATGCGCTTATGCTTTTTTATGACGCTGCGGATAAGCTCGTGCAGGCTCGTTTCAAAATTATCGGCATTCTCCAAAATGTCGGCATATTTGCGCAGCGACTCGGCAACGGCGGTGTTCAGAACGACATTTGCGCCGGATATGGACGTTGACGAGCCGAGCATACGGAACTCAAATTTATTGCCTGTGAAAGCAAACGGAGATGTGCGGTTGCGGTCGGTCGCGTCGCGCGCAAACTTGGGCAGAACATGGACGCCGACCTTTATCTGCTCCTTTTCCTTGCCGCCGTAGGGCGTGTCGTTTTCTATCGCCTCAAGTATCTCCTCAAGCTCTTCGCCGAGGAACACCGAGATTATCGCCGGGGGCGCTTCGGCAGCGCCGAGGCGGTGGTCGTTTGCAGCGCTTGCAACGGATATGCGCAGCATATCCTGATAATCATCGACAGCCTGCAAGACCGCACACAACATCAGCAGAAACTGAGCGTTTTCATACGGAGTTTCGCCCGGCTCGAGAAGGTTTAACCCAGTGTCGGTCGTCATAGACCAGTTATTGTGCTTGCCAGAGCCGTTAACGCCGGCAAAGGGCTTTTCGTGCAGCAGGCACACCATGTCGTACTTACGGGCAAGCTTTTGCATAAGCTCCATTGTTATCTGGTTGTGGTCGGCCGCGATATTGGTTGTCGTATAGATCGGCGCAAGCTCGTGCTGGGCAGGCGCGACCTCGTTATGCTCGGTTTTTGCAAGAACGCCGAGCTTCCACAGCTCCTCGTCAAGCTCCTCCATGAACGCGGCAACGCGAGGCTTTATCGTCCCGTAATAATGATCATCCAGCTCCTGGCCCTTGGGCGGCTGCGCGCCGAAGAGCGTTCTGCCGGTGTACATTATATCCTTACGTTTTTCATAAACGCTTTTGTCGATGAGAAAATACTCCTGCTCCGGGCCGACGGTCGTCTTTACGGCTGTGACGTCGTTATTTCCGAACAGCCGGAGCACGCGCAGTCCCTGACGGTTGAGAGCCTCCATAGAGCGCAAAAGCGGCGTTTTCTTATCCAGCGCTTCGCCGCCGTAGGAGCAAAACGCCGTCGGTATGCAAAGGACGTTATCCTTGATAAACGCATACGAGGTCGGATCCCACGCAGTGTAGCCGCGCGCTTCAAACGTTGCGCGCAGTCCGCCGGTCGGGAAGCTTGACGCATCCGGCTCGCCCTGAATAAGCTCCTTGCCGGAAAACTCCATGATTATTCTGCCGTTATCGCTGGGTGAAATAAAGCTGTCGTGCTTTTCGGCGGTGATGCCGGTCATCGGCTGGAACCAGTGCGTAAAGTGCGTTGCGCCTTTTTCTATCGCCCAATCCTTCATCGCGTTTGCAACTATCTCGGCCGTTTCGCCGTCAAGCCGCTCGCCGAGCTTTATTGAGCGTTGGACCTGCTTATACGCCTGTTTTGGCAGCCGCGCCTGCATAACGCAGTCGTTAAACACCATAGAGCCAAACAATTCAATTACATTTTTCATTAGCAGATCCGCCTTTCGTGCATTGGGGCATAAAAGCGCCCTAATAGAGGAATTATATTACCCGATGCTCATTTTTGTCAACGCTTATATGTAAAAGCGTTGACAAACATATCACAGACGTGTATACTAACTGTACTAATAAAACCCATACAGTTGTTCGATCTGCTGCTTGGATTTGTGAAAGAAAAGCTCATGAAAGACACGCTTAAAAACAATCTGCTGTGGATAGCTCTTTTGGCTGCCATATCGGCAATAACGATAAAGATCGTCACGTCCTGCTCAAAAGGCTTTTCGTGGGAACGTTTTGTATGCTTTTTAAAGGGTGCTGATCCTGTGTGGATAATGCTTGCCGTGCTGTGCGCATTTGGCTTTATCTACTTTGAGGGACTTGGTCTGCAGTGCACCTGCCGCTTCTTCGGGCATGGTTTTTCCGCCGGAAAGGGCATTATTTTTTCCGCCTCCGATATTTTCTTTTCCGCGATCACGCCGTCTGCAACCGGTGGCCAGCCGGCAGCGCTTATTTTCATGCTCAAGTACGGAACTCCGGCGGCAGTGTCCGCCATTGCGTTGCTTTTGAACCTCGTGATGTACACGGTCGCCATACTTATAATAAGTGCCGTGTGCTGCATCGCCCATCCCGGCATTCTTTTGCGCATGAATCTTGTACCTAAGCTTTTCATAGCCTTCGGCGTCATTGTTCAGGCAGCGTTTATCGCGCTGTTTCTCATGTGCATTTTCAACGAAAAGCTCATCCTCAAGGTTTGCCGCTGGGGGCTGAAGCTGCTGTGCAAAATGCATATTTATAAGGATTATGACGCGCAGTACGAAAAACTGCTTGCAATGATAAAGCAGTATAAGGACTGCGGCGCACTGCTGAAAAAGGAAACCGGGCTGCTAATAAAGGTGTTCCTGTGCAATCTTGCGCAGCGTCTGTCAGTGATACTTGTTTCGGTTTGTGTGTTTCTTGCGGTCGGCGGCGAGGCAAAGTGCGCGTTCAAGGCGTTTTCCGTGCAGGCGCTTGCCGTGCTCGGCTCGAATGCGGTTCCCATCCCCGGAGCGGTCGGTGTTGCGGATTTCATCCTGCTCAGCGGATTCAGGCAGATCGTACACGATCCTGTGAGCGTTGAGCTTTTAAGCCGCGGCATCAGCTTTTATGCAACGATTGTTTTCTGCGGTGTTCTTTTGCTCTGCGTACTTATAAAAAGAAAGCTTAAAAACGGTGATAAGATATGACTTCAAAGAAAATGGCCGTCGGCCTTACATGCTGCTATTTCAAGCATCTCGGCTGGCCGGCGCGTCAGATAATGACTAACCCGATACTTACCGCAGTGATCGGCGCTTATATGGACACGAAGCTCTCGACCCGGCGTATCAACGGCTTTATCCGCGCAAACGCGCTTGACATGAGCGACTATGTTAAGCAGGATTACCGCTGCTTCAACGACTTTTTCACCCGACAGGTGAAGGAAGGCGCGCGCCCGATAAACACCGACCCCGACACGCTCATCTCCCCCTGCGACGGATACATGTCGGCATACAAAATAAGCAGCGACTCCGAGTTTGCGATAAAAAACAGCTATTACAACGTCGAAGATCTCGTCGGCGGCGCGGACATCGCGGGCGATTACATAAACGGCACCTGCCTCGTACTGCGGCTTGGCGTTGAGAATTACCATCGCTATTGCTACATCGACGGCGGCTTCAAAAGCCGCAACTGGCACATTCAGGGTCGCTATCATCCCGTGCAGCCGATAGTCGTGCGCAAGCGCCCGGTGTTCATACAGAACACTCGAGAATACTGCATGCTGTACACCGAAAATTTCGGCACCGTTGTGCAGATTGAGGTCGGCGCATGCCTCGTCGGCAAGATCGAAAACTACCGTCAGGCAGGCGTTATTCATCGCGGCGAGGAAAAAGGTCTGTTCCGCTTCGGCGGCTCGACGATCGTTCTGCTGTTCAAAGAAGGTGTGCTTGATCTTCCGCAGGAAATTTTCGAGCAGACCCTGCGCGGCAAGGAAAAGCCCGTAAGATTCGGCAGCGCCATATGCAAAAAGTCGGATCATTAAAGAATCACAAAAAATACTATTGCATAGCAAAAAGCCTGTCCTCCCGGACGGGCTTTTTGATTTCTTAATTCATTTACCTCAAAGTGCGTAGATCCTGCGTTGGTGCAGAAGCTGTCTATCCTGCAAAACCAAGAAACAAAACAAGCCGGAGGATATCGTGGAACTGGGCATACGCATAGCCGTCGGTACAGCCTGCCGGTGCTGCGTTTCCGGCGGCGGCTTCGATCTGCGCGAGGTCGCGATAAGCGAGCACGAATCACTATACGACGTTCCGACCGAGTTTCGTCGGGAAACGACATACATATGATTGTATAATCGTCATGTCAGCACAAATTATGCACAATTATTTTCTTATATAACTGGCTATTTCGCTGTTTTTAAACTTTTTGTATGAATACCGTTGCAAGTGATGTAATAATTCTGTATAATATTTGTCGTATGTTGACACTATGATTTTTGCAAATGGAGCAAGGAGGAAAAAATGAGAACACGAATTATCAGTCTGGTAATGGTTCTGGCGCTCGTATTCACGCTGCTGCCCGTTTATGCCATTGCCGATGCCGTATCCGTCACAGGAAACGACGATACAACGGACAGTCAGAGTATCGATATTCAGGATATCGTCGGGAAAATACAAGCCCTGATCAAAGGCGGCGACCCCAACGGCGAGCTTGAGAATCTTCTGAAAGGGCTTAATATCGACACGATCGTCCAAATTCTCGAAAAGCTCGGCCTTGACAGCAATACCGCCAAGCAGCTCCTTGAAAAGCTCAAGGATATGGATATGAAAACGCTTTACGAGACCTTAAAGAAGCTTCTTGAAAACGGCAGCTTCAACAGCCAGGATATTATTGATATCCTCAAGTACTTGTTCGGTGATAGCAACGGCAATATCGACACCGATAAGATTATTGAGATCCTCAAGGGACTCATCGGCGGTGACGGCGATATCGGCGGAATTCTCGGGCAGCTTGATGCATACACTCTTCTCAAGGCTATCGCCGGACTTATCGGCAGCAAGCTTGATGTTACCGGCCCCAAAAACGTTACCGTGAATGAAGGTGAGACCGCGACCTTCAACGTAAAGGTCAACGGCAATGCATCCGGCCTCAAGTACATGTGGATCGAGCCTTCCGTCGTCAAGGGTCTTGACCTCGGCGGCATCGACTTTTCCGGCAGCAAGCTTGAGATCGCAATGAAGCTCTTCCAGGCTCTGAGCAAGGTTTCCCTCAGCACCACTGACACTCTTGCGCTTAAGAACACCGCAGCCGCGGATAACGGCCGCACCTTCGCATGCGTGATCTATAACATCGCACTTAAGGACATCACTCTGTTTGTGACCGACGAGGCAAAGCTCACCGTTACCCCGGTCGTCCCCTGCCAGCACGTCAAGGTCATCGACACTCCGGCCATCGCAGCTACCTGCACCACCGACGGCCGCACCGAAGGCAGCCACTGCAGCGTGTGCAATGAAGTTCTCAGCGTATCCGAGGTCATCAAGGCCACCGGCCACGATTTCAGCGACCTCGACGGTATCCGCTGCAAGAACTGCGGCGAATATGTTCCCTTCCCCTTCACCGACGTTCCCAAGACCGCTTGGTGCCGCAGTGATGTTGAGTATGTATGGCAGCACGGCATCATGAAGGGCATTTCCGCCACCAAGTTCGGCCCGGACACCAAGATGACGCGCGCAATGTTCGTCACCGTCCTCTATCGTATGGAGGGCTCGCCTTCCGTTGAAGGCATGCAGATCCCTGCATTCACCGATATCGGCGCAAAGTGGTGCTACGACGCGATCATCTGGGCATATAACGCCGGAGTCACCCTCGGCAAGACCGCCACGACGTTCGCTCCCAACGACTCCATAACGCGCGCTGAGATCGTCACCATGGTCTATCGCTACTCCGGTTCCCCGACCGTCAGCGGCGTTCCCAACTTCACCGACGCGGCCAGCGTAGGCGCATGGGCACGCGACGCGATCATCTGGGCAACCTCTGTTGGTGTTGTCAACGGCTACACCGATGGCAGCTTCGGCCCCAACAAGACCGCTCTCCGCTCCGAGATGGCAGCAATGCTCCATCGCTACATGGAGTTTGTCAAGGCATTCTGATATCTAAAGTCAAAGCTCCTGCAAGATGATCTTGCAGGAGCTTTTTTATATGTGTAGTTATCTTTATCGCATCCCACAGGGCGATATAAGCCTCGACGAGCTGCGAACTGCCATGCTTTCAGACCTCTCGGAGAAAGAGCTTAGCAGCGCTGTCAAGGTCTACAGACACGCATACGGCGACACGATAAGCGAGGCCGAGGCTTTTGAGGAAATCTGCTGCGATGCGCTGGGCAAGATAAGCTGACAAGAGTCGAACACGTATCGCCTGTCAGCGCGCTCTTCCGGCTACTTTTGCCTTGTAGTTTTGTCGGGCAGATTTTTGCTCAGGCAAGGCAAAGCTCGCTGAGAATACTGCCGTATTGTCAAGAGCTTTAACGCAGCATGGGCTAAAAGCTGCCGTCAAAACCGATGCGTGTTTGACTCTCGTCAGCTTAAACATCTTTGCCGGAACGGAGCACGACAGTGCAAACTACGGCAAGGTACAGGAGAGCTTCCGCAAGCACACCGCCGAGACTGCGAACAAAGGCAGAGCACCGCCGAAAGGTGGGGTGAGGTTTAGCCGTGCTCAGCGCGGCCGGAGTGTCGAGATTGAAACCATGGAAAACAACCGTTTTGAACGGTTGCGTGCTATGCGCGGACATTTGCCTAAAGAATTGTTTGCATTTACTTCTGGAAAGTTTTATATTTACAGTAATCAATCGTTTACTGATTATACGATCTTGGCAACAGCAAATATCACTAAACAGAACAAAGCATATATTGAGGATTTTATAGAGGAGGTTAGTAATGGAACTTTCCCCAGCTCAGAAACATTTAATCAATGGACTTCATCTTTTCGGCGTGGAAAGGGACGCAATAGTTGGTATAGCAATGATGCTGAATACTCCCGAAATGCTCGACGAAATGATGGAGTGGATGGCGGAGCACATCGAGGCAGGAACGCATCAGAGGCTGAAAACGGAATATTTTCTCAGAAAGACAGCCGAGATAACAAAACGGCAGTAAAGAAAAAATTCTCTATGGAAGTGCCCGTAGAGGAAAAGAAAAATCTTATAGCGTTGCACAACCTTGATGAAACAAAGCTTCATCTTGCAGCTCTGTCAAACATATAGAATTTCTCCGTATGTTTTGCGCATCCATGGGCAAGAATTGCGGCTGCATTTAATGCCAACAGCATACAAGAAAAATGCAGCCGCCTTAGAGGCAGCTGCATTCCATCTTTCTGGATTATCAATTAATCCTTATTATTACACGATTCTGCGGTCACGGACCTGAGAGTCGTAATGCTTATTCAGCAACGGGCGAATGACATAGTAGATGAGCTTGTTTTCGCCATTGGTCATATACAGGGTAAAGGTTCCGACAAAAGCGAGGAAAGCGAACATGGCGACCTTGCCGCCGATCTTTGCAACAGTTTTCATTATTACCTTATCCTCCTATTAATATGCAGCGCTGTCGTCAAACTCAACGAGCGTGGGATCAAGAGGCTCCTCGCCCAGAACGACGGACATGTAGCCGTTTACGCAGTTACGCATATCCTGACGGGAAACAGTGCGGCAGTCCTCAAGGTCATGCTCGATGAAGATGAAGTGGAAGCCGAGATCCCTTGCCTGCTCTTCCATGAGAGCGTGAACGCCGAGCATGCCCTTGCAGGCGATGTTGTCGTTCATGAGCACCATGTCGCAGTTGAAGTTCTTTGCCCACTCCCAGATGGCGTTGACATTGTCCCAGCCGCCGACGGCGTGGTGACGCATGGTTGCCTTCTCGGAGAACAGAGCAAGATCCTTGATTGCCTCGTCGGGATCTTCGGTGTTGATCATGTTGTGACCCATGGTGGAGTCCATGTTCAAGACGATATTGATGCCCCAGCAGTTCTGGATCCAGGTCGGGAAATCGGTGTAGTAAACAGCGGAGGGTCCCCACAGGAATGCGCGGTGACGGGTTCTGCCGCCGAACGGCTCCTTCTTCTCTTCATACGCCTTGCGCATGATCTTGATGACCTGGCGGTCGACCTTGTTGAAGTAAGGATCGGTTCCGTTTACGGATGCCCATGCATACAGACGATAAAGCGTCTCGGCAATGCCGCACAGAGCCGAATACGGGGTCTTGAAGTAGTCCCACTTTTCAAGCTCTATAGTGTTCTGCTCATTCATGAGCTTTGCGTACTTAAAGAGATTATCCCAGTCGTACTTCACGCCGTACTCTTTTTCGACGAAAGCGATGGCGTCCTTGAGCATCTGAGTGGAATACGGATGTGCGCCCGGCTCGTTGTGGATCATGGCCAGGGTTACGGGGAAGTCCGGCATGCCTATGCGGCGGCGCTGGAACATGGAGGTCGCCTCGGATGCGTTGCAAGGCATGTTGGTCGAGATCATTGCCTTACCGATGAGGGGGAATGCGTCGTCGAGTGCAACACCGGTCTCGGCCGCGCAGCGCGAGCAGACGTCGGCAGGAAGTCCGAAGGACTCGGCAACGTCGATGTAATAAGGCTCGATGTGCTGGTCAACGTCGCAGATGATGAACTCGGGCAGAGTCTGGAGGGGGAACGGAACGAGCTCTTTGAAGCCCATCATGAACAGCGGAGGCAGAACCTCGTCCATGGGAACGATGCGGTCGGTATCCTTGCCGCCTCCGAGACGACGGTCGTTGGACAGACAGAACGCAATCTTCTTGGTCAGGCTGCGGACGATAGCGTGCATGCACTTGTGTGCCGTGACCAGCTCGTAGCCGCGGAAGCCTTCAAACAGGCGGTCAATAAACATGAATGTGCCGAGGTAAGAGCCCATCCAGCGATACTCCCAAAAGCCCTTAAGGCAGGGGATCGGAGCGGATGCGACCATCATTGCCATGGAAGCGAGGTTCTTCAGCCATGCGCCGTAGTCGACCATGGTGTCCTTAACGCCGCGCCACTCACGCCATTTTGCAACGCCGGTCTTGTCGTAGTAACGGTCTCTCTGGCCGCCTACGCCGTTCTCGGCCTGCCATATGGGATCAAAGCGTTCAAGCTTTTTATCAACAGCTGCTATTACTTTATCGAACATCATTACTTACCTCCCTGAATGGACTTGATCTCCAGGGATTCGATGAACGCCTGGAAACGTGTACGAAGCTGTCCGACTGCGCCGAGGGAATACTCCTTCTCGATGGTGCAGCAAGGAATGTGCTTTTCGTTCGTGAAGATGTGGTTTGCAAGAACCTTCTCATAGCTCCAGAACTCGCAGAACTTCATGTTTTCGTAGATGATGCCGTCAGCCTTGAAATCTTCAACGAGTTGGGCCGCGATAGCGTGACGCTGGTCGATCTTGAAGCCATCCATAAAGCGTGCGCACTGGTTCCAGTACAGGTAGTGGCGGCAGATGGCGTCGAACGCGGTCTCGCCTTCCTTGATCTCAATCTGCTCTCTGCTGGGGAACGAGCCGAAGCAGTAGCGGTCGGCAACGACCATTGCACCGCACATTTCGATAAGCTTTGTGAACTCGGGGTCATCGACCTCGCTTCCGACAAGTGCAACGCGGGCGCGGAACGGGAACTTCTCTTCCGGCTCGCGGGTCTTGATCTCTTCAAGAGTCTCCTTGAGGTAAGGCAGGATCAGCTTATGGGGGCAGACCTGGCTTACGAGCTGGATGACATGGAACTCATAGCCGGTGATGGGCGGATTATCGAGCTTGCGGAAGTTGCCGATCTCGGTGATGATGCGGCTGAGCTCGTTGTGCTGCTCGATAGCCTTGCGCATAGCCTCATCGGAGACATCAACTCCAAGACGGTTCTTCATCTCGTCAACGACTTTGAGCTTAAGCTGAGCTTTGTAGTAATCAAGGTTGGTCTGATCGCCCTTCATGGGAGGATCGATCTGGGTAACGAAGAATCCGTCGTGCTTAACGGGATTGATGAGGAAGAAGTGCTCTTCCATACGCTCCATGGTCGCGCAGCTTTCCGCGCCGAACAGGCAGCTGAGGTAGTTGTATCCGCCTTCGATGGCGCGCTCAAGAATGGAGCGTGCATAGGGGCAGGTACGGTTTGTCATGTAGTAGTTTGCGATATCGCTGGACGTGCAATTGGGAGCGCGCAGTCTTGAAGAGAAGCAGCCTTCAAGATTGAGAAGGACTTCGGGTATGTAATAGCAGTTGTAACCGAGTGCTATCTGCCCATCCTCCACTGCCTTGGTGACAAGCTCATTCTGAGCGTCCTGCAGCAGGTTTTCAAAATAGATCAGATGTTTTAGGTCTTTCATTTGCAACCCCTTCCGCTTATTTAAAATTTTTGCTTACCAGTTTCCAGTATGGTTTCCCATACCCCTTCGCATGATTATACTTTAGGTTTAGCCGAAATGTCAAGTTTATGTCAAAAGTATTTCCAAATTTATTTTGCCAATTCTCAGTTCCCGAACGCTTGGTCAACGCACTGTCCGACTACTCGAACAGACCTCGGCAGATTTCTATATATTTTGGCAGGACGCCCTCGAAATCGAGCCCGTAATGACGCGGCGTATTTCGCTTTGCGGTGCGCTCTATCGCGGCGGTGACAAACTCCTCGGCAGCATTGAGCGCATCCTCAAGAGCCGCTCCGCGAGTCAAAAGTGCCGCAAAGGCCGAGGCAAAGACATCTCCCGCGCCGTGGAAGGTGCCGTCGAGAGCCTCGTTCATGACCGAACACAGCCGGCCGCTTTTGTTATCGCGCGCAACTATGCCGACCTTCCCCGGCTCTGCGCTGACACCCGTCACGGCAACAAAATCCGGCCCCAGCTCGGAGAGCCTGTCGATAAGCTCAGTGACATACGCCATGCTGTGAGTACCGGGTCTGTATTCCATACCGGTCAGTAAGCATGCCTCGGTTATATTCGGCGTTATGATATTTGCTTTTTTAATGAGTCGACGGAAACACTCCGCCATCCAGTCACCGAGGTTCGCGTAGTATTTGCCGTTATCGGCCATGGCAGGATCGACAATGACGAGCGTCTCGTCGTTTTTCAGAAGCTCGATCGCGCGCTCGAGCAGCTTTCCCTGCGCCTCGGAGGCGAGATAGCCGGAATATATTGCATCGAACCTTAGTCCCAGGCTGTGCCAATGCTCGGCGATCGGGACTATATCCCCGCTCAGGTCGGTAAACGTCCAGTCAGTGAAGCCGCCGGTATGGGTGGATAAAAGAGCCGTCGGTATGCAGCAGCACTCAACTCCCGTTGCGGAAACTATAGGAAGAGCAACTGTAAGCGAGCATTTTCCCATTCCGGACAGATCATGAACAGCCGCCATTCTCGGCAGCTTAGGCAGTTTTTCCATAGTGTCTCCTACCTTATTATTAATTGAAATATCGTATTGATTTTAACACAGACCCGGCGCTTGTGCAACTCTATACAAAATCTGCTCAATGTATATATCTTTCAAAATTTTTAACCAAATTTTTATAGATTTTTGCTTATAAAAAGCTATCTTTACCATAATATGTCTTGAATTCTCGGTTACAATATAGTATCATTAGATATAATATTAATTAATAGCCGCCGGGCTGCTTCCGTGAGCAACGGCTGACTGCTTCCCTGCCGAAAGGCAGAGATAATCGATGCCGCATGGATAACGCTCGCCGGTATAGGTATTAGTATGGATCTTTGGGGGAAAGGAGGACAAAACTGAATAGCATGGTAAAATTAGAAAAGTTCAGCAAGCCTGCGCTTACCGTACTGTTTGTACTTGCTGTTTTTCTGTTTGCTGTTTTTGTGCTGAGCACCAACGCAAGCGCTGATGGAGTCGATGCCACCGCTGCGGTCGAGACAGAATCTGCTACGTCCGTCATGTCGGTATTCGAGGGGATCGGTCTTAAAAACACCGAGTATCCCGACGCAAACTTCATCAACTTCCTGCTTTGCCTGCATGGCTATGAAAAGCTCCCTGCCAATGCTACCGTGACCGTTACGGCATATCTGCCTGTTACCAACACCGTTTTCTGGCGCTCTACCTTTGACAAGGCTTATCTCACTTTCAAAGATGTGATTAACCCTGTGGGACACGGTACTCTGCTCAGGCTTCCTGCCGACTGCGTAATCAAGATCGAAGTCAACGGAGCCGACATTGACGGTTGGGATCTTATCTACGGCAGCACTGTTGAAGAGGCCATCATATGGCATCCCAGCAGCGGCATGTCCGGTCCGGCTGCCGACTATGTTCCCGGCAACGCTACATACATGTTTATGAGCAATCTGGGAGGCCACGTCGTTCACCTGAACATAGATGGTGTACACGGCGGCGATTCCGACGCGGATGCAGATGCTGACGATGATGCGGATGCCGACGCCGATGCGGACGCCGATGCCGATGCGGACGCCGATGCTGATGCTGATGCCGATGCGGACGCCGATGCTGACGCTGACGCGGACGCGGATTCAGATTCGGACGACGATGACGATCATCACGATCCTAAAATGGGGGACGAGCGGAACATTGTGCTGATCTCAGCTATTGCAGTTGTCAGCCTGGCAGCATTCACTGCCACTTATCGCAAGAAGGAAAATAACTGATCATATGTGGGCGATTAGTTGACTTATTGCTTAAGTGCATATAAAATAGGAGTGGTTGTAAACCATTCCTATTTTTATTTGCTTGAGGTGCATAATGAGCAGACGCAGCAGACGAAAAAAGCACATTGACCACGCAAAAAAGCCTACCGCCGAGCAGCTTGCAGCGCGGACCAAAAAAGCCGTTATCATCGGTTCGGCAGTTGTTTTGGCCATAGTCGCCGCGGTGGTGATCCTGTATCTCGTTTCCGCCGGCAAAAAGGACGATGCGCTTGCTTCGTTTGATAAGAAGGCCGAGCTTCTGCGCGAGCAGGTGCTCTCGGACAAGCGCAGCGACGAGATATTGGGCGATATCGAAGAGGGGCTTCCGGACAACGTTGTGTTTCTTTCCGTTTGCAGCGGCGAGGAGCGCGCAAAGGTTTTCACCGGAACGGGCGTTGACCGCAAAGCCGCATGGCTGAGCGCATACAATCAGGCAAAAAGCTTCATTGAAAACGAAAATTACAATGCTATTTGGCTCAAAGCCGACCTCATGAGCGAGGCAAAAACATACGATACGGTCGAGTTTTCAACCGAGCTGCACCACTACAGGCCCGAATTTTTCAGATACGGCATAGCCTTTGACAAGAACTTTGAAACAGCTCTTCTGGAAGCCGAGCTTAACGGCGCCAAGATACTCGACTATGAAAACGAGTGCGTTGACGAAAGCTATCTGAACACATACCTGAAAAAAGCCGGCCGCAGCACACTCTCCTCCCTGCCGGACAGCTATGTTGTTTTCAAATGCGTCGGCTGGATGTGCGATGAAAACGACGAGGTTTACGATCTCATAAGCGACATTGACGATTACGGCAGGCGCAAGGTCGACACCGTGGACAAGGAGTACGCCGCCGAGCTTGTCAAGAACGCCTCTGGCTTCCTTATTGACCAGGTCAAGGACGACGGAAGCTTTGTTTACGGCTACTATCCGAGATTCGATAAGAATATTGATAATTACAACATTGTCCGCCATGCGAGCACGCTTTGGAGCCTTGTTTGCCAATACAGGATGACCGGCAACGAAGAGCTTGTTCCCGTTATCGACAGAGCTATAGATTACATGGTTGAAAACGCAATAGTCGAGCGAAACGACGAGATATCGTATCTGTACGAGGAGAAATCGGACGAGATCAAGCTCGGCGGCTGCGGCGTTGCCGTCGTTGCGCTGACAGAGTACATGGACGCGTTCGGCTCGGACAAATACAAGGACCTTGCCATAAAGCTCGGCAACGGCATACTCACCATGCTCGATCAGAACAGCGGCGAATACTATCACGTTTTGGACGGCGAGTTTATCAAAAAAGAGCAGTTCCGCACCGTTTATTACGACGGCGAGGCGACCTTTGCACTGTGCAGGCTCTACTCCCTCACCTCGGACGAGAAGTGGCTCGACGCGGCAAAAAGCGCCGTTGAGCATTTT
>ERZ824488.1794-NODE-1794-length-21782-cov-3.892760_pt1 | contig 21782 bp, 19 predicted proteins | sample MGYA00519936_ERZ824488 | MGnify/ENA primary metagenome ERZ824488 (study PRJEB31778, sample SAMEA3449153) | human gut metagenome | biome: human gut; feature: human-associated habitat; material: faeces | place: United Kingdom | collected 2010/2012 ... | reverse complement strand
AGCTCAACATAGCCGTTCTCACGCAGGTTTTTCATCGCGATGCTGACGCTCGGCTTGGAAAAATGGAGTGCATTGGCGATGTCCACCGCGCGGACGGAACCGTTCTGACGGCTGAGGATGAGAATGGTCTCCAGATAGTCCTCGGCAGATTTCTGAATTTTCATAACCCGATCACCATAGCTTCCGCGCGGCGAAAGCATCCTTTCTTCCAGATTTTACATACCGGCTTCCGTTTCCGCTCCAAGCGCTTTGCGCATCCGCACGGAAACGGCGCCTACCGCCATTACTATACCAAAAAACAGACAAAATTGCAAGTCCTGCGCGGAGAATTTCCGCTCTCCCCGCTCACACCAAGCTGTATTTTTCGGCGTATTCGCGGTATTTTTTCAGGAAAGCCTCGTTGTCCCCCTTGATGGCGCGCATCGACTCGTGCGCGTTCATATCATGCCGCTCCGCGTCCAGCAGGCAGACGGCGATGTTGGAGCAATGATCCGACGTCCGTTCCAAATTCGTGAGCAAATCCGCCCAGACGAAGCCCGCCTCCACGGTGCAGTCCCCGTTCTTCAAACGGACGATGTGGCTGTCGCGCAGCGCGTTCTTCAGCCCGTCAACGACCTGCTCGAGCGGTTCGACGTCATACGCGGCCTCGGCGTCGCCGCGCACAAACGCGGTAAGCGTCATATCCAGCACCTCGGACAGCGCCGCGCAGAGTACGGACAGCTCCCGCTGCGCTTCGGCGGAGAAGGCGATCTTTTTCGCGCGCAGCTCCTCAGCCGATTCAAGCACATTGACGCTGTGGTCGGAAATCCGTTCAAAATCGCCGATGGCCTTGAGCAGCTTGGTCACCTGCGCGCTGTCGTCTTCGCCGACCTGATAGCGCGAGAGCTTGGTCAAATATGTGCCTAAAATATCCTCGTAGTGATCGGTATCGCTTTCAATTTTGCGGATGCGCTCGGCGTCGGATGCGTCATAGTGCCGAATCGAATCGAGCGCCAGCCGGAACCCTTCAACAGCCTCGCCCGCCATCTTTCGGGCGAGCTTGTCCGCCTCCGCCAGCGCAATGACGGGCGTAGCGAGCAGACGGTCGTCCAGCTCGACGCCTTTTTCGGCCTCCTTGCCGTCCGGCACCAGCTTATACGCCAGCTTCTCCAGCAGCGAGGACATCGGCAGCAGCAGCGCGGTGCAGAGAACGTTGAACACCGTATGCGCGACGGCGATGCCGAGGTGAGTCGCAGAAGCGTCCAACAGCGCCGGCCGGAAGATGGCGGAAAGGATGCTGAACGCCGTCAGCCAGACGGCGGTGCCGATGACGTTGAAGGACAGATGAACGATAGCGGCACGCCTTGCATTTTTGTTGGTGCCGATGGAGGAAAGCAGCGCCGTCACGCAGGTGCCGATGTTCTGCCCCATAATGATCGGCACGGCCGCAGCATAGGTGACCGCGCCCGTCGCGGAAAGCGCCTGCAGAATCCCCACCGAGGCCGAGCTGGACTGAATAATGCCGGTGAGCACCGCGCCGACGAGCACGCCTAAAATCGGATTTTCAAACATCAGGAACAGGCTGCGGAAAGCGGGGACGTCCGCCAGCCCGGAGACCGCGGCGGACATCGTGTCCATACCGAACATCAGCGTCGCAAAGCCCAGCAGGATCGTGCCCGTGTCCTTTTTCTTGTCGGATTTGGAAAACATCAGGAATACCGTGCCGACGAGCGCCAGCACGGGCGTAAAGGAGGTCGGCTTGAGAAGCCGGATGAAGAAGTTGTCGCCGGAAATGCCGCCGAGGCTCAAAATCCACGCCGTCACGGTGGTGCCGATGTTCGCGCCCATAATCACGCCGATGGACTGCCGAAGCGTCATCAGCTTCGAGTTGACAAAGCCCACCACCATCACGGTCGTCGCCGAGGAGCTTTGGATGACGGCCGTCACGCCCATTCCCGTCAGAAAGCCCTTGATCTTGCTGTTCGTCAGCTTGCCGAGCAGCGCCTTGAGACCGTTTCCGGCCCGCCGTTCCAGACCGTCGCCCATCACGTTCATCCCGAACAGGAACAGGCAGAGGCCGCCGATCATCGTCAACGCGTCAAAAATCGTCATCCGAACTTCCCCCGATGTTTTATTTTTGAAAAGTCCATGTTATATGCGATTGCGATTTTTCTCCATTATATACGATTTTAACCGTTGAATGTAAAAAGCAGAAGCCAAATATTGTTAAATTTCGGTAATATTCCGCGTGCAATTTTGTTACATCGCTTTGTGGGAAGCCAAACAAGGCGCAGAGCGGGCCAGCAGAAGCAGCACGCCGAGCAACGGCGTCTGCCGCGGCGCGCCCACCGTCGCTATCCGCCGTCGAAAGCCGTGCGCGGAGTAAGCCGTGCGCGGAGAACGCCGTGTGCGGCGAGACGGAAGTATTGCATTCGGCCGAGCAAGCAGGCGGCAGTGAGCATCGACCGCAAAACCGGCAAGACAGACGCGAGAATGCCCGCGATAGAGCAAACCGAGAATACAACGAAACCGCCCGTAAACGCTCACAGAGCCGCATCCCGAGCCAAATCCAGAGAAAGATACGCAAATCCGGCGCCGGATGCCTGTGTCGGATAAGCGACACCTTGCGGGAAGGGAGCATCTGTCCGAGACTGTCCGGCGGCAAACGCAAAAAATGCAATGTCTACGCCGAAACCCGCGAGCAATGCGAAGGCAAACTCGCCGAAAGGAGCGAAAAAGCAAAAGCGGAGATTGCGGAAGCGAAAAAAGCGGCAAACGCATAAATAGCGGAGGGCTGACCGTTTTGGTCAGCCCTCGATTTTTGATACGCAGTAGGCAAACATAAGGCGCTATTTCGCTATTTAATATTGGCGAAAAAGTCTGTTTCTTTCATAATCTGGACGTTACCGCCCTTTTTGTTATATTCGATTGCTTTCTTCACTTTTGCGCCATATGTTCCGTTGGAATACGCTTGACACGCATAAGAGCCAATAATCAAATAATCCGTTCTCTTTTTCATATTCGAATCAACAATCCCGCCACGTTCAGCAATGTACTTTCCATTGCAGGTTTTTGTCCCTCGTAAGCAAAATTGCCGCTGAAACAAATATATGATACCAAGCTGGCAGATTGCCTTATTTTTCGAATTGGCGCACTCGACATCGAAATACGTTATTTTTCCATAATCTCCTTCTCAAAGATGAAATGAAAAAGACGCAAGGTTTCTCCCCCTTGCGTCTTTGATTTTGCGGCCAAAAGCGCTGAAATGTCTACCGGAGATAAAAAACGCCAGCTAAAACGCGGGAGGTGCATCCGGTAAAAGACAAGGCCCTGAGCGCGTATCGGCTCCAGGCCCTGCCTGTTGCGATGTTAGCACCAAACGGTGCGTAAATGTGGGGTATTTGCACTAAAAGTAAATGTTAGCTTTTTCTTGCTTTCGATAGGATCGCCTTTTTCAGCGCCTCAACTTTTTCGGCACAGATGTCCCCGATAATAAAGACATCAAGTGTATTTGAGGTAAAGTCAACCATCTTGTTAATCAGCGATTTGTTGTCAGAAGCAAGGAACGAAATTCGTCCCTCTTTGTCGATAATACGAATTGCACCACGTATATCATCAGGAAACTTGTCCAAAGAGCAATCCTCTGCCCTCAGATGCGAGGGGATTGACTCCAGATTCACTTTTGCTTCAACAAATCCAACATATGCAGGATCTACTCCGGTTTCTGCAGCTAGTTCCTTATGCCTGTTTTGGATTAACCATTTTGCTAACAAATAGACAGAGTCATTGACTGGGTTAGCCACAGAATTGGCTGCAGCCTTCGGGATAATGTCTGTCATAGTAAGCACGTGTGTTGGCTTTTTTCTCTGACTTAAACATTCCCACAAAGCCACAATAAATGATAATATTTCATATAACCTTACATTTAAATAGAATTCAACAGGATGCATCTTCGGACTTGAGTTTAATCAATGCAAATTTCGCAGGATTGTGACGCGGTGGAACGCAATTTGACAAATAGAATAACTGTGGAGATGCATTGTTTGCATTGCTATCTCGTTGTATCATTAATTCAATGCCAATATATGCGTTTTCGCTTATATCGAACATCAATTCTTTCCAATCGAAAGATACTGAAAAACAGTTCAACGAATTTTTGCTCATCCATTTGCACGGTATTTGGCGTTCCCCAGTCCTAAAAGAGTCAACGCCATTATAAGTTGCAATTATAGAATCTTCATCTAATTCGTTTTTAACTGCACAAATTAAGATGTTCCTAACCGCATTATCTTTCTCAAAAGAAAAATTAGGATTATACAAACGTATACTAATACCGTCATTAAACTTGTTAGTGCTAATATAGTTCTTAAGCGGTTGTTCAAAAGAGAAAGTGAATGTAGCAACCATATCATTCCAAAGGAAAGTTACTTCTGGTTGAGACTCAATATTTGAAGTGGCAAATGATTTTAAAGGAAGCGAGCATTGTTTTTGGGCATTAGATGCATCCACTTGTATGTTTTGATGCAAGCAATTGAAAATAAAACGTTTATAAAAATCTATATCACTACAAGCGAGCAAATCGCCAACCGATTTTGTAGCGCATTTTAACACAAGTTCTGCCTTATTAGCGATAGACATATTGGTGGTATTTCTTTTGAATTTGTGACAGTATAAATTCTCAAAGATTCTTAATTCATTGGCATCGAAATGAAACAATTGCAACATAACCATTGAGGCAAATTTAACATGCTCTACCATTTCGTAATGTTCTGCCCTCAATGCCAATAATTCCGCATCAATAGAAATTGCATATTTTTTAATAATAAGAAAAGCATCCAGTAAGGTTTTACATTCGAAAAGCCTAGTCTTTTCATAATAATATGTCAAGCAATTAGCTAAAAAATGCTTTGAAAAATGATACATCGATATAATTAATCGATCATAAATATCTGATCCACATAGTGGGATTGATTTCGTTATCTATGCCCGTCTAGACAACATTTCACGGCATAAAGTATTGCTTTTCCCTTTACGTCTCCACATGCTATCTATTGCGACATGTATTTCCAATCCCAAGCAAATACTTCGCCCAAAGAAATACTTTTTAATTAATGGCAAATGATGTATATTTTCATTATTCAGAGAATCATTAACCCATTTGTCTGATATTTCCTCGCCAAGTTCAGAGATATTAAAGCCGGTGCTTTTGCAAATGTTTTTGAAATCCAACACATCATCAGGAGAAACTAAAACATCAATATCATGTTGCAATCTACGTATATTTGCATTATCATAGGTGTCAATTTTTTCAATCAATCCTTTGAAAAAAGCGATGCGAATATTTTTTTCATCTGCCAGACGTTGCAATGTTAGCATTTCTTTTATCGATATTTTGTTTATCATGTCTTCAACACTTGAAGGTTTACTCCACAAAAAATCCAAAGAAAATCTAGACGCAGATTCATAATTTAATAAAAAATCATCACTCATGTTGCACCAACATTCTCATAGATTTCTCAGCCTGTCAAGATATACGTATTGTGATTTGCTATATATGTCTGTGATTGTTACTTAGAATTATTCCGAAATTCCGTCGAATTTGTTCTCAACCTTGACTATGCGTCTTCGTTTTGATATAATGTGTATATATTGACATAACGTGCATATAAGCTTGGATTATGTGATCTTTGCCCAATTTGTTTTAAGCAGGTATATGAATGGTGTAAATGCATTGTTATAAGAAACTTTCGGAATGGTTCGGAGCAGTTTCAATTTCTACTATAACCTTGCTGTAGTCCCTCGATGATGCATTGTATTTGAGCCGATATTTATTAGTGTCAATTTTGATATAATAATGTATTGGATCTGCTATTTACATATGGTAGACTGTTTAAAACATAAATTGCGGAGAGCACTGGAAATCAATAAACTTCAATCTAAATTTATTTCAAGAATGGGCATCAATATGGATTTAAATTGTGCATTATTAATGCTGATAAACAGGATTATCGAAAGAGCGGGAAAAGCAACTTTTACATTGGTAGGTAACAGTATGTATCCACTTATAAAATCCGGTGAGACTGTGACAATACATAAATACAATTATGAGGATCTTGAAATAGGGGATGTTATTGCATACAGACAATTTGAATATCATATTACGGTTCACAGAATCTCAAGTATAATGTATGATGATTCTGAAATGCTGTTAAAAACTAAAGGTGATAACAACAAAAATGAAGACTGCTATTTAACAAATAAAAATCAGTTTTTAGGTATTGTTTACAAAGGATTTGAAAATACGGATTTGGGGAAGCGGGTGTGAGATAATGAAAAGCCTTAAAATAATGTGGACTTATATATGTATCTCTTTTAGGTACTGCTTTTTCGGGATTGCTTTATTTGCGTTTATTCTTCTGTTCAATTCTTTTGTTAGGTTACTTTTTGATTTTACATCGAAATATTTGACCAATCAAATAACAGATTCAATAGGCGTGGGCTTTAACAAATATATATGGTTTTCCTTGTCATTCTTTCTCGTCGTTTTTGCGCTTACCCGCTTAAGCGGCCATTTATATCAGATTGGATTCGACTATTTCAGAATCAAGCTTGAACAGCTGTTTCGAAGAGTGTTTTTATATCGTGCATACAATACCGAACACGATAAATTTTTTGATGCCGATTACATGAACAGATATACCTTTGCGGACAAAAATGTCACAAAGGTAGTCGATTTTGTCGGAAATATTATCCAACTGTTTTTCTCGTCATTTGCCGATTTTTTTGCCATAGTAGCTGTTTTTGCCGCTTTTAAGCCGATACTACTTCTGTTTATTCTGTTCCTGTTTATAATACATCTCTTTATTTCGGTTTATTCTGCAAAAAAACGGTATTCTCTTTCCGAAAAGCAGTTACAGCTTCAAAGAGAGACTAATTATTATGAAGAACTGCTTTCAAAGCCCCTGTATGCGAAAGAAATACGCATATATGATAACGGTGAGTACCTTGTCGGTGAATGGAAAAAAAGATACAGCGAGGTCGTTAAAGACAACATTTATTTAAACAACCGAATATGCAACCTGAATAATGCTCAGAAAATAATCAACCATATATGCGTGTCGGCTATAGCGATTGGGCTTCTGCTTTCGGTATATCGCGGGGAGATTGACATCGGTACATTCACCATGCTTTTTTCTATGGTGAACAGATGTAACACCGTTGTCGAGCAAATGGTCAAGAGAATAACGGGCATTACTTATCAAAATTATAAATACATAGAAAATTTTGCCGATTTTGTTTTACCGCTCTCCAAAGAAGAAATACTTGAAAGCGGTAATACCGTTTATTTCGAAAAGTCAGCCGACTTCGGGCAATTTAACACTCTGAATGCTAACGGCCTCACATACAGATATCCAAACGCACAGAAAAACGCTTTGGAAAACGTGTCCTTCAATATAAAAAAAGGTGAAATCGTTTGTATTTTAGGCTACAATGGTTCAGGCAAAAGTACGCTTATCAACCTCGCTTTGGGGCTTTCTCATCCCCAAAAAGGCGTAATCTTCATAAACGGTAACGATATGAATGAAGAGCCTCACGATAAGGTATCGCGTTATTACGGCGTTGCGTTTCAAGATTTCGCACGCTTTTCACTGTCCCTCAAGGAAAATGTGACCATCGGTCGTGTTGAGAAAGTGCCCACGGACTTCGACTTGGAACAGGCTTTTGACAAAGGAGGCTTACAGACTGTCATTTCACGGCTTCCGCAAAAAGACGACACGATAATAGGTAAGCAATATGATGACAACGGCATCGAGCTTTCGGGTGGAGAATGGCAGAGAATAGCACTTGCTCGCGCCTATTACGGTGACCCCGAGATTGTTGTACTTGATGAGCCGACCGCGTCAATAGACCCTTTGCAGGAACTGCGTATACTTGAAAATATCAGAAGATATTTGGACGGTAAAACGGCAATTCTTGTTTCACACAGAATAGGGCTTTCCCGTTTGGCTGACCGAATACTCTTTATGAAAAATGGGGAGATTGTCGAAGAAGGAACTCCTGAGGAATTGTTAAAAGCAAACGGCGAATACGCAAAAATGTTTAACGCGCAAAAAGAACTGTATAATTGATTTGAATTATATTTACGATACATATTGAAAGGTTGGCAGATGTCAATGAAGCTCAATCATTTACAAGGCGGAAAACTCGGAGATAAAATATCATTGGCCGACTATTTTTATGTGCAGTTTAAGACCTTGGTGTATCTTTTTCGGATAGCACCGTCAAAAACGCTCATCTTGACGACGTCACTTGTTATACGCTCATTTTATGAGTTTGTTTCTTTGAAGTATCTTAAATATTTAACCAATGCTGCGGCAATGCTGTTTACCGGTGAGAGTGACTCGCCCGATATTGTCATAAGAAACGCTTTATTATTTATCGTTTGTATATCGCTGTTTGTCATAAACGAGGCGTTTATAAATCGTTTTCAGATACATTACACAGAGAATATTTGTTTTGCGGTCAAAAAGCAAATAAATTCAAAGCTCATAAACGTTCAGTATGAGTACTTTGAAAGCAGCTTTTATGCAGGGCAATTAGCCGGAATAAAAAGCATAAATCAGCGTTTATCGGGTTCGATTTGGGGAATCATTCATTTTCTTAAGGTTATCGGAATGCTGGTCGTATATTCAATATTGCTTTATGATATCGGTCTCGTCTTTTCGCTGACATTTATCGTGTGTACCGTCATTTCATTGTTTATTTCTCTCAAAGTTTCCTCATACCAAAATCAAATATATCAAGAAAAAGTTGAACCTTCCTCTCGCAGAAGAGGCTATTTTCAGTACATTTTCGGAAACATACAAAATCACAAAACTATCAAAAACGGCAGATTATACAAGTTTTTTATAAGTAAATATTTGCACTGGAACAAGGAAAACCGAACTGCATATTTTAAAATGAACAATTCAAAAGTACGGTTAGAGCTTGTAACTTTGCTCTTACAGCTATTGTTTTCGGGAATTGCTTTATATTATACTATCGAAAGAATCGTTTCGGGGAACTTGCAAATAGGTGATTTCACAATAACGGCAACCCTTTTATTCAATTGCTTTGACACTATGAGGTCTTACTGCTCATTCATTTCGAGCAGCTCTTTTTTCATCAGAGTTATGAGCAGTTTCTTTTCGTTCTTGGAACTTCCCGACTATCATAGCTTTGAGGCTATTGAACGGCATGGTACGGCGGAGCCTCTTTTATCGCTCCAAAATATCAATTATAAATACCCACAGTCAAATAATTTTGCGCTTAAAAATTTGTCACTGAATATCGACAAAGGGCAAAAAGTATGCATCGTCGGCGAAAACGGATGCGGCAAAACAACGCTTACAGGCGTTATTATGGGACTTTTGACCAGTTACGACGGCAAATACAGTATAAGCAGAGCGCTTGGTGAAAAATCTATTGATGTATACATGTCGGGCTTGTTTCAGGATTTCGGCGAATATCAGATGACGGTACGCGAAAATATCGAGCTTGGAAATGGCGGACAGCACATTAGTGACGAGAAAATATTTGAATTATTAAAAAGAGTAGGATTGTTTGAGGAAGTCCAAAATATGTCCCACGGAGTTGATACGCAAATCGGTCAACTGAATAACGGGACAGGGCTTTCTAAGGGCCAATGGCAAAAGCTTGCTGTTTGTCGTCTTTTGGCTGACGAGGAAGCGACAATATGGATATTGGATGAGCCCACTGCCTATCTTGACCCGATTTCGGAGATTGAGTTTTATACGCTTATCAATAATTTTGCGGGTGATAAGACCGTTCTTTTCATCTCTCATAGATTGGGATGGGCGAAAAACGCCGACTTGATACTTGTTATGAAAGACGGAACTGTCGCCGAGAGCGGTACACATCAGCAGTTGCTTGAAAAAGAAGGCGATTATTATACAATGTACTGCGCTCAAAAGAAAATATATGAGTAGTATTCGTGTAAGGTCGTAGAAAGGTCGGAGTACCCAATGTACGGGATACAATAAAAATATCCATTCAGTTTTCGATACAGCACGTTGCAAATGTGCGTCGCAAGATTTGAAAGCCTGCGCTCTCAATTCTGGCGTTTCCCATAACGACTTCATAATAACGATAGACACATAACCAAATCAAAACTCTTATCGCATCGCAAATGCCACTGGCAACCGGTGCGATTTGTTGTTTACAAAATTGCACTTCGTCGGTGAGCTTATTATTCTCGGAACGCTCATGGAACTGCCGCTGCGGCAATTGACTTTTCTCCATGCTCTCCCCCTTGTTTTTATTAAGAACCATTGGAAGCAGGAATACGCTGGAGGGAAATGCGAAATTGTTTTCTTGCTCGTCACTCTATTTTTGCTTCTATCAATAACATTACTGCTGTTGATACTAATGATTATGTCATAGACGGCTTGCGGCAAAAAAGGAATCAATAACAAGGAAAAATAAACAAAGGCGGAAATACTATTGATAAGACAGATTTCTCACTATCCTCCGTTACGACTAAAAGCATATTTATGATACCTGTGACTTGATTTTTGTCAATATTTACGGTGGCTCCATTTGTCCGTTATGCCGCTCTCTTTCTCCGTTAGCCCGGCTCTAAATTTCCGTGTATGTGGATCTCTTGAAGCGGTATTTACAGTCGTATATTTTTTACATACTCCGTCGACAAAATAATATAGTCTTCAACCGTAAAGCCAAAATAGCTCCCTTATTTTCAAGGGACGAGTTTGGCTTTCTTTGGTGCGTCCAAAATCCGTATTCGGACAAGCCCTTAACAGTTCGTTGCAGAATCCCTCCGTTTGAATTGATTTTCTCAAACAAAATCAATTCAAATCAGGAAGAAAAAGCAATGGCACAAGAGATAAATGCCAATTCATTATGTTTCATATTAACGCCGGACAGTTACAAGGAAATTACATACTCGGAGCTGTGCCAAAGGCAAGATAACGATATAACCTATCAGGACAAGAAGTTTTTACTTCTTCACGGAATGCTCCTCGAGGTGACCGAAGCCGATTACATCGACTTTCACAAAAAGAAGCGCCGTGAGAAGTATCTGAAAGAACAGTCGGGGAAGCGAGGTGATACATTCGTTGTAATTCAAAACGATATCGAAAACAAGCATAATCCAACCACAACAGCTGCTATGGTAACGGGCAGTCAGATAAAGAAGCTCCCGACTCATGTCCAAGTTATAGATTCCGCATCGGGACTAACTAAGGATTCGGTAGTTATGCTTGAGCAGATTCGTACAATCGATAAGCGAAGGCTCGGAGCGATGATAGGTCATGTCAACGAGAAAACAATGGCACAGATTGAAGATGCCGTCCTTTGCAGCCTCGGCATCGAAAGATAAGAGGTACGGAGGCAGCTATGTATTACAGAAACCAAACACATAAGAAAATCTACGAGGAAGCGATAAACCGAAATCCTTGCAGATGCCCAAACGAGTACCTCGCAGCAATCTATCTTTTGTCAGCTAACAAAAAGCTTTGGAAGGCGACCAAGTATGTAGCCGAGAGAAAAGAAATCGACTTTTCACTCATAAAGCCCAAAAAGTTCACCACAAACAGATATACCGTATTCATCGTTGCAAAAGATATCTACACCGACTCGACTCACATAACGATAAAAGACATCTGTGACAGATATCTCGTTCCCGATAAACTCTTCGAGCTGTTTGTAACAGCACTTCACATTTGCCGATTCGGATTCGCCTATACCGGCATTGAAAAGAAATTCAACTGATAATGTAACCAACACACATAAAGGAGGAAAGCCACATGAAAGAAACCGTAATCAAAAACTTTGATGAGCTTCCGATGTTCATCAGCGTAGCAACTGTGGCCAAACTCTTCGGCATATCTCAATCCTCGGGATACGAGTTGATGCATGACAAGGATTTTCCCTCAATTAAGATCGGCAGCAGAATATTAGTTCCGAGAGATAAGCCCAAGGATTGGCTTGACGAAAAAATGGCACAGTAAGCAAACAGAATAAGTCTCAAATGATAAAGTTTCAAATACCGCCTATTCTGTCTGGTCTTTGGAGAAAGTTTAAGAAACGCTGAGAATACAACGCTCCTTGGGAAATGTGGTTAACGGTCAAAGCAGTATTGGCGATCCTAAAACCGAAGAAAGAAAGCGAAAAATACTGCTGCCGGAAAGTACATATCAACTCCTATTGCAGAGGAAAGAAAAATGCAATAGTGAATGGATGCTTCCGAGCGTTAAGTATCCCGACAGACCTACCGCACCAATGCGGCATACCATAGGCACAAAAGAATTTTAAAGGATAACGGGCTTCCGTCAATACGCTTCCACGACCTGCGTCATACCTTCGCAACACACACTGAAAAACGGTGTAGATGCAAAGACATTGTCCGGTATTCTCGGACATACCAATGCCTCATTTGCACTTGACACATACACCCATGTGACGGGCGATATGCAATTCAAAGCATCTGAAATCGTCGGTGACTACATGGAAAAAATATTCGGAAAGGATTTAATGCCGCGGCTGGAAGAAGAAAAAACGGAACCAGAACTGTAAGAGAACGGAAAGACGGTCGATGGGAAGGTCGAATCATTATCGGTTACGACGATAATGGCAAAGCAAAGACCAAAAGCGTCCTTGCACACTCAAAACCGAATGCATGAAACGACTAAAGGAACTGCAAAGCGAAAGCTATGGCATAACCGGAAAGCTGCCAACGCAAGCAAAATCAAATATGCGATTCAGCGAATGGATAGATATGTGATATCAGCACTACTGTAAGCAGAGCATAAGAGAGTCAACTCATGCAAGCTATGAAAACAGAATCTATAACCACATCATTCTCGAGCTTGGTCACATTCAGCTCGATATGCTGACTCAAAATGATTTACAAGAGTTTTATACTCGGCTCAAAATCTCGGGCAGACTTCAATAGCAAGATCAATTCGGCAAGGGCTTACCCAACCGAACGGTCAGAGGTTGTCATACAACCTGCCGTGCACCATTGGAGAAAGCCGTTAAAGAAGGACTGATTATGAAAAATCCCGCAATCAGATGCCAGCTCCCACCCAAGAAAGCAAAGGAAATGCAGGTGCTTACACACGATGAAATGCAACGGTTTTTGATTCAGGCGAAGCACGACGGCTATTACGAAATCTTTATGCTCGACTTGGCAACAGGACTTCGGCGCGGAGAACTGATGGGGCTTCAATGGAGCGACCTAAACTTCAGTACCGGAGAACTTCGCATACAAAGACAAGTCGGTCGAATCAAAGGCAAACTGCAAGCAACCGATTTGCTCAAAACACAGTCATCCGGCAGAACGATTGTGTTGCCGCCTTCCGTAGTGAGAATACTGAAGGTGTATCAGCCAACGCTCAACGGCTCAAAATGGCTGTTTCCTTCACCCGTAAAGGAAGATGACTCACCGCGCGATCCTCACAGTATATACAGTAAAATGCAGAAGGTACTTGACAGAGCAGAGTGCAAGCGTGTGCGATTCCACGACCTGCGCCATACCTTCGCAACAATAGCACTCGAGCATGGAATGGATGTCAAAACACTGTCTGCAACGATAGGTCACACCTCATCTGCATCCACACCCGATGTGTACAGCCATACAACGACAGAGATGAAGATAAATGCCGCAAGGTCAATAGATAGAGGGATAGGCAGAGGAAATCCCACTGTCAATAAAGAAGCCGTCCCAACGCCCGAAAAGCGCCCACAAGGCGACTCAGTTCCCAAGAGATGTACCTTCAAGCCCACAGAGGGAAAGATCAGGAAAAGCGGCTCAGGAGGACTGTACCAAATCAGCGACCACCTATGGGAAGGTCGCTATACACCGACCAATGCACACGATAAGCGAGAATCTCACAATGTCTACGCAAAGACGAGAGAAGAATGCGAGGAACGCTTAAAAGAGATGATCGTGGAAGTCCGTGCGCAGATACAAGCAGAAAAAGAACAAATCAAAGGTATGAGCCTATAAGCAGCACAGCACCGAGCGATAAAACCTCGGTGCTGTTTTTCTTTGGAGGAAATATGGAATATGATACAACAGGGATGGATGTAGACTATGTTCAGAGTTTATACCCTACAGTTAAAAGAGAAATACTAATAAGAACTATGGTACAAGATCGAACCTGCGGTTATCCACGAGAAGTAGGTATAATCAGATGGTTTCATAGCAAGGTGGTTGAGAATATACTGTTAGACCGAATATTCGGTGATATAATGTGATTTAATTAAGTAAGGTTCGATTAAATCAGAAATTTGAAGCGAAAACGGAATGTCAACGTAGGTATCTGAAAAAGCACAAAACAAAACTGGTCAAATTATGGTCAAAATTTCGCCGTTTTCTCGAAATCGGCGAAAATCAAGGAATAATCAAGCACCTTGCACAACAAAACGCTGTGCAAGGTGCTTAAAAATTGGTCGGAGTGCTGTTACAGAACTTTCTGAAAAAGCAAGTAAAATCAATGGTTTACAGGCAGTCAACAAGCTGTATTTGCAAATAATAGGCGTACATTTCTGTACGCCTATTATTTAGTTTTTCTAAAACTATTAGTACAGACAAATCCTAAGCCCGATCGTCCAGTCGGTGCTGCCGTAAAAATATCTGCCGGTGGTGGTAAACAGATAAGATTCCGAACTGAAATTGTGATAATTGCTGCCGCCACGTTTTACATACTGCCTCGAAACAGTTGTATTCTGCGGGTCAACCTGCTCGTCAGCCGAATAACTGCCGCCGTAATCATCTACCCATTCATAAGCGTTGCCGCTCATATCATATAGCCCCAATTCATTTGGCAGTTTTGTTTTTACATCAATCGGACTGCTGCTGCCGCTGTTTTCTAAAGTAACGGCGACTTCGTTGATGTCATTGCTCCCGGCATAGAGATAGCCTTTGCTTTGATTGCCACCTTTTGCGGCAAATTCCCACTGTGCCTCGGTAGGCAGTCGAAAACGCATACCATCGGAGATTAAACCCTGCTCCTGTGCAATTTCAGTCAGCCTATCGGCAAAGGTATGGGCTTCGTTCCACGTTACACTTGTTTTAGGACGGGTATTGCTCCCACCGCCATTTCCCATAACCGCATTCCACAATGCTTCTGTTACCTCGGTTTCTCCCATGAGATAATCCTGCGTCAAAGTAACCTTGTGGGCGGGCGATTCGCTGAAAGCAACATTTGAATTGTCTGATCCCATCGTGAAAGTCCCGGCCTCCACCAATATCATTTTGAAATCTACGCCGTTTACTGTGTATGTGGCTGTTTTAAGCTCCGAAGAAGCACCTTGCCCTTCTTCAGATGAATTGTCCTGTTCTAAAACCTGTTCGCTGCTGCTCTCCGGTTCTGTGCTGCTCTGGGTGTCCTCATAAGAAACACCGTATTCACCATAATTCACGCTGCTTCCTCCTTGATTATTACAGCCTGTCAGGCTAAGTGCAAAAGCAAATATGACGGCAAGAAATACGTACAGCTTTTTCATTTCCTATATCCTCCTTACTTTTTGTGCGGGAAATCATGCGGCGTGCAACTGCCGTCCGCCGCCATTTTGCCGCCGAATATCGGAAACAAACTGAAATCTCCGTAATTTTTGATTTTCTCGGCATTTTTCAGCGTTTCCATATCTTCATTTGAAATCTCAAAATCCATCTGCGCATTGTCTGCCATGTGCGCCGGATTTGCCGTTTTCGGCAAGGGCAATGTCCCTAATTGCAAACAATACCGAATACAAAGCTGTGGGACAGAAACGCCGTACCGATCTGCCATATCTGCGATGTCTTTATTTTTCAGCATTTCGCCATGAGCAACAGGAGAATAGGCTTCCACAAGAATGTCTTTTTTGCGGCAATAATCCATCAATTCAAAAGGCGTATTCCCAATATGGCAAAGAATTTGATTGACAACCGGCTTTACCTTGCCGTGCCGCAAAATATTGTCAAGGTCAATTTCTTCAAAATTTGAAACGCCGATTGCACGGAGCTTTCCTGCTTGGTAGGCTTCTTCCAGCGCACGCCACGCTTCCAAATTGCCCTCAAAAAAATGGTCGTCGGTATGGAAATCCATCCACGGCTGCGGGGCGTGAATAATCATCATATCAAAATAATCTAATCCTGATACCTGCAAAGATTGCTCTATCGCGTTTTTTGCCTCTTTATAGCTTTTGAAAAAGGCTTGCAGCTTCGTGGTAACAAACAATTCTTCACGGGGAATACCGCAGGAACGGATACCCTCGCCAACGCCGCGCTCATTGCCATAGCCTTGCGCGGTATCCATATGGCGGTATCCAATTTTAACGGCTTCTTTGACCGCCTGTGCAGCGGCCTCGTCCGGGATTTCCCAAGTGCCAAGACCGAGCTTTGGGATTTTTACCCCATTTGACAACTGATACATTTCATTCAAAATCATCGTAATCTCTCCCTTATTTTGCTTTCTGTAAAATAAAATCAATTTGATACAGTTTATCCTGGTCGCTGTGAATATCGTTTAATATTTCGCTGCGGTATTTTTTTAACAACTGAATCCCCTTTGCACGCTGGCCGGCTTGAATGGCGTCAAGGATAGCCGCCTTTGTCTTTTCTTCGACATTCAACTCAACAACATACTTTAACAGCTCGTCAGTCTGTATATCCTTATTCGCCAAGTCCTTGCCTCCTTACCAAGTTTCGTATCGCTCTCCGGTATCTAAAGTGGCAATTTGCTGCATTTCCTCGCTGCTCAATTCAAAATCGAAAATGTCATAGTTTTCGGCAATATGGTCTGGATTGCTTGAACTGGGAATAGCGATATATCCTGCCTGTAACTGCCAGCGTAAAATCACCTGCGCGCCTGTTTTCCCGTGTGCTTCGGCAATTGCAAGGATTGTTTCATTATTCATAGAATCCGAAGTGTGTCCCCTGCCGCCGAAAGGATAATACGATTCAATAATGGTTCCGAATTGCTTTACATAATTCTGGAACTCTGTATTTTGATAAAAGATGTGGTTTTCATTCTGGATTACAGCGGGCATTATGGTTGCATTTTCTGTAATGCGCTCAAAATCTTCCTGTGTGTAATAATTTGAAATTCCCAAAGAACGTACTTTGCCATTTTCTACGGCTCGCTCGATCGCGGCATAAAGCTCTTTTTCGTCAGTTCCTTGCTGGTGAATGAGCAACAGGTCAATATAGTCAAGACCTAATGCCTCAATGCACTCGTCAATAGCAGCGTCGTAATCGTTAAATCCATAAGGGACGATTTTGGTTGTTATAAAAACATCTTCCCGTTCGACAATTCCCTCCGCAATGGCTCTGCGTACTCCGTCCCCAACTCCCTGTGCGTTGCCATAATATCTTGCGGTATCAATGAGCTTGTATCCGTCCTTTAGGGCATGGTAAACGGAATTTTCTGCCGTTTCATCGTCTAACGTCCAAGTACCGAGACCGATAATCGGCATTTCATAACCGCTGTTGAGCATAACGGTTTTGGTTTCAAAATTAAAATCGGTAGTGGTGTCAATGTCATCGGACGGCTTTGTTTGTTGTGAACTGCTGTCAACGCTTGCGTCTGTACTTGAAGTGTTGTTATTCGTCAATGTGCAGCCTGTTAATGCCAGCAGCAGAACCATGAAAACCCCAAAAAGTGTACGATGCCTTTTTTTCATGTTTGATTGCCTCCTTTGCATTTTTATTATATCATAGGCGTTGTTGAATTACAAACATTTGTTTTTCATACATTCCCATACTTTACACTCATAGTTTGTTGTGCTATACTGTCTATATCGAAATGGGGGTAAGTTTATGGAATTTCGGGTACTGAATTATTTTCTTACCGTTGCACAAGAGGAAAACATCACAAAAGCAGCGGAAGTCCTGCACACAACACAATCAAATTTATCAAGACAGCTTGCCGAACTGGAAAACACAATAGGCAAAAGACTTTTTGAACGCGGAAGCAGAAAAATCACACTTACGGAAGAAGGTATGTTCCTCCGCAAGCGCGCAAAAGAAATTATTGCATTGACGGAACGCACCGAAGCAGAATTAAAAAATTTTAATGATGTTGTAAGCGGCGTTGTGCATATCGGCGCGGTTGAAACACAAAAAATACAGACGCTTGCCGATTGTATTCTGTGGCTGAAAGACACTTACCCTCAAATTCGTTACAATTTTTTCAGCGGAAGTATCGCAGAAATTACCGATAGCTTAAACAAAGGCTTGCTTGATTTTGGTTTGTTGGTAGCGCCTGTCGATATGCAGAAATACGATTATATCAAGCTGCCGGCAAATGATATTTTCGGATTGCTTATGAGAAAGGATTGCCCTCTGGCTCAATTAGAGAAAATACACCCGGAAGATATAGGGGATTATCCCGTTTTTGTTGCACACCAGCAGCTTGAAGGGAATGTTTTATCCGGCTGGCTTGGACGAGATGTGCAAAGTTTGAATATGATAGCCACCTTTAACCTCATTACCAATCCGGCTTTGATGATAGAAAAGGGGTTGGGTATGGCGTTTACCTTTGATAACCTTGTTCGAATACCGGAAGAAAGCAATTTGTGCTTCCGTCCGCTGGAACCGAAAGTAGAAGCCGAGCTTTATCTCGTTTGGAAAAAATTTCAGATGTTTACCAAACCGGCGGAACTATTCCTTGAAACTGTGCAAAAAAATATTTGAACAGCTATATCCTATACAAAAAAGGTGTTATGAAATGCTAACAAAAAAATAGTTTTCATATTGGAGCAAAATAAATAATTTTCTGTCATACTAACTATGAGAGCGGCCGGAACGCCGTCTCTTGGCATAGAAGAATCGTTCACCCCAGTTGCGCCTGCGCTTTGAGGCGCAGCGAACATTCTTCTCATGTCGGCCCACCCAGATCAGCACAGATCTGGGTGGGCTATTTTTGTGTTTACAGATGAACAATCATACTATGTACGGAGCTAAATAAAGACGAATGGAGTGGATGTTCTTTCCCTTACATCAACCTAAAAGGGAACCGGAGTGAACGAGATGTGGGGTTCCGGCATCTATAAAAAGCGGAACATGGAGTGAACGGGACGCAAGGTTTCCAGCGTCTGAAAAGAAAAGGAAAGGAGGGCGTATTTTTCCTGCGTCTATCTATAAGCGGAAACGTATATCGGCATTGCTTTGGTCTGGATGTGGCCCTTGCCGATCGACCCATTTTTCGCTGAAACATTCAGCGGAGAACCGAAAATGAACACATCCAACAGAAAAAGCAAGCCTTCCGTCCATTGCAGTAACGGAGCGAGGCAGGGCCGAGCAAAGTTACTGCAATGGAGATGATTTTACTTGAAGATTTGCGAGAAAATACGCTATGAAGCGTATCGAGGTAATTTCTGAAAACTGTACCGTAGTTTTCAAAAATTACTATTGCCATTACTGACGGAGTGTTCTATGAAGGGAGGTGAAAAATTTGTCAAGAAGCATATCAAAACAGTTAGATGCGCACTGTCCCAAAAGCCAAGCAGCCGGAAACCGAGATACCATCTCAACCTGCCGTGTATACCGTACATGATAGAAAATTTATTGTAGATACAGTATATAAGGATGAACCGGCAGAAACATTGAAGACTTATAAAAAAGGACATTGAAAAGGTTTAATACCAGATGATTTTGACGGTCAAATGTGCTATCATATTTTAATAAATACAGCTTGTTTGACTGCCGGAAAGGAGGATTTGTGAGACAGTTAAATACCGGAACAAATCGAGATAAAACCATAGCGTTATATCTGCGTATCAGCCGGGAGGATGCCGGAAAAGATGAAAGTTACAGTATCAGTAATCAAAAGAAGCTGCTAACTGGTGTGGCGAGAAAAATGAGATTTACAAAACTGTTGGTTTTCATAGATGACGGCATCACCGGAACAAGCCGCGACCGCAAGGACTTTTTGAGAATGATCGTGGAACTGGAAAAAGGCGGCGTAGGCGCGGTCATGGTAAAAGACCTGTCCCGCCTTGCCCGCGACCATATTCGTGCAGATTCTCTTTTAGAGGAGTTTTTCCCCGAACATGACATACGCTTTATCTCTGTTTCAGAAGGGATAGATTCGGCACAGGGAGAAGATGAATTTACACCGTTCCGAAATCTTATGAACGAATGGTATGCGCGGGACATATCCAAAAAACGCAAGCTGACGAATGTAGTCAAAGGTAATGCCGGGGAGCCTTTAAGTTTGCCGCCCTACAGTTACAAGAAAGACCCGGATAACCCGAAACGCTGGATTATTGACGAGGAATCCGCCGCTGTTGTGCGCCGTATCTTTCAAATGTCGCTGGACGGACATGGCACAGAACAAATTGCCGCCGCATTATCACAGGACAAGGTTTTAACCCCTATGTTCTACTGGCGGAGCAAAAGAATCAAGCGCCCCGGCAAGGTATCCGACCGGGAGCCGCACAGGTGGAACTGTTCAACCGTGATAAAAATTCTGTCTATGCAGGAGTATTGCGGGGATGTAATCAATTTCAAAACCTTTTCAAAGTCGTTTAAGTTGAAGAAACGGATTCCCAACGCCGAGGAGAACCGGGCGGTTTTCAAGGATGTACATGAGCCGATTGTCTCCCGCACCGACTGGGAAAAAATTCAGCAAAAGCGCGGTAAAGCCCGTAAGCGTAAAACAAGCGACGGCGAGAAAAATATGTTTTCCGGCCTGTTGGTCTGTGCCGATTGCGGCCATAACCTGTGGTATCCTTTCAATCAGAAAAACCCGGAAATCCGGTATTTCAGTTGTTCCAACTACAAGGGCAACCGGGGCGACTGCCCAACCACGCATTATATCCGGGTGGACTTTCTGGAACAGGTGCTATTACAGGAAGTCCGTCGGCTTACTAAATTTGCGAGCCGGTATGAAGATGAATTTGCACGGATTGTGATGGGCCATTCTCAGAAAGCGACGGCTTTTGAACGGCAAAAAAAGCAGCAGGAGCTAACAAAACTGCTTGCCCGTGATCAGGAATTGGATAAACTGTTCAACCGTATGTATGAGGACAACACCTCCGGAAAGATTGATGATGAGCGGTTTTCGCGCATGTCAAGAAGTTATACAGAAGAGCAAAATGACCTTGCCGTCAAAGTGAAAGCCTTTCGTTCCGAGCTGGAAAGCGCAGAGGAAAAGGCTTGCACCTCGAATATGTTTATCGCTGCGGTACGCAAATACACACGGGCCAAAAAGCTGACCGGGCGCATGCTGACCGAGTTGATCGACCGCATAGAGGTACATCAATCCGAGAAGATGGACGGTGTTTCTATGCAGCGGCTTACCATTTACTATAATTGTGTCGGCGTCATTGAGATACCCGAAAAATTGCAGCTCCCGCAGCCGGAAGTTTTCATGCAAACGAGAAAAGGAGTAGCATTAAGCTACTCCCATTCTCAAAACAGTATGAACTTTTGAGTGCTGTAAGAACACTCGGACTGGTCGGAGTGACAGGATTCGAACCTGCGGCATCTTGCTCCCAAAGCAAGCGCGCTACCAACTGCGCTACACCCCGATATTTGTTTAATGCACTCGTTTGTTTGATTCCCTCGGCGGTCGGGTCTGTTCGGCCGTTCCCGAAACGGTTCGCCGGGACCCGCCGGACAAGGCTGCCGTCTCTGCCCCGCAAACGGCCGGACAGGCGGCTAAGACGTACTTCCAAGACGAGTCAAGGATGAAAAAATCCCCCGCGCCGTTTTGCGGGATGCCCGAAAAAGAAGGCGGCCGCGGCGCGAAACGGGCAGAACGCCGGAAGCCGCAAAGGTTCGCTTTGCGGCT
>ERZ824488.1792-NODE-1792-length-21816-cov-105.979872_pt1 | contig 21816 bp, 17 predicted proteins | sample MGYA00519936_ERZ824488 | MGnify/ENA primary metagenome ERZ824488 (study PRJEB31778, sample SAMEA3449153) | human gut metagenome | biome: human gut; feature: human-associated habitat; material: faeces | place: United Kingdom | collected 2010/2012 ... | reverse complement strand
CAAGGTCACATAAGTGGCGCCTTTATTACGAGCAAGCCTAAAGTGCATAAGTCCGTAATTTTTTGTGACTATGTAGATCTTATCTTCTATGCACAAAAAAAATGGAGCGCGAATCTTGGCGGACGTGAGCTCCATTTGGATGCCACAGACTGGAAATTCAGGGATTAGTCGCCCCTGACAAGATGCCATGGCGACTCAAAGGTAGGGATAAATTCTCAACCCCGCAAAAAATACCCGACAGAATCGACAAATTCGCTTTGGGCAACCGACGGCGTGCCCTCGACAATGGGGTCGCGGACTCTTAAGTGTGCGAAAACATTCACACCTAGAACGCCAAATCGTTGTCCGTCAGCAAGATGGTTTTCCAAGTGTGGAAGATGTTCCGGCGCGATTTACAGTCAGTACAATATGGGAAATTTATTATCTTTGTCCCGCGAGGGCGACATCACCTCCTCGTGCAAGGGCATCGTGGACAATTTGTCAATGACATACGACGGCTGCAGGCTCGTGTCCGTGTCGGATTCCGCCCCGGGGCCATCGGTGACGGGCTCGGCGGACTTCCGCGACGGGGTGTCAGAGGCCGTGGAGTACACCTACGGCAGGAACGGCAATGGAGAGCACGTGGTCGGCAGGAACCTGGAGATCGGCGGCGGGACCAATGGCATGGAGATCGCAAGGCCTGGCAGTTCATTAATGACTGTCAGGCCTTTATATTCATTCCGAAGCTACTACTCGCTGTAGTCGCCGTAGGTAAGTTCTCCTTTGTAGGAACCCTGGAAGAAAGTCTCGTTGTTGTCGTCACGAAACTTGAAGTCAATCGTGTAGATCTTGTCATTCTCATTTGTGATCCTCACCAGACCGACATTGGCGGCATAGACCGGCTCCCAGTCAAGTGCGTACCATGTTCCCAAGGTAGCAGAGCCTTCGGTGAACCCAGGAACCACCGTGAACGGCTGGAAATGAGCGTTGTCAGCAGCATACATCACCTTGTATGTACCGGATGGTATGGCCGTGGTATAGCTGGATGCCGTGTTGAGGTCAAGCATCAGCATCTCACCCGTTCCATCATAGTTCTCAAAGTCCATGGTCTTGTCTCCCAGATAGATGGTCCAACCTGAATAGTCTGTGTCGGTCTTGCCGTAGATCTTTGTTCCGTAGTAGTCAAGAGTGCCGTGTGAAAGGTTCTTCATCTCGACAACCTTATAGTTTGCATAATCCTTGGAATAATCCTCGACAGGGACAGAGCCTGAATATGTGAAAGAGTATGCCTTGCCGCCGGCTTTGACATAAGCGGAGACAACATATTCACTGTTTACTGTCTTGACTGAAACCGCTCCTTCGCTGACAACCAGATAGTTTCCTTCAACCTCGCTATCATAGACAAATGTCCCCTGAAGGCCTTCTGTGCCGAAATCCTCTCCTTTGGCAAAAGTATATTCAGGCATTTCTCCAGATTCATCAACGGAATACGAGCCGGCCGTGACAGACTTGTCTCCAGATTTGGGAGCGTTCAATTCAAGGAAAAGTGCCGTTCCCTTGCCGGAGAAGGCACCGTCCGCAAACACAACGCTGCCCGAGGTGAAGTAAGTCCAGGAGTTGTCGGTTCCGGCCATGTAATAGTCTCCGTAGAAGAAGCCCTTGGCTGAGTTGAAGGCTGTGAACTCTGTAGGGTAGCCTTCCGGCACAACGGTCACGCTGCACTCCGATGTCAGTGTTCCTCCCTGCACGGTCGCCGTGATGACTGCGTCACCTGCGGCCACGGCCTTGATTTCCGAGCCGGAGACAGTCACAACAGCCTCATCGCTCGAAGCCAGGATGTAAGTCTTGTCCGTAGCATCATCCGGAGTGATTGTCAACTCCGGCGTGAGAGTCTGCCCCACAGAAAGTGTCAAAGAAGTTTCATTGAAGGCAATCTTCTCGACCGAAATCGTCTTGTCTTCCTTTTCGCATGACACAAAAGTCAATGCGAGCGCGCCTGCAAGCAGGCACGAAACAGTTTTGATAAGTTGCATAACACTTAAAGTTATTTGTTAAATTCAAAATAAAGTTAACCACTTTGGGCGACATTGCCAATAAATTTTTGCGGATTATGATTTTATCGATATCTTTGTGTCCGACAATTTTGTCGAACAAATTTGTCGGACACCTTTGTCCAACATTAAGAAGCTGTTTTGAATTGTTTGTTTGAAGGGTTGAGAGTGAAAAACTTCAGTTTCGACCGCTTCTTCCCAAGGAAGATAGCGGTGTTGTCTGACTGAAGAAACGGGAAGAAAATGAAGATTTTTTCACCTCAAAGAACATTTCAAACAATCCAAAATATCTTCTAATGTCTAAATGAATACTTGATCGGCAAAATTGTCATAAGGCATAAAACATAAAACATAAAACATAAAACATACTAATCATCAAAGAATTATGAGATTTGCAATAACAGCGTTTGTGGTCATCGGGGCGGTGAAGATACTGCTCACGGAGGAATATATTCCTGAAAATGATGACAAATAGTGGAAATGCGGTTGGCGAAGTTCCGGGAGCGATTCAAGTCAAACGGTGAAATGAATATAATGGAACAACGAATATGGCAGAGGAGACTTTAGACACGGCCGCGAAAATCCTCAAGGCGGCGGAAGAGGAGTTTATGGAGAAGGGCTACGGCAACGCCAAGATGATGTCCATCGCGGCAAGGGCCGGAGTAAGCCATTCCATGCTGCACTACTACTACCGATCCAAGGGGAAACTCTTCCAGATGATCTTCGACGAGAAGGCAAAACTGATCGTCAGCATTCTCGAGGGAGTGCATGACAAAGAGATCAGTTTCAAGGAAGTCATAAGTCATTTTGTAATGAACCAGTTCGACCTGATGCGAAAGAACGACAGGTTTGTCTGGTTCATGATCGACGAGCTGATCCACAACAAGGAGAACCTGACCAAGATCATGGAGATTGTGCTTCCGAAGGTCACGGGCTACATCCAATGCGTCAATGACATGCTGGAGAAGGAGGTGAAGGCAGGTAATGTCAGGGAAATCAAGCTTATGGATCTGATTGTGAACATCGTCTCCATCAACGTCGCCTCGTTTCTCTTCCTTCCGGTCCTCGGTCAGATCATGCCGGAGGCTGACATCAACCGATACCTTGACGAACGCAGGCGGAGCAATGTGGGGTTCATCCTTGATTCGATAATGATAAAATGAGAATGAACAAAATCCTGATTACAGCGGCCACGCTCATCTGCCTCGCCCTGCCGGTGAGCGGCCAGATGAGCGGCAGGGCAACCGATCCGGACGCTATCAGGATCCAGCAGCTGAAAACAAAACAGATAGATAAATGAAAAAGACACTTACATATTCATCATTGCTGGTCCTTGCGCTGGCGATGACCGCCTGCGGGAAAGGCAACAAGGTTTACGACGCCTCAGGAGTTTTTGAATCAACGGAGGTGACGGTTTCGGCCGAGGGAAACGGAAAGATAATGAGTCTGGATCTTCAGGAAGGAGACAGGCTTGAGGCCGGAGCCGTTGTCGGGTGCATCGACACCGTGCAGCTTTACCTCAGCAAAATCCAGCTGGAGGCCAGCCGCAGGGCCGTCGGGAGCGGCAGACTGAACATTTCCAGACAGATAGCCGCCCTGGAAAGCCAGATCGCCAAACAGAGACAGGAACTGGACAGGTTCACGAAACTGGAACAGGCCGGAGCGTCGAACCGCAAGCAGGTTGAGGACATTCAGGCCCAGCTTGACATCCTCGAACGCCAACTGGCCGCCCAGAAGGAAAGCCTTCAGAACACCAACAGCAATGTCTCTGGACAGGCCGACGCCCTTGAGGCGCAAGTTATGCAGCTTGAGGACAAAATACGCAAATGCGTCATAACCAGTCCGGTAAGTGGAACTGTACTGGCGAAATATTCAGAAGCGGGAGAACTCGCCGTGCAGGGACGCGCGCTGTTCAAGGTGGCGGATCTTGAAAGCATCAGACTCCGCGCCTACATCACGGCCGACCAGCTGACGAATGTCAAACTCGGACAGGCGGTCAAGGTCTATGCTGATCAAGGCACGTCCGGAAGAAAGGAATATGACGGCACGCTCATCTGGATCTCTGACAAGGCGGAATTCACTCCGAAGACCATCCAGACACGGGACGAGAGGGCTAATCTTGTCTATGCCGTGAAGATCGCCGTGAAAAATGACGGTCTGATTAAACTTGGAATGTACGGAGAAGTCAAATTCTGATGATGAACGGTTCATTGACAGAATCAGCGGTACTGGCCGAAGGGCTTGTGAAGTCCTACGGCAAGGTCAAGGCATTGGGCGGGGTCTCGCTCGATGTCCGGCACGGTGAGACATTCGGGATCATCGGCCCGGACGGAGCCGGGAAATCCACGCTGTTCCGCCTGCTGACCTCCCTGCTGGTACCGGACAGCGGATCGGCTCAGGTCGAAGGACTCGACACCGTGAAGGATTACCGCGAGATCAGGAAGATCATCGGTTATATGCCAGGAAAGTTCTCTCTGTACCAAGACCTTACGGTTGAAGAGAACCTGACGTTCTTCGCAACGCTGTTCGGCACGACGATAGATGAGAACTACCACCTGATAGAGGACATCTACAAGCAGATCGAGCCGTTCAAGGCAAGGATGGCCGGAAAGCTGTCCGGTGGAATGAAGCAGAAGCTGGCCCTTTGCTGCGCACTGATCCACAAGCCGAAGGTCCTGTTTCTGGACGAGCCGACGACCGGTGTGGATCCTGTCTCCAGAAAGGAGTTCTGGGATATGCTCGGAAGGCTGAAGAACGACGGGATCACGATTCTGGTCTCGACCCCGTATATGGACGAGGCCGGAAGATGCGACAGGATAGCCCTCATAAGGAACGGGAAGTTCCTGACAGTCAACAGTCCGGCCGGCATCATAGCGGAGTTCCCGGACAGGCTATATTCAGTCCGATCTGACAGGATGCACGCCCTGCTGGGAGACCTGCGGGCATATTCAGGAACGATCAGGGCCTTCTCGTTCGGAGAATCCGTGCACCTTTCCACCAGTGAGGAAGCCGACGTGGAAGAACTCAGGAAGTTCCTTCAGGGCAGGAAGCACAACAATATCACAATCAACGCGATCCGACCGTCCGTGGAAGATTGCTTTATGAGAATATGATGACGGAAGTAATTCATACAGAGAACTTGACAAAGCGTTTCGGGACGTTCACAGCCGTGGACCACATCTCGTTCGATGTGCATAAAGGCGAGGTGTTCGGATTCCTGGGAGCCAACGGAGCCGGAAAGACCACGGCGATGAGGATGCTCTGCGGCCTGAGCAAGCCGACATCCGGGACCGGAACCGTGGCAGGTTACGACATCGCACGGCAGCCGGAGATGGTCAAGAAGCACATCGGGTATATGAGCCAGAAGTTCTCCCTCTACGAGGATATGACCGTGAAGGAGAATCTGGTGCTGTTCGGAGGAATCTACGGAATGAGCCGCAAGGAGATCGCGGAGAAGACTGACGTACTCCTTAATGAGCTGAATTTCAGTTCCGAGAAGAACACGATGGTCAAGGAACTTCCACTTGGTTGGAAACAGAAACTGTCGTTTTCGGTCTCGATATTCCACCGGCCCGGAATCGTCTTTCTGGACGAACCGACGGGAGGAGTCGATCCGGTGGCCAGAAGGCAGTTCTGGGAACTCATCTACAAGGCGGCCGATGACGGAATCACCATATTCGTGACCACTCATTATATGGATGAGGCTGAATATTGCGACCGCGTCTCGATTATGGTGGACGGTCAGATCAAGGCTTTGGACTCCCCTGCCGCGTTGAAGCAGAGTGTTGGAGCGGAGAGCATGGACGAGGTATTCCGCCGTCTTGCAAGAGAAGCCAAAAGAAACGGAGAGTAAGATGAAATCATTATCAGCGTTCATACAGAAGGAGTTCCGACATATCCTTAGAGACAGGTGGACTCTGCTCATCATAGTCGGGATGCCGATCGCGCAGCTTCTGCTGTTCGGATTCGCCATCACCACCGAGGTGCGCAACGCCTCCGTGGCCGTGTTCGACCCTGTAAATGACGAACTCACGACACGCATCATCGAACGGATGAATGCCAGTGAATATTTCAACGTCAGCGAAAGGATCACAGACATCGACCGGATCAACGACATATTCAGAGAAGGCAAGACCAGCCTTGTGATGGTCTTCAGCGACAACTTCTCGAACGATGTACTTAACGGAGAAGCGTCCGTGCAGCTGATCGCCGACGGGACGGATCCGAACCAGGCCTCGATGATCACGGCCTACGCCGCCAACATCCTGGCCACCTGCCAGCAGGAGATCGCCGAGAAAAGCGGAATGGCAGGAGCGGCGATCACCCCAGTCATCAGAATGCTCTATAACCCCCAGGGCAAGAGCGCCTATAATTTCGTGCCTGGAGTTATGGGCTTGATTCTGATGCTGATCTGCGCGATGATGACAGCCGTAGCGATTGTCCGGGAAAAGGAAACCGGCTCGATGGAAGTGCTGCTCACCTCCCCGATAAGCCCGATGATGATCATCATCGCCAAGGCGATTCCGTATCTGGTGCTGTCAATCTTCGATCTGGTGCTGATCATTGTCTGCGCTGTGTTCGTGATGGGAGTACCGATCGCCGGAAGCCTGTTCTCGCTGGCTCTGGTCTCGATCCTGTTCTTGATCTGCACACTGTGCCTGGGGCTTCTGATCTCGACTATGGTCGAGACCCAGATGGCGGCGATGATAGCCTCCGGAATGGGGCTGATGATGCCGACGATGCTGCTGTCCGGACTGATATTCCCGATTGAAAGTATGCCACGCATCCTGCAATGGATCTCCACGATCGTCCCCGCGCGCTGGTACATCCAGTCGATCAAGATGATAATGATCCAAGGCACGCCGCTAAGCTACACACTGCCGGAAATCGGAGTGCTGTCCCTCATCACAGTCATACTCATAGCATTGAGTGTCAAGAATTTCAAGACAAGATTAGCTTAAGAATATGTTATCGTTCCTCATAGAAAAAGAGTTCAAGCAGCTGGCTCGGAACAAGATCATCCCGAGGATGCTGGTGGCGCTGCCGCTGATGGCGATGCTGGTCTTCCCTTGGGCGGCGAACCTGGAGATCAAGAACGTTCGTGTGGATGTGGTTGACAACGACCATAGTCCGCTGTCGCAAAGGCTTGTGGCAGAGATCGGAGGATCGGCCTATTTCAACATCTCCGGCACATCGGACTCCTACCCTGACGCGTTGCGCAAGGTCGATTCCGACGAGGCGGACATGATATTCGTGGTCCCTCAGAACTTCGAGAAGGATCTTGTGAACGGCCAAGGCACGCAGGTCCAGATCGCCGCGAACTCCGTGAACGGCACCAAAGGCACGCTCGGTTCGTCCTATATGGTGTCAATGATCTCAGGATCAACGGCTCTGCGGGAATATTCAGAGAAGGTGAAGGTCACTTCCGCAGGGCAGGATATTCCTTCATTCTCGGTGAGCCCGCTCTACAAGTTCAACCCGTCGCTTGATTATAAGGTGTTTATGGTGCCGGCGCTGATGGTGATGCTTCTGACAATCATCTGTGGCTTCTTCCCGGCCCTCAACATCGTGGGCGAGAAGGAAAGCTGCACCATCGAACAGATCAACGTCACTCCGGTCGGCAAGTTCCAATTCATTCTGGCAAAGCTGATTCCGCTCTGGATCATCGGCATCGTGATAATGGGTTTGAGTCTGCTGCTCGCCAAAGTCATCTATGGAATAGCCCCGGCCGGCAGCATCTGGACACTTATGCTTTTCACCGGAGTATATATTCTTGTGGTGTCCGGGTTGGGACTCGTGATCTCGAACTACGCCTCGACCATCCAGCAGGCGATGTTCGTGGGATTCTTCTTCATTATGATCTTCTTCCTGATGGGAGGAATGTTCACTCCGGTCAGCAGTATGCCGGACTGGGCGCAAGCGATAACAATCGTCAATCCTCTTAAATATTTCATTGAGGTGATGCGTCTTGTTTACCTGAAAGGTAGTAAATTAGTGGATATGATTCCTCAGTTCCTCGCTTTGTGCGGCTTCGCGGCCGCGTTCGGAAGCTGGGCGATCATCAGTTACAAGAAATCAAGTTAATATTCAAATATGAACAGGACATCTGAATATGCTCTAACCATTGTGGTGCCTGTCTTCAACGAGGAGGACAACATCCACAATCTGGAAAAGGCTCTGTCTGAGTTCATTCCGGCCAGCAAGGTCAAGACCTGCGCGCTGTTCGTGGACGATGGTTCTAAAGATGGCAGCATCAAACTGATCCAGGAGGTCTGCTCCCGCAACAAGGACATCTTCTACATCAGCTTCTCAAAGAACGCCGGACTCAGCGCCGCGATAAAAGCCGGATTCGACTATGCCTTCTCTGAATATGTCGGCTATATGGACGCTGACCTTCAGACCACACCGGAGGATTTCAACCTGCTGCTGGACGGAATGAAGGAACACACCTTGATGACTGGCTACAGGGCGAACCGCAAGGACACCGCCTTCAAGCGGATCCAATCCAAAATCGCCAACGGATTCAGGAATATGATGACTCACGACGGGGCGAAGGACACTGGTTGCCCCCTCAAGATCATCCGCACGGACGCGGCCAAGAAGATCCCGATGTTCAAGGGAATGCACAGGTTCCTGCCGGCTCTGATCCTGCTTCAGGAAGGCGGAAGTTTCGGCCAAGTGCCGGTAAGGCATTTCCCACGTACGGCCGGCACATCCAAGTTTCATCTTTGGAACAGGCTCTGGGGACCTTTCGCGGACTGCTTCGCCTACCGCTGGATGAAGCCACGGTACATCAACTACTCCGTGGGCAAGGGCAATGTCGATGAGGAGCGGAATTAATCTTCTGGAATATGTTTGACAACATCCCCGTCTGGCTTACCTTCACCCTGGGCTTCTCCGCCCAGGCATTCTTCGGATTGAGGACAGCGCTCCAGTGGCTGAAATCCGAGATGGCTCATGAATCGGTCTCCCCGGTGTCCTACTGGATCTTCAGCGTGATCGGAGCGTGCCTGATGTTCATCTACGGAGTCTTGAGGAATGATTTCTCCATCATCCTCGGACAGTTCATCGCCTACTTCATCTATCTTTGGAACCTGAATGCCAACGGGATATGGAACCGTATGAAGATCCTCACAAGAGTTCTGCTGGCAGCTCTTCCGTTTGTAGCCGCCATGCTTCTGTTCAAGGACGCCCGGGGATATTCACAGAACTTCTTCCGCAACAGCGACATTCCGGTGTGGCTTGTGGTGTTCGGATCAACCGGTCAATTGATGTTCACGCTGCGGTTCGTCTATCAGTTTGCCTTCTCACACCACTGGCATACATCCGTGCTTCCGAGGGGATTCTGGATCATCAGCATCGTAGGTTCCGGGATGATCATCATCTACGGCATCATCCGGCTTGACCCGGTACTGATCCTCGGCCAGATGTTCGGGTTTGTGGTTTACATAAGGAATCTGATCCTTGGATCAGGCAAAAAAGAATATTCAGATGAGAAACAACACTCCACAGACCGGGAAGGGTAACATATTCACCCGCCATCCTATGATGACGGTCTTCGCCTTCACCTTCGTCTGCCTTTTCCCGGTGATGCTGACAAGGGATTTCACGCCGTCCAACGAGTTGAGGTATCTCAGCATAGCGAACGAGGCCCTTGCGGACGGACATATATTCGCATTCTACAACCACGGACTGGCCTACGCTGACAAACCACCGCTTTATTTCTGGATTGTGATGCTGTGCAGGCTGTTGTTCGGACATCACAGCTGCCTTGCGTTGTCGATGTTCTCGTTGATCCCGGCGTTCGTCATCACGGGGATAATGGACAAGTGGGTGATGAAAGGCAAGTCAGCGATGGACAGAATGGCTCTGGCCGGAATGACGCTGACCTGCGTTATGTTCCTCGGGACTATGATCGTGCTGAGGATGGATATGCTGATGTGTATGTTCATCGTGCTGGCTCTCTGGACGTTCTACAGGATGTATACCGGAGAAGTCGCGCGGAAATCGGATTCCGTGTTGCTTCCGGTGTGGATATTCCTCGCCCTTTTCACCAAGGGGCCGGTGGGACTTCTGATGCCGCCGCTGTCCATCGCCGTGTTCCTCATCGTGAAGCGTGACTGGAAAGGATTCGGCAAGTACTTGGGTCTCAAGACTTGGGGCATCATCGCCGGGCTTGCGGCCCTTTGGATCGGCTGTGTCTGGATCGAGGGCGGATCGGAGTACATCAACAACCTTTTGGTAAAACAGACCGTCGGGCGGGCCGTCAACGCCTTCACCCACGCCAAGCCGTTCTGGTTCTATCTCGTGGCTATTATCTGGTGTCTGGCACCGTACAGCCTGCTGTTGGTCGGGACGTTTGTCGCCTCACTGCTGCCGGTTCGGAATACATGTGTTGAAGAGACTTCCGGCCAAGCACAGTCAAAAGTCGGTATTTCTGACACATCAGATGCGTCGAATTGCCCAAAACAGGGCCGTTCCGACTTAGAGATTCTTTTCCTCTGCACGATCATCTCCACAGTCGCGATGCTGTCCTCCTTCAGTTCCAAGCTGCCGATCTACCTCGTGCCGGTCTTCCCGTTCTGCGTCTATCTGTTTCCTATCGTGCTTGACCGCATCGGGGAGAGAGGATGGATGCGATGGGGTGTAGGAATATTCTCGATCATATTCACAGTCATTGGTTTGGCCGCATTGCCGGTTCTTTTCGGGGCTGTCAAAATCCCGGCTCTCAATGACCTTTTGACTGAATATCCTTTCGCCCTCGAAGCCCCGATAATCAACGGCATAATTCTTCTGACTTTGGCGAATATTCTGGGAATATGGTTCCTGCTCAAACGGAAAGTCTGGAATATTCCCGCACTCCTTTTGGGTGCAGGTCTTTTCCTCGCGGTGTTCTCCGCTTCGGCGGTCGTCAAGGACATCAATCCGTACATCGGCTACGGCTCCATCTGCTCGAAGGTTCCCGAAGGCACCGATGTCGCCACGGTCTTCCTGCACAGACCAGAGAACATCGATGCCTACATCGGCCGTCAGATCACCGACTACGGCAAGGAGCCGGAACGCCTTGTGGAAGCGGTCTCCGCCTCCGACAAGCCTCTGACAATCATCACACGCACGTCAAGACTGGAAACAATCCCTGAATTACAGAAACTCTTCAGCAATGGCACCGTCCTTTACTCCGGGCCTTACTGCCTGACGACTATAAGCAAGAAGTAGCCCAGTTGCTTCGGCACTTCAACAAGTTCAGCGACCTATGGTTCAGCAAGTCAGCTACGGACCTATGGTTCGGTAAGCCAGCTACCGGCCTATGATCCGGCAAGATCAACAACCGGCCAATTGTTCTGCGAATCGGCGACGGGACGATGGCTCTACAAATAGGCGACGGGACGATGGTGCCGCAAACAGGCTGTCGGCCGATTCCGGTCACTGAGCATATCGAAGTGACTAATTGAATCATGGAAGTCGGGCAATCATACAAAACAACTCAGAATCCTTGGTTTATGTGAAATGTTATTTGCCAGCCGTGGCGAAGTGGTTTCTTTAGTGGTATTAACGAATAAATTTCTGTTTTTTATATTTCTTATAGGTTTCTTTTCGTTTTTTATGTTTATTGTGCATATTATTGCGGTTCAAATATTTATTTAAATTTTGAACCATATGTATTTCAATGAAAAGAGACAAGGACTCGCTCCGTTCGTGAACCTGAGGAGCGACGTGGGATTCAAGGCGGTGTTCGCCGACAAAAACAACAAGGACATCCTAATCGGGGTGCTGAACATGATCCTACCCTCAGAGGCCAGAATCGATGACATCACCGAATATTCCGACCGCGAGCAGCGGCGGGATGTACCCTATGGGAAAAAGACAGTGCTGGATCTGGTCTGCCGTGACAAATCAGGCAGAACTTTTGTTGTGGAGATGCAGGCCGCCGAGGAGGACAACTTCTTCGAAAGGTGCGTCTATTACGCGTCGGGGCTCTACCATCTTGAACTGTCGGACGGGGAACGATACAAGGGACTACGTCCGGTCTATGTGGTGTCGTTCCTGAACTATCACCTGAAGCACGACGACGAGTCCCTCTGGGACACCGACCACTTCATCTCGTACTGGCAGTTCACAGAAAGACGCACCGGAATGGTTGCGAATCAGACAATTAGTATTATCTTTGTGGAGATGACGCTGTTCACCAAGACGCTGGAGGAGTGCGTGACGGAGTTCGACAGGCTGTTCTACATATTCAGGAACAGCGGTGGCTTCCAAAGGATTCCGGAGTGGATCGAGGAGGCCGGAGGAATCTCCAGACGGCTCGCCGAGGCGTGCGAGGTGGCGGCGTTCGACAAGGAGAAGAAACTTAAATACGAGATTGACAAGATGAACGAGTGGGACATTCTGGCGCAGCGGGAATTCGCCGAGCGCAAGGGCTTCGAGAAAGGATACGCCGACGGAGAGGCAAAGGGGATTGCTGACGGGACGGCTAAAGGTATGGCTGAGGGTTTGGCCAAAGGAAAGGCCGAGGGGATGGCCAAGGGAAAAGCTGAAGGAAAGGCTGAAGGAAAGGCCGAAGGAAAGGCCGAAGGAATGATTGAAGGCAGACTAGACGTGGCCAAGGCTCTGCTTACCAGTGGAATGCCGATTGAGCAGATCAAGCTGTACACCAAACTTTCCAAGGAGCAGATTGAGGCAATTCAGTAATGGATACTTGAGCATAAGTGGTCAGTAAGAGACATTATCATGGCTAACCTCCGAAAGCTGGGGGTGGCTATGTTGGTATATTCTGTGCCGCAATACGTCGCCGAGGACAAGCACCGTGGCTACAACACCACCCACCTCATCAAAGTGCCACAGAGCCACCACCGTTAATCATAATAGAAGTTACTAAAATGCGCTCCCGGGTTCAGTATTCCGGGAGCGCTTGAATAATATGATCAGCAAGACTGATTACTCGACAACCTCAAAAATAGGGCTCGTTCCTTCAGCATCAGACTCTGCGGCCAAAACTTTAATCAAAAAAAGCGCTCCCGGAATTTATCCAGGTGCGCTTTTTACTGTTTTATTACGAAAAGGCTATTTTGCCTCCGTCACCTTGATGTTGTCAATGTACCAACGATTGACGGTAGACTTGGCCGGTTTCATATTCTCCGGACGGATAAGGATTCTGTCTCCTTCTGAAATGCCTTCTAGAACGACAGAGGCTGTCTGCCATTCCATTTTGTCAACAGGCTGCAGAGTCTCAAATGCAGAACTTGTAGAAACCACATCGTATGTGGCAGCCTTGCTGGCATCAGTGGCATAGTTGAGATTCTTTATAACCTCAACCACAATCTTTACAGGATCGGTCTCTTTGGTCTCATTCTCCTTGCCCTCATTCAGGACACGCCTGTGACAGGCCCAATTGAATGCGACCTTGACCTTTGAAGCCTTGTTCTTTGCCAGGAAATCAGGAAGGACAATTCCGGTGACATTATACTTGCCATTCGTTTCGACTTTTTTGTCACACGTCTTGCCCATCTTCCAGTAAGCATCCTGCGGGTACATCACCTTCCATTCCGGATGGATGTCAACATAACCTTTCTCGTAGAAACCGGTTATAATAGACACCGCCGCACCATAACCGTTAGGAGCCTCTGCCCCAGGGTCATTATCCTCAACCGATTTTCCGATAGGCTTTGACGCAGTCTTGTTGTACTCCTTGATCAAAGGTGTCATCCAACGGAAGTCATCCTCGAACAATACTCTGCTACCATCACCTGACTGAATTTTAGGCTGCTTGTCAGAGTCGTTCGCATCTGTTACTGAAAGACGCGCTGAACCACCATTTCTAACCTTAAGCGCCCCCTTACCGTTCGCCTGCCAGTTAGCAGCGCACACGAAGCGGAACTCGTGGATCTCCGTGTCCTTGCTGTAGGTCACGGTCGTGTTGACAAACACATTGGTGCTGCCGTCTGCGTTCATCGCGTGGGTGTAGGTGATGGTCTCACCCGGCTCGCTGGTCGTGAGAGGTGTTCCGGCGACTTTCCATTCCTCGCCGTCCTTAAATTCAAGCCTCCAGAACTTATGTCCAGTGCCTGAGGTTCTGGTCTCGAAAGAGATTGTGACCTCATCACCGGCCTTGGCAGGAGCGTTGCTGCAGAAATACCAGTAGTCGCCTGGCCAAGGGCCTGTCACGCGAGGGTTGTTGCCGCTGACATCAAGTTTGTACTTCTTGTTGGCGTCAGTTCCGACGACATCATAAGGCACATACTGGATGTAACCATCGTTCTCGACAGGCATAACCTTTCCAGACTCAGGGAAGGTCTGCGAGAAGTTGATGTTGTCGCCAAGATGCCAGATGACAGGAAGATAGCCTGTACCACGGGAGAAGGCCTCCTGGGTCACAGTCACGACAGACTGGATGTTCTTCTCGGCATTGGAGAAGATTACGTGTCCGACACGAGGGGAGGAAGCCTTGTTGGCAGCCACATTCACCTCCACATCAGACCAAGTGACCAATGCTCTGGTCTTAGGGACAATCGTCAGCCAATCCACATCGGTGGAGCTTTCAAACTCGACATTGGCCTGGACAGTCATCTTGATCGTGTTCTCGTCAGCGACAGCGCTCATAGCGTTACCGGTGGAGACACTGATGAAGGAATCAAGTTCCTGACCGGCCGCTGACTGAACGACGTGGATGTTCTTTCTGGTGTCAGCTGAAGCCAAAGTGATTACGGCGTGGCGGAGCTTGGAGCTTGTGCTTGGCTCGCAAGTGATCTTGACCGTGGTTTCCTCACCTGCCGGACCTTCTATGACATCAAGGGACAGCCAATCAGCGTCAGAGCCCTTGGTCAAAGTCCAAGGATTGTCAGACTCGATCTTCAATTCGTAAGGCTTGTCCGGAGTTCCCTCAAATGTGATGACATCATCGGAAACAATGACCTTGGCATAGACAGGATCCGAATATGGAATGTCGGAATCAGCGATCTTGATGTTGTCAAGATGCCAACGCTGCTGGTCAGGAGTTACGGATGCATACTCGGCAGGACGGATGATAAAGCGTGTCGTGTTATTGACTCCCTTGGCGGTCACAGTAGCGTGCTGCCACTCAAGATGTCCCTTCTCCTGCGTGGTCACGAACGGATCACTGATCTGCGTGCCGTTGTCGAAGAATCCCTTGCCGGTGAGTTCGACCACAATCTGAACCTTGTCAATGTTGCCGGAGCCGGTCATATGAGCCGCCCAGTCAAAATCAAGATCGACATTGATCAACTCGTCTCCCTTGAAGTCCTGCTTAGGGAGGATCATACCGTTGTTATTGTTAACAGTAGCGGTGCTTGTCTTGCCGAACTTCCAGTAATATTTCTGAGCATAGATGACCTTGCTATTCGGATTCAGATCCTCGTAGCCCTTATCGGTCAAGGCTTTAAGAAGTCCCGACAGAGCGTCGTTGCTCCTCAGGTTCGGAGCCTCTCCACCGGAATTGTTGTCACCAACTGAGTCATCAACCCTGACGCCTGAAGCGTCGATGTATGATTTCATCCAGGAGAAATCATCGTAGAAATAGGCATTGAGGCTATCGTTGATTCCGTTATCCTGCACATCGGTCACGGCAAGGGTCAACTCTCCATCGGAAAGTCCGAGGACGTAGGCCTTGACCGAGATGTTGTGCATATTCACAGACTCAATGTCAACCACACCGGCTCTTGGGTCGAGAAGTTTTATCGCAACGGGAAGAGACTGCTCAAACTTAAGCTCGTGGCCAAGAAGTCCTGCCTCGACGGTGACATAAGTGACAACGTTAGCCTTGGAAGGATCGAGATTGGAAAGCAGATCCACCGGTTCAGGACGGGTGACCTCAGCGTTGGACTTGACTGTGACACCACCGGCCTCAAGGGCGGCGTTGCCATAAAGAGTGACCTTCTCGCCGGCGAGTGAAACCTTGTCACCTATGGCGATCTCCCCCTTGTAGGAGACATAGATCGAGGCGCTCTCGTCAGTCGCCACGAACCCATCGGATGTCAGAGCTACAACTTGAGCCTCAGCCACTTTTGCGAACAAACCATCATCGAGGGTGAATATTTTCGAGATCGGCATCTCCTCCACTCCGAGGTAATTGTCACCTTCCTGATAGATTACCGTACGGATGGAATAGCCTCTGTTGTTGGCAATGGTAAGGGTTCCCTCGCGGGGAGCGTCCATCGCACCGTTCTTGACATTGTCGGTGACTGTAACAGTCACATCAACAGTGTTTGTTCCGGACATAGGGTCAACCGTAATCCAGTCAGCGTCCACATCGATGAACCAAGATTCATCCGATGCGATGGTCAGAGTCTGGGATTCGGCGCCTATGGCTTCAAAAGTCAGACTGGACTCCGACAGGAGGGCACTCGGCTTGACAAGCTCGTCCTGACCGCAGCCTGCCATCGGCAGAGCGATGATAGCGGCGGCGCAGAGTCTTAGTATATTCTTGAATATTTTCATAATATCTACGTTTGTAAGACTGATTAATTGTTACCGTCATCCGTGTCATCTCCGGTGTTGCCGCCAGAGTTAAGGCCGTCGTTCCAGCCAGGATTCTGGGCAAGATTCATATTCAGCTGCCTGTCACCAACCGGAATAGGATAGAGGTAGTCCCTGTTCTCGTCGAAGACACGGTTGAACTTATGGAAGTACTCCATAAAACCGTGGTCACCTTCGCTCAGGACGATACCATCTGAATATGCCACATACTTACCGTCGATCTCGATCTCCTGAATCTGGAAGAAAGCGACGTGATCCTTTCCGTACTTTTCCATCTCTTTCTGAGCGGCGGCATCTACTCTTGACGAAGCGTAAAGATAGACATCAGGCACACCGTCACCGGTGAGGTCATAAGCGCCAGGGGCAGGGAAATATATTCCCCTCAGCGGCTGGGCGAAGCACTGTCCCTCTTTCCACCTGCGGATGTCGTCCCAGCGGCTTGAGAACTCAAGGCAAAGCTCGATGGTTCTTTCACGGCGTACCTCAAGAATCTGCGCGAGATTGGACGGATTGACCTGCCTGAGGTTAAGGTAGCCGTAGTCGTCAGAGACGAGGAACGGATCGACCGTGAGCCCGTCCAGCTTCAGATGAGGCATCCCGACTCTGTCGCGAAGGAGATTGATCGATCTGTCAACGTCATCCTGCGTGAGGACATTCAGTTCAGCCTTGGCCTCGGCGAAGATAAGATAAGCCTCAGCGAGACGATAAACAGGCAAGTCGTTGTAGGACATACTGGCCCTCTCGGCGGTAGGGATCGACTGATCCATAACATACTTGTCGATCTGGTAGCCAGTGCTTGTCCCTTCCTTGAGGTTAGGACCGCTGGACGTGCCTCTGTTGGAGGTAACCCTGACATAGGAAGGCAGACGCACAATCTTCCCCAGACGAGGATCCCTGTCCTTCATCTCGTCAACGAAAGACATTCTCTCCCATCCTTCCTTATCAGAGAAACGTGAGCCATCCTTCATAAGGAAGCTATCCACGAATTTCTTGGACATACCGGCGCCCCTTTCGATGGCATACTGGGTGCCGTTGTGGTAGCGGCCAATGGACTGGTCGAACTTGACGGCAAGGATAAACTCGCCTTGATCGGCGTCCTCCTCACTGAAAAGACGGCCATAGTCAGGAGCCAGTTTGTAGAGGCCGCAAGTCATCACCTTCTCAGCCGCCTCGTAGGCAAGACGGAGGTAATCGTCAGCGGATCTGCCATCAGCGTAGGAAATGCCGTGATACTTGCGGTAAGTACCCTCGAACAGACAGAACTGAGCCTTCAGCATATAGGCGGCCCACTTGTTCACACGATAAGTGCTTACCCCGTCAGGGAGTCCTTCAATCGCCTCGTCGATGTCTTTAAGCATATTGGACATAACCAATTCCCTGCTGTCGCGAGGCTTGTACAGATCCTCATCGGTGGAGCCTGGCTCCTTTTCGTACCACGGAACGTCACCGAACTGCTTAACTTTCTCGAAATAGAACTTCGCGCGGAAGAACTTTGCCAAGGCGGTATATTCCTTGACAACGGCCTCATCGCTGCACTTGTCCATATTCCCGAGCATAGTGTTGATCTTACGGAGCACCTTCCAATCCCAGCCGCTGATTCCAGTTCCTGACGGCACAATGCGGGTGTAACCCATCAATTCGTCGGACAGGGAGCCTTTTGTGAAATTCAAGTCAGACTGGTCATCATAAGGAGTATTTGCGAACAGACTGGAGTAGAATGAATTGGAGAACAATTTCATATCGTTCTCGTTTCGGAAATAGTTTTCCGGAGCGAGTTTCGACTGAGGAGTGGTGTCAAGGAAATCACACGAGGTGACGGCCAAGGCAAGAGCCACTATAGGTAAAAGATATTTTTTCATATTCGTATTTCCTCCTGCTTTAGAAAGTGATGTCTATACCGAACATAAACGTTTTCTGCCAAGGGTAAGCGACCGCGTCAGAAGTATCGGAATTCTTGTACACGCCGTTTGCGTCAACATTAGTCTTGCGACGGTAAGCTGATTCCGGATCAAGATACTCTGTGTGCTTCTTGATCGGAGACCAATAGGCCAAGTTCTCTCCCGAGAAATAGAAACGAATCTTATCCACGTGGATGGCGTTCGTCAGTTTCTTAGGAATAGTGTAGCCGACAGTAAGGTTCTTGAACCTCAGATACCTGATGTTCTGGAGGTAACGGGTGTTGATAAGCTTGAGTTCTCCTCCGGTCGAAGAGTAGCCTCTCGCCCTTGGATAATAAGCGTCAGGATTCTCCTCAGACCACACCCTCTGCATAAAGTCACGCGGCTGGAAAGTAGTTACATAAGGATAGGAATACGGTCCCCAGAAGGCTATGTTCATTCCCGCCGGATACCAATAGTGGTTTCCTGTTCCCTGGAAGAAAGCCGAGACATCGAATCCTTTCCAGTCAAATGCCAGATTGAATCCGTACTGGAGGCTTGGAAGCTGGTTTCCTATGATCTTACGGTCACCCGGATCAGCGACAGTGTTGGAGCCGTATGAAAGCATGTTGATTCCGCCAGGGCCGCTTTGGTCATTGTCCAGATCGACATAACGAAGGTCTCCGGCAAGGAAACCGCCGTGCATTCTACCCGTGCCGATCAAAGAGAGAGCGTCAAGCACATTTGCCTGATAGTCCTGAGCCTCCTCATCGGTAGCGAACAAGCCATCGACAACGAAGCCCCACAGTTCACCGATTCTCTGACCGACATAGTAGTCATTAAGACGCTTGTCAGGGTTGTTGGCATACCTTGTGATGTGTGAGACGTAGTCGCTGACAGAACCTCTCACGCTGTAGTTGAACGTGCTTCCCGCAAGCTGGAACGAATCCCTCCAGCCAAGGGAAACCTCGTAACCTTTAGTGCGGAGGTCAGCGGAGTTCTCCTTAGGAGCGGACTCTCCATAGACACTTGGGAGGGCGTTGCCCTGAACAAGCATATTCTTTGTGTCACGGATGTAGGCTTCGGCGGTGAAGTCAAGCCTGCTCCTGAGCATTGAGACATCCACTCCGACATTGTACTGCTGGGAGGTCTCCCAGGTAAGAGAGGATGAGTTAGGCGCTGAAATGTCGGCCTTGCTCGCCTTACTCGTGCCCTCACCGAAAGTGTAGTCTATCTTGGACAATGAAATTGTACGCATATAGGCGAAGTCGGACACATTCTGGTTTCCGAGAGATCCGAACGAGGCGCGGAGCTTGAGGTTGTTCACCACATTCTTGAGCGGCTCGAAGAACGGCTCTTCCGAAACGCGCCATCCGGCTGACGCCGACGGGAAGAATCCCCAGCGATGCCCTTTGGCGAATCTCGAAGTGCCGTCGTAACGGCCGGAAGTCTCGAACAGGTAACGTCCTTTGTAGTCATAGTTCAGACGGGCGAAGAAACCCAACAAGGCATACTCGCTCTGACCGCCTGACAGTTCAGTGATCGTGGCTCCGCTCTCATCCGGGACAACAAGGTCGAAGTCATTGAGATACTCGTCGGACAGGTTCTTTCCTGTCTGCTTCACATTCTTGTAGTGGTAGGTCTCAAAGTTGACACCACCCATAATCTTCAGATTGTGTGCGTCCTTGAAAGTGTCCTCGTAGGTGCCGAAGAGGTTGCCGGACAAGTAGTTGTAGTCCCTGTTGCGTTCCACAAGCATGTCCTCACCGATTCCTGTCGTATAAGCCGAAGTGACACCAGGCCTGATACCGTAAGGAACGTTCACCTGACGGTGCATCTCATCACGCACCACCTTTCTGTAGGTGAAGTTGGCCGTGAGATTGAACTCCTTGACAGGAGTGATGACAAGCTCGGAGGTGTTGGTGAAATTGAACTTTTTGTCGTAGTTCTTGTGCTTCCCCATCGCGAAGATGATGTGACGTCCGTTGGCCACATTGTACTTCGAGTTGATCATAGGATTGGAGTACAGTCCTGTCCCGTCCGGATTGAACAAAGGAAGCGAGGCCGGATTGTGACGAAGGTTGCGATAGACATCCTGAATGTCATCACCGCCGATCCAGGAATATTTCGAAGAATAGAAAGATGTGTTGTTAGAGAAACGCATCATCCTGTTGAGCTTCGCGTCGATCTTAGCCCTGAGGTTGTACTTCTTGAAGACATCCGGCTCGGCGGCTTTCATCACGCCCGTCTGGCGGTCGTAGCCGCCTGAGACAAAGTACTTGATGTTCTTGCTGCCTCCGCTGATGGAGACATTCTGCTGCTGGACAGGGTGCTGGTCCCTGAACATCTCGTGGTACCAGTCGGTGTTGCAGTAATAGACCCACTGCTCGCGGCCTCCGCGGACTTCCTTCACTACCCAAGGACGGTCAGGGTTCTCGGTCTTGTCGTTGACACGGGCGAGAAGCTGAAGCATATCCTCCTGGGAATAGTAGGTGTAATTTCCGGTTTCAGACGCGCTCCAGAATTTGTCAAGGGTATAGACAGACCAGTAGCCTCTGTTCTCGTAATTCGTGGATGTGGTAGGCTCTTCCCAGCCCCAACGTCCGTTGTAACGAATCGTGGCCTTGCCGTCCTCGTTCGAACCGTTCTTGGTGGTGACGAGGATGACACCGTAGGCGGCGCGGGCTCCATAGACAGCTGCGGCGGCTGCGTCCTTGATGACGGAGATGCTCTCCACATCGTTAGGGTTGACATCCTCAAGGTCTCCAAGCGCCCCGTCGATCATCACGATAGGGTTGGCCTCGTTGATGGATGTGAATCCACGGATGTTCAGTTTACCGGTGCTGCCCGGATTACCGGACTGGGTCGTGATGTTGAGTCCCGGAACAGACCCCTGAAGCATTGTCACAAGGTTGTGTGACGAACGGTCCTTGAGTTCCTTGTCTCCAACGACTGATATGGCTCCGGTAAGGTTCACTTTCTTCTGTGTACCATAACCGACAACAACCGTCTCGTTCAGCATCATGTTATCTTCCTCCAGGACGATAGTGACAGATGCCTGTGAAGCGGGGACAGACACTTTCTTTGTGGCATAGCCAAGGGAGGACACCTCAAGGGTGACATTCCCGGCTGGGACCATCAATGAGAAAGTACCGTTTTCGGAGGTCATGGTTCCGTTGCTCGTTCCGTCAACGAGAACCGCGACTCCGACAAGAGGTTGCTGGGCGGCATCGAGAACCTTTCCCGAAACCTCTCTCTGATTCTGAGCGAAAGCTGCCGTAAGGCAGGCCAGCATCAGCGTCAGAGAGACAGCAAATGATTTGATAACTCTCATAAGGATTATAATTTGTTTATTAAGTTGTCAATAGTTCGTTAATTTTTCCAGTGCCTAAGCGGCCCTGGCAGTAAATAAAACC
>ERZ824488.1788-NODE-1788-length-21853-cov-3.405588_pt1 | contig 21853 bp, 18 predicted proteins | sample MGYA00519936_ERZ824488 | MGnify/ENA primary metagenome ERZ824488 (study PRJEB31778, sample SAMEA3449153) | human gut metagenome | biome: human gut; feature: human-associated habitat; material: faeces | place: United Kingdom | collected 2010/2012 ... | reverse complement strand
CCATTGCAGCGCCTGCGTAAGGCGCGATATAAAGCATGGGAGTCGGCTCAGATGCCGTTGCAGCAACGACGATCGTGTAATCCATCGCGCCGTGGCTGCGCAGCTTTTCGACAACGCTCGATACGGTGGATTCCTTCTGGCCGATGGCAACGTAGATGCAGATGACATCCTTGCCCTTCTGGTTGATGATAGCATCAAGCGCGATCGCGGTCTTACCGGTCTGGCGGTCGCCGATGATAAGCTCACGCTGGCCGCGGCCGATAGGAACAAGCGCGTCGATAGCCTTCAGGCCGGTCTGCAGAGGCACGGAAACGGGCTCTCTTGAAAGCACGCTCGGAGCCGGGCTTTCGACCGGGCGGAAAGAGTCGGTCTTGATGGGGCCTTTGCCGTCGATGGGGCTGCCCATTGCGTCAACAACGCGGCCTATAAGCGCATCGCCGACGGGGACCTCGACGATCCTGCCTGTACGGCGGACACTGTCGCCCTCCTGAAGATGGCCGAACGGTCCGAGCAGAACAACGCCGACATTGTTCTTGTCCAAATCCTGCACCATGCCCTTGAGTCCGCCGGGGAACTCGAGCATCTCGCCTGCCATAACGTCGGCAAGGCCGGATACGCGGCAGATACCGTCGCCGAGGGTGAGAACCTCGCCGGTCTGGAATACGTCTATATCGCCGTTGACCTTCTCAAGCTGCTGCTTGATTCCGTCGGCGATAGATCTCATCTGACTGTCGCTCTGGCGGGTGTTGTCTTCAACATCCTGGCTGAGCCTGTCGAGCGTGTGGGCAAGGGTGCCGTCATAAACGGTATCGCCCACCTGCATACGCACGCCGCCTATAACATCGGAATCGACCTCATTGTGGCATGAGATAAAGGTCTCGCATATTATCTGCGTGAGCTTCTTCATTTCCTCGTCGCTCAGCGGCTGCGCGCTCTTTATTGAAATGTCAAGTTTTTTAAGTTCGTTCATGTTCAAAATGTCACTCGGCATTGCCGATACCAATTCTTTAATTTGTTCGATAAACTTATCATTCAGCGCCTGCTTGGAGTCCTCAAAACTGCCGTTGCGAAGTACCTCTGCGGTTATCTCAGCCACGCGGCGCACAGCGTCGGACGACACTCTGTCGCGCATCTGAGCCATAAGCTGGCCTTCGCTCTTTTCGGCATTCTCGATAAGGCTTTTTGCCTCCTGCTCGCCGGCAGCCGCTATCGCCGCTCCGTCGGCCTTAGCCTGAGCCTCGGCATCCTTGAGAAGCTGCTGCTTGCGCTCTTCGTTTTCGGCTCTGGCTTTTTCGATATCCTCTCCGAGGGCTTTGGCCTGCGCCTTTGCCTTTTCGGAGTTTTCAATCTCCTCGCCTATGCCGCGTCTGCGGCTGCCGAACATCTTGTCGAAAAGATTCATCTTGCGGCAGATGAAATACAGAGCGCCGAACAGTATGATAAAGTTAACTATTTTCCATATGATATCCACTTGAGAACTATCCCTCCTTTCCCGTAATTCCTGTTATACATCGGGATCATTCCTTGGTTTTGCTGACACAATCGTCGATGAGCGCCTTGTTATCCTCTGCGCCGCCGACAAGACGGTCGGACAACAGAGCGACAAGCTCGGGCATACTGCCGTCAATTTCGCCGACGGCGGCCTTTTCCTCGTTTTTCACTCGCTCACGGACGTTTTTATGAAGCTGCTCGGCCTCGGCATGGGCGGCGTTGAGCACCTCGCCCTTTGCCTTTTCGGCATCGCTGCGCGCCGCGTTTATAACGCCGCGTGCATCAGCGCCGGTCTGAGCAAGCTCCTGTGCAAGCTGTGCCTTGTTCTCTTCAAGTGCGGTCTCGGCTTTCTTTCCCTCGGCAAGGCCTTCGTCAATGCGTGCCTTGCGCGCGTCCATAAAGCTGAGAACGGGCTTGAAAAGGAATTTGTTCAACAGGAACATAAACAGGAAGAAGCTGATAATAGTAAGTATGAACTCAGGTACGCTGATCTGCAGTCCAACTATGTCTAAAATCAATCTGGTCTCCCCCTTTCAAGATGCTATTTCTATTCTTACATCTTGGCAATAAGCATGAATGCGATGACCAGACCATAGATGGCCAGCGCTTCCATAAAGCCCATTGCAAGGATCATGACAGACTGAAGCTGACCTTTCATATCCGGCTGACGTGCCATACCCTCAAGTGCCTTCGAGGCTGCAAGACCCTGGCCGATACCGACGCCGATCGTGCTCAGGCCGATGGCCAGTGCAACGCCTATTGCGATAAGACCCTGTGCTATTGACATTTGTGTTTCCTCCTATAATTGTGTATGTGTTTACTTGTTTATTCTTCGTCCTCGGTGGCTTCATTGATAAAGACGGCAAGCAGCATGGTAAATACCATTGCCTGAATGAAGCAGAACAGAAGACTAAGTATGTGCATGACTATAGGCAATCCTACCGGGAACAGTTCAAACAGCGTTTCCGCCGCAAGCTCTTCGCCGTAGATATTGCCGTAAAGTCGCAATGCCATGGAAAGCGGTCGCGTAAACTGCTCGAGGATCAGGATCGGGAACAGGAACGCAAATGGCTTGAAGAACGTGCCGAGGTATTTGCCAAGGCCATGCTTTTTTATGCCGGACGACTGGATGGCGACAAAAGATATGGTCGACAGCGCCGCCGTTACCGTCAGCACCGATGTAGGGACCGTGAACAGATCTCCCGATCCGGGAATAAGTCCCGAATAGTTGCAGACGATGATCAGGATGAAGAACGACGCCAGCATCGGGAAATAGTGCCGCGCCTTCTTCTCTCCCAGGACTCCGGCAAAGAAGTTCAAAAGTCCGCCCACAGCCATTTCCGCAATGTTTTGCAGCGGGCCGGGCACGTCTTTCATCTTGCGCGTCGCTATTATGCTAAACAGCAAAATGACCGCCATTATCACCCACATAGAATAGATAGTCTTGGTCGGCATCAAAAAGTTTTCAAAGAATTCTTTCAATTATTTTTCACCTCCGTCCGCCGTATCTTTACTTTGCGGCTGAGTTTTGTTGACCATCATCTTCAAAAACAGCATTCCGCCGCCGGACAGACCGACGGCCGCCGCAATGAGGGTTGCCATCATCGGAAGATAATACGCCCTGCAAACAAAAAAACACACGGCAAGAGCCGCCGCGTCAAGCAGCAGCCGCAGCATATTAACGCCCATTACAGCCGCCATATTTGACGCGTTCATGTTCGCTTTGCTTATGCGCATGTTGATATACGCCACCGCAGCGCCGAGCACGGCACCGCCGAGCACCGATAAAATGTCTGTAAGGTTCATACGCCTTCCTCATTAGAGCAACAAGTCAAACTATTTTATAACATTATTATTTAACAACAAATTAACGCGAAATGCAACGTGTTTTTGCGCATTTTTCAGCATTTTTTAATAATTGCACAATTTCTGTGTGATTGTCGGTTTCCCTCTGCGTATTACTTTGACAGTCTGCATTTGCCTTGCATCCGCATCGAAAGCCGAAAAAACGGTGAAAACGCAAGGAGTCGGGACTTCCCGGCTTCTTACGTTTTCACGCGCTGTTTACTTATTTAATATGTCCATAAATTCCTCGCCTGTTATGGTTTCCTTTTCATACAGGAACCGTGCAAGCTCATCGAGCTTATCGCGGTTATCGGTGAGTATCTTTATCGCCTTATCGTGCTGCTTTTTTATAAGCGCGACCACCTGACGGTCGATCTCGGCCTGAGTATCGGCAGAGCACGCAAGAGACGTATCGCCGCCGAGATACTGGTTATTTACCGTTTCCATTGCGACCATGTCAAAATCCTCGCTCATGCCGTAGCGCGTTATCATCGCACGGGCAAGCTTTGTCGCCTGCTCGATATCGTTGGATGCGCCCGTCGTTACTGAGCCGAACACGACCTCCTCGGCTGCACGGCCACCTGTGAAGGTAGCTATTTTGTTTTCTATCTCAGCCTTGCTCATGAGATAGTGGTTGCCCTCTTCGACCTGCATGGTGTAGCCCAGCGCGCCGGAGGTGCGCGGAACGATCGTGATCTTCTGCACGGGCGCGGAATTAGTCTGCTTTGCGGCGACAAGAGCATGCCCTATCTCGTGATATGCAACTATGTGCTTTTCATGGTCGGTCATAATGGCGTTTTTCTTCTGGTAGCCTGCTATGACGACCTCGATGCTCTCTTCAAGATCGGCCTGACTTGCAAAGCGCCGTCCGTCACGCACGGCACGCAGGGCCGCTTCATTAACGATGTTTGCAAGCTCTGCGCCGGAGGCGCCGGAGGCCATGCGCGCGATCTTATTAAAATCAACATCCTCGGCTATCTTTATCTTCTTGGCGTGGACCTTGAGGATCTCCTCCCTGCCCTTGAGGTCGGGAAGCTCAACGGGAACGCGGCGGTCAAAGCGGCCGGGGCGCGTGAGCGCCGGGTCGAGCGATTCGGGGCGGTTTGTTGCGGCAAGGATTATTACGCCGTTATTGCCCTCAAAGCCATCCATCTCGGTGAGAAGCTGATTAAGCGTCTGCTCGCGCTCATCGTTTCCGCCAAGCTGACCGTCACGCTTCTTGCCGATAGCGTCGATCTCGTCGATGAAAACTATACAGGGTGCTTTTTCCTTTGCCTGCTTGAACAGATCGCGCACCTTGCTCGCACCCATGCCGACAAACATCTCGACAAACTCAGAGCCGGACATCGAGAAAAACGGAACATCCGCTTCGCCGGCTACGGCCTTAGCGAGCATGGTCTTGCCGGTTCCCGGAGGGCCGACAAGCAGTATGCCCTTTGGCATTGACGCGCCGATCTCGCGATATTTGCCGGGATCGTGCAGATAATCGACTATCTCGGAGAGATTTTCCTTTGCCTCATCCTCGCCTGCCACGTCTGCAAATTTAATGCCCTCGGCGGATTTAACGTATACTCTTGCATTGGACTTGCCCATGTTGAACATCATGGAGTTTCCGCCGCCCATCTTCTCCATCATCTTGCGCGACATGAACTGGCCGATCGCAATAAACAGGATTATAGGCAGAACCCACGCAAGGATGCTCACCAATGCCGAGGTCTGCTCGATCTCTTCGCCGGTGGTGGAAACATTGGCCTCAAGCAGATGCGAAACAAGATCGTTATCCGGCAGCATGGCGGTTTTATAAATCTTGCTGTTGTCATTTCCCTGGAAAAGAATGCGGTTGTTCTGCTCTTGGATCTCAACTGCGCTGACCTCGCCGTTATCTACCATATTGATAAAAGTGTTGTAGTCAACTTCCTTGATCTGATGCTCACTTATCCACGGCATTGCGACAAAATTGAACACAAGCAAAAGGATGAGCGCTATCGTATAGTAATACATCATCGGCTTTTTTGGGGATTTAACTTCGTTCATACGCCTTACTCCCATCAAAATATATATTGTGTATAGTTTAGCACCGCAAAGAGCAATATTTCACGAAAATTCTGTTAATAGTTGTGCTCAAAGGCATACACTTTCAAGTTATTTGTTCGTTATTCTGAGCATTCTGTATCCGATGCCGACGTGAGTCTGGATATACTGAACGCCGTTTGAGTTTTTTTCCAGCTTTCGGCGCAGTGTTGCCATATAAACGCGAAGCGACGATACGTCAGACGCGGTTGGGCTTCCCCATACCTCTTTTAAAATGTAATTGTGCGTGAGCACCTTGCCGGTGTTTTTCGCAAGAAGGCACAGGAGCTTGTACTCTATCGGAGTGAGGTGTATTTCGACGTCGGATATATACACGCAGCCGGCCGAATAGTCGATACGCATATCGCCGTTTTCGTATGTGCTGGATTCCTCGCCGATCCTGTCACCGTCGTACCGGACACGTCTGAGTGCAACGCGCAGGCGCGCAAGCAGCTCATCTACGGAAAACGGCTTTGTCAGATAATCGTCCGCTCCGGCATCGAGCGCCGAGACCTTGTCAAAATCCTCGCTGCGCGCCGAGACCACTATGATCGGCATATTGCTCCACGAGCGGATCTTTTTTATTATCTCGACCCCGTCCATATCCGGCAGGCCGAGGTCAAGCAGAACAACATCCGGCTTGCACGACAGTGCCTCCATAACAGCGCCCGCTCCGGTGGCTGCGCGCTTATAGGCGTAGTCCTGCGTTTCAAGCGTTGCCGAGATAAGATTAGCAACGGCATTATCATCCTCAACTATAAGTATCTGCGGTTTATTCATCAGGCTGCACCTCCGCCCTTTTAAGATCAAATGTAAACACTGCTCCGTGCGGTGTGTTGTCGGAAACCGCTATGCTGCCGCCGTGCGCTTGGACAATGCTCTTGCACAGTGCAAGCCCGAGTCCGAGGCCGCGTCTTGCGTCGCTGCTTGCTTTGTTTCCTGTGTAAAACATATCAAATATCTTTTCTTTTGCCTCGTCACTTATGCCGTTTCCGTCGTCGGCAACACTTATGAGCACTCTGTCATCCCGTGCCGACGCTTCAAGGCAGATATGCGAGCCTCGAGGCGTGTATTTCACGGCGTTGTTAATAAGGTTAATTACAACCTGCACTATGAGCCTTGCGTCCATATATGCCATGAGCAGCTCATCATCAAGCTTAACTTCCAGCTCATGCTCCGACAGCAGCCTGTCCGAATGCGAAACCGCCTCGCGGAAGATATCGTCCAGAAGCTCCGGCTGCAGATCCTCGATTCTGCTGCCGCCCTCCATGCGCGTTATAGAAAGAAGGTTTTCAACAAGGTCTATGAGCCAGTGCGCATCGTCGTACACCGAAACATACATCTGTCTGCGCTTTTCCTCGGGAAGCTCGTTTTCCATTAGCAGCGCCGCGGTGCCGGATATATTCGTCAGCGGTGTACGCAGATCGTGAGATATGGCACGCAGAAGGTTTGACCGTAGCTCCTCGGCTCTTGCCTTTTCTTCGATCCTGCGCTTTTCGATGCGGTTATACTCATTTTCAAGCACAAGGCCGCACTCGTCAAGTATCGCAACAGTCAATGTCTTTTCAAAGCTTTCAAGCATCGGGGAGGCTTTCATTGCTACACCTGCAACGGCAAACACTCTGCCGTTTGCGTGAATTGCCATGTAGATGCCGTTTGACTTCTGCCGCGTGTCAGTTCCGTTTCCGGCGCGGCGGTCGTTCTCTAACACCCACCGTGCGCTGTCGCGATCATACTGCGTAAGATAATCGTCAAAGCCGGCGTTTTCGTTCACGGGAAACAGCATCGGCTCGCTCAAATCGCCGTTTTCAACGGGGTATATCAGAACGCTGCACTCAAGCAGCTTGACAAGCTGCCCGGCAGTCACCGTAAGTATTTGCTCTGTGCCGATCGCCTGCTGAAGCTTCTGGCTTGTTTCGAGAAGTATTTCGGTTCTGTACACTCTCAGCGCCGTCTGATGCGTTTGGCGCTTTATTCTCGCCGTTATCGACGATATGAAAAACGCCGCTGCAAACATGACGATGAACGTCATAATGTGGCTCGGGTCGGAAAACAGCGAAAAATAAGGCTCCGTGAAAAAGAAGTTGAATATCAGAACCGAGAGTATGGACGCTGCAAGACTGTAGCTGCGCCCGGCGGTGAGCATGGCAATGCCGAGAACGCCGATTATATAAATTACTATAACATTTGCCGTAGAAAAGCCGAGGTCGTAGAAAAGGTAGCCTATGCCGGTGCAGAAAGCGAACAGAACGGCGGTTATAAGCGCATCGCGAAGACTGAGCCGCTCCTGACTGCGTGCCGAGCCGCGCGGCGTATCCGAGGTCTCGCTTTTGTCGGGGATTATATATATGTCTATATCGGACGCAAGCTCACCCAAGCGATCGACTATGCTCTTTTTTGAAAAAAAGCCGCGCTTACCCGGGCTTCGTCCTATCACTATCTTTGTTGAGCCTGAAACACGCGCATACTCGGCTATGACTGCCGCGGCATCATCTCCGTAAAGCGTTCTGATCTGTGCTCCGAGCTGCTTTGCAAGCCGGATATTTTCCGCAAGGCGGCTGTCAGGCTCGGCAGCATAATTTGCAGGCTCAACAAAAAGCGCCGTGAGCGTTCCGTGGAATGCCTCGGCTATTTTGGCTGCCGCTCTGACGACACGCGCATTTGTCGGCGAGCCGGACAGGCACACAAGTATTTTTTCCTCGCGCTGCATTCTTCCACCTCATTTCTGCCGCAATTATAGCATATAAAGCGGCGCCAGAAAACCGTTTTCCCATTTTTACTCTGTGTTTTAATGAAACTTTAATGTTTTGGGCGATCCTCTAATCCCATTATAATGCCGCCGGTGCTATAGTCTAATCATAAAAAGATCAAACGAGGCGCGATTTATGAAAATCATTATAGTCGGCTGCGGTAAAATTGGCCAAAGCATTCTGCAAAGCCTTATAAGCGAGGGACATGAGATCGTTGTTGTTGACTCCAACCGTGAGGTCATAGACAGCGTCAGCACAAACTACGATGTCATGGGCATATGCGCCGCCGGCACGCATTTTAAAACTCTGTCGGACGCAGGCGCCGACAGCGCCGAGCTTTTCATCGCGGCAACAGGCTCGGACGAGATAAACATGCTCAGCTGCTTTCTTGCAAAGCGCATGGGTGCAAAGCACACCGTTGCGCGCATACGCGGCAGCGAATACACAAGCGAAAACCTTGACTTTATTAAAAATCAGCTTGAGCTTTCGATGGTCATCAATCCCGAAAGACTTACGGCAAAGGCCATATATAACATTCTAAAGTTTCCGTCTGCCGTAAAATCCGAGAGCTTTACGCGAAGCCGCTTTGAGATGGCCGAAATGAGCGTCAAACCCGGCTCTGCGCTCGATGGAGTTGAGCTTTCGGCGCTGAGAGCAAAAAGCGGGGCATCATTTCTTGTGTGCGCAGTGCTGCGTGACAAGACCGCGTACATTCCTCGCGGAAGCTTTGTTCTGCGTGCAGGAGATAAACTCGGCCTTATAGCCGCGCCCGAGGATATGCAGAAGCTGCTCGGCAACATGGGCATACTGCAAAAGCGCACAAAGCACGTGATGCTGCTCGGTGCAAGCCGCATAGCGGAATATTTGAGCGATGAGCTTATCCGCAGCGGAAACGGCGTAAAAATAATCGAAAAGGATGCAAAGCGCTGCGATGATATATCCGCCGCACTCGGCGGCAGCGCTGTTGTCATTCACGGCGACGGTTCGCAGCACGAGCTTCTTGATGAGGAGGGGCTTGACGGCGCCGATGCTTTCGTGGCACTCACCGGAATGGACGAGGAAAATCTGCTGCTTTCGTACTATGCGCTCGACCGCGGTGTGCCGAAGGTCATCGCCAAGCTCAATCAGGACGCCTACCATGAGCTTTCGGAGCATCTGGGCGTTGAATGCACCGTATCGCCAAAGCATATAACCGCCGATGTTCTTTTAAGATACGCCCGCGCGCTGCAAAACTCCATGGGCAGCAGGGTCGAAACGCTCTACAGCCTCATGAACGGCAAGGTCGAGGCGCTTGAGTTTATCGTTTCTCCGGATTTCGGCTACACGGGCATTCCCGTAAAACAGCTTGACCTCAAGCCCGACATTCTGCTGGCAGGAATAATCCGCGGCGGCAAAAACATCATCCCATGCGGCGACGACGTTATACTGCCCGACGACCGCGTTATAATAATCGCCGCCGGCAGAAAGCTGTACGATCTTTCGGATGTGATAGCAAAATGAAGATAAAGCTCGTTTTTCATACAGTAGGAAGAGTGCTTCTTCTGGAAGCCGCACTTATGCTGCTTCCGCTTGCCGTTTCGCTTATCTACGGCGAAAGCTGCTCGCTTTCTTTTGTGATATCGGCTGCTGCGGCTGCCGCTGTGGGGGCCGCCCTCAAGTTTTTCTGCCGCAGTGACAGCAAAAATCTGTACACTCGCGACGGGCTTGCGATAGTGGCTCTGTCGTGGATCGGAATATCGCTGTTCGGCGCTCTGCCGTTTGTCATAAGCGGCAGTATACCTTCGTTTATAGATGCGTTCTTCGAAACCGTTTCCGGCTTTACGACAACGGGCGCATCTATCCTCACGGATGTTGAAGCGCTCAGCCACGGTCTGTTGTTCTGGCGCAGCTTCACGCATTGGGTCGGCGGCATGGGTGTGCTTGTGTTCATAATGGCCGTCATGGAAAAAACGCCCGAGCGCTCGGTGAACATTCTTCGCGCTGAAATGCCGGGGCACAATGTGGATAAGCTCACTCCCAGGGCAAGCGGAACGGCAAAGATCCTGTATTACATATACCTTGCCCTTACCGTGCTCGAGACCGTACTCCTTTTGTGCGGCGGCATGCCGCTGTTTGACAGCATTGTTCACGCGCTCGGCACAGCCGGCACGGGAGGCTTCGGAATAAAGGCCGACAGCATCGCATCGTACTCACACTTCTGTCAATGGGTGATAACCGTGTTTATGCTGCTGTTTGGCGTGAGCTTTAACATGTACTATCTGCTGCTTATCAAAAGATGGCGCGAGGTGCTCAAATCAAACGAGCTTAAATGCTACCTGGGCATAAGCCTTGCAGCAATGATAATCATCGTGCTGAGCATCATGCCCCTGTACGGCAGCATCGCCGACGCAGTCAGGCTTTCCGCTTTTCAGGTATCCTCCATCGTCACGACGACAGGCTACGCCACCGCGGATTTTGATGCCTGGCCGAGTCTTGCAAAGGCCGTTTTGCTCATCCTTATGTTCTTTGGCGGCTGCATGGGTTCAACGGCAGGCGGTCTTAAAATGAGCCGCGTTACAGTGCTTGCGCAGATAGCGCGCAACGACCTGCGCCGTGCTCTGCGTCCGCGCGAGGTAAGCTCTGTTATTTTAAACGGCCGGCGCGTTGACGCACAGGGCGAAAGGCAGATTCTTTCTTACTTTGCACTGTATATTGCGGTTATCGGAGCCGTGTTTTTGCTCATAAGCTTTGAGCCGTTCGGGATAGAGACCAATTTCTCGGCTACCGTGAGCTGCGTGAACAACATCGGCCCCGGCTTCGGGAGCATCGGTCCGAGCCTGAGTTATGCCGATTATTCTGCGTTTTCAAAGCTTGTTCTGTCATTTGCCATGCTGCTCGGCAGGCTTGAGATATACCCCCTGCTTCTGCTGCTGTCGCCGCAGCTTTGGACCAAGAGATGAGGTGCCGTTATGGACATTGAAAGTGTTGTTCTTGTTATATCAGTCATACTGCTGTTTGTTATAGGCTATGTTGCCGTGGGCGTGCTAATCCCCGATCCGAGGAAGATCAGAAAGCGCAGAAACAGACGCAGAAAGTAAAAAACACACCGCACGGAAAATGAACCGTGCGGTGTTTGCATATTAATTATAATAAAATATCAGATCCTGCTGTTTATCCAAGCGAGGATATCGGCATAGACTTCAGCCTTGTTTATCTCGTTGAGCATTTCGTGGCGGCCGTCCTTATACAGCTTTATGGAAACGTCCTTCATGCCGGCTTTTTTGAAGTTTTCATACGCAAGCTTTACGCCCTTGCCGCATTCCCCGACGGGATCCTTATCGCCGGACATAAAGTAAACCGGCATATCCTTCTTCATCGACTTGAGATTGTTGACGTTTGTAATGAACTTAACTCCGGTCATCATATCCCTGAACAGGCTGCATGTCGGTATAAAGCCGCAAAGCGGATCGGCAATGTATTTATCAACAACGTCAGTGTCGCGCGTGAGCCAATCATACTCGGTGCGCGGATTTTCATATATCTTATTATAGCTTCCGAAGGCGAGGTTATTGAGGAACTTGCTGTAATGATGCGCGCCCTTGAGAGCCGTGACGAGATTTCCCATGAAAAGGCCGCCGTTTACGAGTGCTGCGCCCTGATTGCCAGTGCCGCTTATTATCGCAGCGTCAAAGCCGCCGGGATAGCGGATAAGATGCGTGCGCGCCATGAAGCTGCCCATGCTGTGTCCGAACAGGACAAACGGAACGTTCGGATAGGTCTGCTTCATTGCAAGACGAAGTATCTCCTCGTCCTTTATGATATAATCCCAACCGTTTTTCTCGGCGAAAAAGCCCATCTGCTCGGGCTTTTCAATGCTCTGACCGTGGCCGAGATGGTCTGTACCGACGGCAACGAAACCGTTAGACGCAAGAAACGCCATAAAATCATCATAGCGGCTTATGTGCTCGGCAATACCGTGCATTATCTGCACGACCGCTCGCACCTGCCCGTCGGGAACACATCTGCGAACATGGATGCGGTTTTTGCCCGTGCTTGAATTAAAATAAAAATCATTGAAACTAGGCATGGAAAACGACCTCCGTATATGTTATTATATGAATTATAGCATACTTGCAGCAAAATGCAACGGAATTAGCAAAATCAGTATGGAGGTAATCATATGAACGGTTATGTTGTCGCACTCGATCAGGGAACGACCAGCTCAAGAGCGATAATTTTTGATGCAAAGGGTAAGCCTGTAACTATAGCGCAGTATCCTTTTCCACAGATATATCCCAAGCCCGGCTGGGTCGAACACGACCCGATGGTGATACTGGAAACTCAGCTGCGCGCCCTCGCCGAGGCGTTTGAAAAAAGCGAGCTTTCCCCTACGGACATAGCCGGCATAGGCATAACAAACCAGCGTGAGACTACGATCGTTTGGGATAAAAACACAGGCAAGCCCGTGTATAACGCCATCGTCTGGCAGTGCAGGCGCACGGCTCCTATCTGCGATAAGCTCGCGGCCGACGGCATCGGCGACTATGTCCGCGACAAAACCGGCCTTCTCATAGACGCATATTTTTCAGGCACGAAAATAAAGTGGATACTCGACAACGTCGAGGGTGCGCGCGAGCGCGCCGAGCGCGGCGAGCTGCTGTTCGGCAACGTTGATTCGTGGCTTATCTGGAACCTCACCGGCGGCAAGGCGCATGTTTCCGACTACTCCAACTGCTCGCGCACGATGCTGTTTGACATAAACGAGCTCAAATGGGACGAGATCCTTTGCGAAAAGCTCGGCATCCCCATGTCGATGCTCCCGACGCCCGTACCGTCCTCGATGATCTACGGCAAGGTCGCACCCGGAATAACCGGGCTTGAGATGCTCGCAGGCGTTCCCGTTTGCGGCAGCGCAGGCGACCAGGCGGCAGCGCTCATCGGCCAGGGCTGCATCGAAAAGGGTCAGGCCAAGAACACCTACGGAACAGGCTGCTTTACTCTCCTTAACACCGGAAGCCAGTCCGTTCGCAGCGCAAGCGGCCTTGTTACGAGCGTTGCCTGGTCGATCGGCGGCAAAACCACCTATGCGCTTGAGGGCAGCGTATTCAATGCCGGCAGCTCCATTCAGTGGCTGCGCGACGAGGTCGGACTTCTGAGCACAAGCTCCGAGTGCGAAACGCTTGCTACCTCCGTTCCCGATAACGGCGGAGTGTATCTCGTTTCGGCGTTCACCGGTCTTGGCGCACCGCGCTGGGATATGTACGCGCGCGGTGCGATAGTCGGCCTGACTCGAGGCTCAACTAAGGCGCATATCGTCCGCGCGGCACTCGAGGGGATCGCCTATCAGGTCAAGGATCTGCTAGACGCAATGGAGAAAGACGCCGGCGAACCGCTGAGTGTTCTGCGCGTTGACGGCGGCGCATCTGTAAACAATTTTATGATGCAGTTCCAGTCGGATATTCTCCGCAAGCCCATTGACCGTCCCAAGATGGTCGAGACCACGGCATTCGGCGCGGCGTTCCTCGCCGGTCTTGCAGTGGGCGTGTGGAAGGACATCGGCGACATTGCCGATATCCGCGAATCTGACCGTGTGTTTACGCCCCAGATGGAGGCCGAGGAAGCGACCGCGCTGCACAAAAAGTGGCTGCGCGCAGTTGAAAGAGCTGCAAAGTGGGAAGAATAATGGAACAGGTATTGGTTGTAGAACGCAAAAAAATTGAGCGTTACATATCCGGCCGCAACGGCCTTATAACAGAGTGCGCGCAGGAGCTTTTCGAGATCATAAAAGCCGAGCACGAGTTCATGCCGCGCGACGAGGCCGAGCAGCGCCCGGACTATAAGCAGATAATCCCCTATGTTATCCTGCGCCGCGGCGATGAAGTTTTCGTCACACGCAGGCTCAGCAAAGGTGGCGAGGCGCGCCTGCACGGGAAAATTTCCATCGGCATCGGCGGACATATAAACCCCGTTGACGAGCAGGGTGATCTTCTCATGCGCGGCCTTTGGCGTGAGATCCATGAGGAGGTCGCACTTGACAAGCACGGCGAGCTTAGCCCCTGCGGATTTATAAACGACGATTCGAACGCCGTCGGCAGCGTCCACCTCGGCGCATGCTTTACCCTCCCCGTCGATGGCGAGGTATCCGTCAAGGAGACCGAAAAGCTTGAGGGACTGTGGATGACCGGGGCCGAGCTGCAGGAAAATTACGACAGCATGGAGACGTGGACGCAGATAGCACTGGAGGTTCTGTGATATGAGGATATTTAAGCCGGCAGATATAATGCTGCCGAACTGCGATATGCATCGCTGGAGCGTTGTCGCCTGTGACCAGTTCACATCCGAGCCGGAATACTGGCAGCAGGTGCGCAGCATAGTCGGTGACGCACCGTCAACGCTTCATATGATGCTGCCCGAGGCCGAGCTTGGCACAAAGGATCCGGAAACTGAAAGCATTAAGATAAACGCAGCGATGCAGCGCTATATTGACGAGGGAGTTTTCAAAACATATCCCGACAGCTATATTTACCTTGAGCGCACGCTAAAAAACGGTGCGGTGCGCCGCGGCATAATGGGCATGTTCGATCTTGAGGCCTATGACTGGGCCGAGGGCACGCACAGCCCTATCCGTGCGACCGAGCACACCGTTGAGGACAGGCTGCCTCCGCGCATCCGGATCCGCCGCAACGCTCCGCTTGAGATGCCGCACATCATGATATTCATGGATGATGCGGATAACATCGTTTTTTCCTCCGTCACGAAAGGCGAAAAGGTCTATGACTTTGAGCTGATGCAGGACGGCGGCAGCATCACCGGCTGGCTCGTAGCCGACACCGAAAAGCTTGCAAAGGCTGCCGAAAAGCTTGGCGACGAGGCCGTTTTGCAGCGCAAATACGGCTCGGCGGATAACGCGATAGTCTTTGCAATGGGCGACGGAAATCACAGTCTTGCCGCCGCAAAGCGGCACTGGGAAGAGGTCAAAAAGACGCTGCCGGAGTCGGAATACGAAACCGCACCGGCGCGCTATGCGCTTGCCGAGCTTGTTAACATCCACGATGACGCCATAACCTTCGAACCGATACACAAGGTTATATTCGATACGGAAGCCGAAATGTTTTTTGCCGAGGCAAAGGCCTTTTTTGCCGACAACATCGGCGAAGGCCGGAGCATTGATCTTGTCACCGGCGAGGGCATCGAGCGGCTTAATATATCCGGCCTTACGATCGGCGAGCTTATCGGAAAATGTGAGGACTTCTGCAAGGCATACACAGAGCGTCACGGCGGATATATCGACTATATCCACGGCGACTGCGAGTGCGTTGAAATGTCGCAGCGCTTCGGCTGCGCAGGCATTCTCCTGCCGCGCATGGAAAAATCGGAGCTGTTTTCCTCGGTCATGAAAAGCGGCCCTTTCCCGAAGAAAAGCTTTTCCATCGGCCACGGCAACGATAAGCGCTATTATCTCGAGTGCCGCGAAATCAGGTAATTTACCCTTGTAATGGGCAAGGAATTGTGGTAAAATAATTGCCGTTAATTCGCAATAATACTATTAGAGGAGCTGTTTTATATGTCCGGACATTCCAAATGGCATAATATACAGAAAACTAAGGGCGCAGCCGACGCAAAGCGTGCGCAGGCTTTCACAAAAATTGCCCGTGAAATGATCGTTGCCGTTAAAGAGGGCGGCAGCGGCGATCCCAACAACAACTCGCGTCTGGCTGCGGTCATCACCAAGGCAAAGGCTGCGAACATGCCCAACGATAACATAAAGCGCACGATCGACAAGGCGCTGGGCGCAGGCAACACCGATAACTACGAGAAGATCGTCTATGAAGGCTACGGCCCCTCCGGCGTTGCAGTCATTGTCGAAACCATGACCGATAACCGCAACCGCACGGCGGGCGAGATCCGCCACTACTTCGATAAGTACGGCGGAAACATGGGCGCTGCAAACTGCGTTTCCTGGTCGTTCGATAAGAAGGGCGTCATTGTCATCGACAACGAGGATGAAGAGCTTGACGAGGATGAAGTGATGATGGAAGTTCTCGATGCCGGCGCTGACGATTTTGAGCCCGACGGCGAGACCTTCGTTGTCTACACCGCTCCCGACGATGTTTCCCCCGTTGCCGAGAAGATCAGTGCAGCAGGCTACAAGCTTCTCTCGGCTCAGGTCGAAATGCTGCCCCAGAACGGCTACATAAAGCTCACCAATGAGGACGATATCAAGAACATGCAGAAAATGCTCGACATGTTCGAGGATAATGACGACGTCCAGAACGTGTGGCACAACTGGGAAGAGTAATAAAGTCAAAAAAAATAGCACCCCGATGGGGTGCTATTTTTTTACTGCGCTTATTCTGCTCTGTACAGGAATGTTACGACCTGGCCGCGTGTGCAGGTTGCGCTCGGCGAGAAGTGCGTCGTATCCGTTCCCTTGGTGATGCCGTTTGCCACTGCCCACTGCACGGCGTTGTAGCAATACGAACCGGCGGCTACGTCGCTGAAGTTTGCCTGCGGCTTGTAGTTGGGGTCTTTTGCTCCGCAGCGCGTGCATGTGCCGTTTTTGTAGTCGTGGCCGAGTGATGGAGTTGAATCTGTATATTTATCACCGCATTTGTTACACGTGTATACTTTTGTGCCCATATTCATGCATGTAGCACTCTCAGCAATCTCTCCTGCGTTCCAGTTATGCCTGCATTTTAAAACAAAGTTGCATTCTTTGCTTGTCTTTTTCCCAAGCAAATTTCCAACTTGGATATATGCTGTGTATGTTCCTGGCTGTACATTCTCAATTTTATACGTTTCTTCATCCATGTTGGATGATAGTATCATTTCGCCATTAAAATACAGCGTCAACCAATGATAGTTGGTGTATTCAACCGTGTTTCTGCAAAGCGTAATACTATCATCATCATAGTAACTATCTTGAGACGTATAAATGTACGGCTCTCCCTGTATTCTGTTTACAACGTAGAACTGATATGGTGCACTTGTTATCGTTCCTGACGTTGCATTTCCGACCTGCAAATATACTTCATAGGAACCTGCCGCAGGATTTGACAACGTATAAGCAGCATCATCCATTGCCGTTGATAATATTTGCTTTCCATTTCTGTATAGCACAATCCAATAATAATTCGTATTATTAACGGTATTTCTCTGTAGAGTTACCGATTCACCAACCTCATAAGCACTTTTTTCGGACTTTATAACTGGAGAGTCCGTGATTACCGGTTGATATGGATCTTTATAACTATCGGCGCGGCCATTTCACATACTTTATGTAAGAATACGTTCCGCCCAGCCAGCCGGTGTTAACGTATTCGTTCCACGTATAGTATTTTTCCCTGCAATAAGGATAGTTACTTAGGCCACCCTCAAACACAGTAAATCCACTATCATCTTTCTGCACAATAATTTGGCTGTGCCCCCATCCATCCGAGCCATGTAAGTACTCACCATTGCATATACGCAAACAAGAGCCTATAGCTGCATTGCTTACATAGGCTTTAAGATGCGCCGCTGTCAATGTCAGTTCTGAATCTGAAAGGTCTCAGAGTGAATTTTCACTATCGCTAAAAGAATTTGTAAAATTGTGTCCCCAAATTTTGTTGTAAATGTTGTTTGCATAAACCCAGCATTCATTCGGCGAAGAACTGAAATCATCATACCTGACTGCTACACCATTGATGTAATAGGTTGTTGCCGCCAGTGCGCTCATGGGTACTAAGTTCATGACCATTAGCAGCACGAGCAGCAGACTTAATACTCGTTTTTTCATTGTTTCCTCCCAAAAATTTATTTTTTATAAGAGCAGGTATCAAAAGGTGTATTTTTTGGTATCAGCTGTAATTACATAGTATGGTTACAGAATATTCACAAAAAAGCAATACTTTACCGCCTGGTTTGTCTAAAAATACTTACATTTTTGCCAGTCGTTAGCACTTTCAAACTCGTTTTTCGTGCAACAGGTTTACTATAAAAAAGTACACTTTTGATAGTTTTGAGAGTTAAAAAGGGCAAAAAAGTTGCACCGCACGGGGGATAACCGTGCGGTGCGTTTGTATTTTGTGGGCATATCGTTTCCGATCGAGGGATCACGATAAAGCCGAGCATACAGGTTGTATTTTGGTCGAAACGCTCGTTTCGGCCTCTTTTTATGTTATTATACCACATTTTGCCCACTTGTTAAATTGTGATACTAAACAAATTTTAGCTGCATTTATTAGTGCACATTGACTTAAGTTGACAAGTGGGCGCTAAATTCATCCGAACAGGCTGACTCTTACAGTATATGTGACGGTCTTTCCGTCATAAGTGACGGTCGCTTCGCGGTTTCCGAGGCCGGTCATGTCGCACTCGACCGTGAATTCGCTCGGGTCGGTTATGCGCTTTGCAGAGCCGTTATTGTAATACGCTCTGAGCACAAGGCCGGTCGTATCAAGCTCTTCGCCGACGGTGTACACCGTTTTTGTGGGCATCTCCTCGATGCTCAGCTCCGTTACCTTGGGGCGCTCGACAATTACGGTGCACTGATCGTAGACCTCCATCTTGTCGCTGACATAGACCATGATTGTTGCCGAACCTTCGCTTACGGCCTTGAGTGCGCCATCCTGCGAAACGGTGACAATGCTCGTATCGCTGCTTTTCCAGATATACTCCGGTTCTTTCTGCCCGGCGGACGGCTCGGGCATACAGCCGACCTTGAGCTGAGCCTCGTCATCGACCGTCATCGTGAGGCTCGGCGAGCTGAGAACGACGGATTTTACGTCAAGCTTCTCCGGCTCCGGAGTTGCCGTCGGCGTGGGAGAGGCGCTTGCCGTCGGCGTATCATCCTTGCCTCCGTCATTGTTGCCGGACAGTGCAAAAATGATCACCGCTGTTGCCATGGCCGCAAGGATGAGCACAAGCGCCAGTATATAGCCGAACATGGACTTTTTCGGCTTTTTCTCAGGCTCCGGCTGCTTGGGCGGAGTTTTTTTCGGCTGCGCAGCCTCGGGACGCGGCTGCTGCTTCGGCTTTGGCTGCGGTCGCGGCTCAGCCGGCGTTTCGGGTATGTATTCCGGGCGCGGATCGGCCTTGAAATCCTCGCGCACGGTCATATCGTCGCTGCCGAACGAGGCCGGAGCAGGCTCCGGCTCTGCCCTGCCCGACGCTGCGAGCGAAAGAGCTTTTTTAAGCTCCGTCGGCCCTGCATAGCGGTCGGCTATTTTATAGCTGCACGCCGTCATGACCACCTTTTTCAGCGCCGCGCTGCCGTTTTTCGGCTGCGGCAGGATCTCGCCGCGGAAGCGGCGTATCTGCGCATCGGTGATCTGCTCGGGCGTCGGCACCTGGGGCGGCATCGGCAGGAACGGGCCGCGCCGATCGTTCAGCAGCCAATAGAGCACCATGCCCAGCGAGTATATATCCACGCGGTCGTCATAGCCCTTGCCCTTGTAGACCTCGGGCGCCATATACGAATAGGTTCCGACCTTATCGGCCGAGGTGCGTATGGTGGAGGCCTTGGCCACGCCGAAGTCGCCGAGCTTAAACACGCCGTAGCGGCTGACGAAGATATTCTGCGGCTTAATGTCGCGGTGGATTATATTATTCTCGCGGCAAAGTTCGAGCGCCGAGCACATGTCGCTGCCGAGCTTAATAACGCTGTCGACCGTCATGCCGTTTTCGCGGACATAATCCGGCAGAGACTGCAAAAGCTCCATGCGGATATAAATATCCCAGCCCATGTCGTTTTCGTGCGGAATGATCATCTGATCCTCACAGTTGACAACGTTCGGGTGGCCGCGCAGAGCGCCGAGCAGACGATACTCGTTGCTGATCTCCTCGACTTTTTCGCGGAGCTTTGCGCGCATGGCAAACTCGCTCATGCTCTCGAGCATCTCGTCATACTCTTTCTGCGAGCCCGGAACGCTTATGACCTTGAGCGCGCAGTGGAAGTCGCCGCCGTATTCATCTTTTTTCTTCAGCTCGTATACCTTGCCGGAGCTGCCGCTGCCGATGCAGCGCACTATCTCCCAGCCGGGCAGCGAAGTTTGCAAATTTTCCATATCATGCATCCCTGATATTATAAATTAATCACATTTAAATATAATATATTCTCCGCACGTTGTCAAATTACTCTATTGATTTGAGCGCGCCGGCCATATCGATATTGTCTATCCTGCGGCGCATGATGGCGTTTACTATCATGGCGAACACAAAGGTTATGACGATAGAAACGGCAAAGCTCAAAAAGCTTATGTGCGGCTTGAAATACATCATATCGACCTTTATCGCATTCATGACAAATGCGTGCAGCGCAACGCCGAGGCCAAGGCCGAACACCGCTCCGGCGCCGGTGAGGATAAGGTTTTCGCGGAAAACATAGTGCGCCGCCTCGTTGGGGTAAAAACCCAGCACCTTGAGCGTCGCTATCTCGCGTATGCGCTCGGATATGTTGATATTCGTCAGGTTATAAAGCACTATAAACACCAGAAGTCCGGCGCAGAGGATGATCGCCGCAACGACAACGAGCAGGCCGTCCATCATGCTGCTCATGCGCGCCTTGATGTCAACACTCAGCGTCACGCCGCGAACGCCGTCCACATCATGGGTAAGAGCCTCGGCGCAGCGGTTTATATCCGCTCCGTCCGGTGCGTTTGCAAGCGCGGACTTATACTCCGGCACTTCGCCGAGCTGCTCCTCACAGGTTTCAGGCGAGATGAAAACGAAGCTGTCGACATAGTTATCAAACAGGGCGCTGACCGTAACTGTAAGCTCCTTTTTTTCGGAGGTCGTCAGTTTTATCTCATCGCCGACTTCAATTCCGCCGAGTTGCCGGGCAAGGTTATAGTTAATTGCCGCTTCGCCCCTGCCGGGATAGTCGATGGGTTCTCCGTCATAGCTAAGGTCAATGTACTTGCAAAGCTTCTTGCCGTCGGTCACGGTGAGCGTTGCACTTTTTATGGCATCGCTGCCGGACACCTCCGCAAGGCCACGATAGAGAAACACTGCATCCTTTATATCGTCTCCTGCGTCACGGAAGAATATCTCCTGCTCTTCCTCATTCATGTCATACGCCATCGTGATCTCATAATCATAGAGGATTATATCATCATACTGCCGCGTCACGACATTCTGGATAGTATTGTTAAGTCCGAGCGCCGTAAGCACAAGCGCGGTGCAGCCGCCGATGCCCAGAAGCATCATGAATATGCGCTTTTTATAGCGCATGATATTGCGCGCCGATACTTTCTGCATAAAGCTCATATCGTTCCACACCGTGGGTATACGCTCGAGCAGAATGCGCTTTCCGGCCTCGGGCGCTTTCGGGCGGATGAGATCCGCCGGAGCGCACTTAAGCTCCTTTGCGCAGCAGTACCATGTAACAAGCAGCGTTACCAAAAGGTTTGCGGCCGTTATTCCAAGCGCCAACGGCCAGTTCATTGTGAACGTAAGTCCGGAAAGATTGTATATCAGCCCGTATCCGAACCAGACTATCGCAGGGAACGCAAAGCTTCCTGCCGCAATGCCGAAAATACTGCCCAACACGGTTGCGCTGCCGGAGTAAAACATGTATTTTCCCATAATCGCGCCGGAGGAATAGCCCAGCGCTTTCATAATGCCTATCTGAGTACGCTGGTCGGCTATCATTCGCGTCATCGTCGTAAGGCACACGAGCGCCGCGACGAGGAAAAAGAACACCGGGAACACGGACGCCACGCTCTGGACAACGTTTG
>ERZ824488.1786-NODE-1786-length-21883-cov-3.453683_pt1 | contig 21883 bp, 19 predicted proteins | sample MGYA00519936_ERZ824488 | MGnify/ENA primary metagenome ERZ824488 (study PRJEB31778, sample SAMEA3449153) | human gut metagenome | biome: human gut; feature: human-associated habitat; material: faeces | place: United Kingdom | collected 2010/2012 ... | reverse complement strand
AAGCTAGGCCCTGTCAGCAGAGCTGCAGGGATGGATTGCGAATGTCCGCTTTACTCACGCAGTACATCAGAAAAAGGAAGGACACGGAATGTCATCTCCAATGCTATGGAGACGACGTTCCGTGTCTTTTTACTTTACAGGAAATTGCGTCCTGTAAAATAAGGACGAGGTGTCTATTCTGTTAAGGCGTATCAAGGAGAGATCCGCTTGCTTCATTTATATCTGCTTTACAGAATCAGCCGCTCTGCCGCGAACACAAACAACGGGATTGTCACAAGCGATGTCACCGTGGTAAAGGCATAGAGCTCAGAGGCGTACAGAGAGTTCTTATGGAAGCGCAGGGCAAATGCTGTGCCTGAGGCAGCGACCGGGCAGGCGGAGGCAACGAGCATTGTGCAGCCAACCATCGGGTCAAACGGAATCAGCACGAGCACGACGAGCAGAAGCGCCGGCATAAGGAGCAGCTTGGAAGCGGAAATAAGATAGAGCTTCTGATTTCGGAGCATGCTCAGAAGATCAGTCTGTGCGACAGAAATACCGGCTATGAGCATGGCGAGCGGCGTGTTCATACCGGCGACATAGTTCATCGAGTCGAGCAGCAGATACGGGATGTGGATCCTGCCGAAAAAGAACACCACGCCGAGGATGCTGGCAAAGATCATGGGGGAGAGCAGGCCCTTTTTCAGCTCCTTTAAAGAGAAAGTTCCAGTCATGATCATGATGCCGTGCGTCCACGAAAAGAAATTGAAGACAGTCATGTAGGCGGTCAGATAGAGCACGCCCTCGTTACCTAAGATGCTCTGCACGAGCGGTATACCGATAAAACCGCAGTTGGAATACATGCTGGCAAAGCGGTCGATGCCGCAGTCCGGATTGCCGGTCGTGCGGATCAGGACGGTGGAAAGGATGGCGGCTACGAGATGCGTCAGAAAAGCGAGCAGATAGGCGACGAGCAGCCCCTGTGCGAGATGAGCGGAATACTCGGTCTGCAAAGATACGATAGCGAGCATCGGATTGACGACCATGAGCAGCAGATTGGCGAGTACCTTGCTGCCATTTTCGTCGATCAGCCTCATCCGGAAGCAAAGGCAGCCGAGCAGTAAAAGAAGCAGCATTTTCAAAATCTGATTCACTATAATGACAAACATTGTGGTATAATCCTTTCAGAGAAATTCGGTCAGTGTAGCATACATGGCAGCAAAGCGGATTGCGAATATTCGCCTGACCAGATACTTTAGATCAAGTATGGCATAGCAAATACAGGATGTCTAGTGCAATGTTGCGGAAAAAGCGATCTTGTAAGATATCCCGGACAGGAATCGGCAGAAGGACAAGTCACAGAAGGTAGAGCTATGTATGAAACGCGCAGAATAACAGAGCAGGGAGGAAAATCAAAATGAAAAAGCTGATACTCGCATCAAATTCCCCGCGCAGGCGGGAACTCCTGGAGCAGATCGGAGTGGAATTCGAAGTGATTCCGAGCAACGCGGAAGAAAAGGTCACAAAGCAGGAGCCGTCGGAGGTCGTGGAGGAGCTTTCCAGACAGAAGGCGGAGGACGTAGCAGCAGCGGTAGAGGATGGCATCGTGCTCGGGGCAGATACCGTTGTATGTCAGGATGGCCAGATCATGGGCAAGCCAAAGGATGAGGCGGACGCGAAGCAGATGCTGCAGAAGCTGCAGGGTGAGGAGCATTCCGTTTATACCGGAGTGACGATTCTGGTAAAAGAAAATGGCGCGGTACAGCATGTACAGACGTTTTCACAGGAGACAAAGGTATATGTCTATGAGATGACTGACGAGGAGATTGACCGCTACATTGCTACCGGAGAGCCGCTGGACAAAGCGGGTGCCTATGGCATTCAGGGACGGTTCGCAGCTTATGTGGATGGCATCGAGGGTGACTACAACAATGTGGTCGGATTGCCGGTATCTGCAGTGTGGCAGGAGCTGAAGGAGCTGCTGTAAGCCGAAAGATTTGAAAGAAAAGAGAAGAAAGATAAAAACAGGCAGAGCTTCGAATATGCTGGCGTTTAGCAGATAGTATATTAGAAGTCTACTGCCTGTTTTTTTTGCTGATGGACGAGAACTATAAACAGACATCTGTATTCCTGTGATATAAAGCAAATTTTTGTGAAAAAACAAAATATATCAAAACAGCGCATATCCATCAAAATTAAATTATACATGCACAGAATGTATAGAAATGAACGAATAATGATGTTTTGTTTAGAATGACCAAAGAATATAATAATAGCATAATGATTCATGTCGATATGCCGGTATAAACAGAATCTAAACAAATCGATATAAGCAATTTGATAGAAAGGTGGAAGGAAAATGAAGAAAAAATGGATATCACTGTTGCTTTCTACAACAATGGCTATGGGCATGATTATGGGGACGGGGGTAATCGCACTGGCAGATTCTGAGCCAGAAGAAATCACATGGATGTTCTGGGATGATGTAAAGGCGAGCCAGGATTTGGTCAGCCTCGGGTACGGGGACATTATAGACCGTTTTAATGAAACGTATGATGGACAGTATCATGTAAATGTAGTTACAACAAATTTAACAGAGTATGAGACAAAGCTGAGTGCCTTGATTGCAGCAGGTGATACACCGGATGTATTTATCTGTAATCCTGGCCCGTATATGAAACGATATATAGATACGGGGGCAGTTGCAGATCTGACGGATACATTGAAGACAGATGAAAAGGACTGGTATGATACCTTTAATCCAGGTGTATTTGATGGTGTATCATTTGATGATAAGATTTGTGCGGTCCCGGTTAACGGGGCAATAGGCAGCCTTTTCTACAATACACAGATATTTGAGGAGCAGGGAATCGAAGTGCCGAAGACCTATGACGAATTGATTGAGGCATGTAAGAAGCTTCAGGATGCAGGGATTTCACCAATCGCATGCTCAGTCAATACCACCTGGGTATTTTCTATGATGGCGGGTTATTTGTTCCAGAGATCTGGTTGTAGCATGGATGCGATTAATGCGCATGAAGAGAACTGGACAGATGACAAATATGTAGCAGCAGCAGAGAAAGCAAAGGATATTGCACAGTATTTCCAGCCGACTGCAATCGGTGATTCAAACGATCAGGCAGTGGCTGCATTTTACAATGGAGAAGCAGCAATGCTGATTCAAGGATCTTGGTCTGTGGCAGGTATCAATGGAAACGCACCGGACATGGAAGAAGTGACCGGAATCATGCAGTTTCCGGCTATTGATGGATCAGAGGGAGATCCAAATGCAGTTATGATGAAGACAGATAATATGTGTATCAGTGCAACAACTGAACATAAGGATGCGTGCATTGCATTGCTTAAGATGTTCACAGATGATACTTCTGAAAAATATTATGTAGAAAAATGTGGAAAGACGGCAGTAACTGGTGCAGAAATTGACTACAGTACTGCAGCAAAGGAAATGAGCTACATTTCTGATGTTCTTCAGAATGCAACCAGTACTTTTGGTTTTTACAACGAGAGCACACCGGATAAGGAAGCGGCAGATATGTTTGATAATCTGATGAGTGATGTCGCAATGGGAAATGCAGAGCCTGCAGACGCATGCCAGCAGCTTCAGGACTACTATACCGAAAATGTGTGGGCAGAATAATAAAGGATAAGAGTGAATAAGTAAAACAGGGGCTGCGGATGAAGAGATTTGCAGAAAGACAGTGAAATCTCAAATTTCCGCGGCCTCTCTGACAATCATGAGGAATAAGAAATGGATCGAATTTTAAAAGATAAAAAGGCAATTTTTCTCTTCGTTTTCCCAGGAACGCTTTTATTTACACTGGTGTTGGTTATTCCGGTTATACAGGTATTATATTATTCGTTATGTGAATTTGACGGCATTACAACCCCCAAATTTATAGGATTTGCAAATTTCAAAGAACTGATTTTTAATGATGCGACGATGCGGATTGCATTGAAAAATTCGTTGTTTTTTACTGTTTTTTCTGCTATTACACAGCAGGTACTCGGACTGCTTCTTGCGGTATTATTAACCAACATTAATAAAGGAAGAAATCTGTTTAAAAACATTTACTATCTGCCCTGTGTACTTTCCAGTGCAGCTCTTGGATTGCTGTGGGCATTTCTTTTTAATCCAAGAATGGGGATCAATCAGATCCTTGCACAGTTTGGCATTCAGGGACCGATGTGGCTGGCTGATACAAAAGGATTTATTGTGCTTCCAATGTGGATGATTGCAATTATTGCACTCTGGCAGTACGTAGGAACTAATATGATGCTTTACATGGCACAGATCACAGGAATTTCAAAGGAATTGTATGAAGCATCTTATGTTGATGGCGCATCTAAAGTGAAATCATTCTGGTACATTACCCTTCCGCTGATTCGTCCTATGATGGTGACGTCTCTGTCTTTGAACTGTATTGGTTCATTGAAATTTTTCGATTTGGTCTATAATATGACAAAAGCCGGGCCAAATCACAGAACAGAGGTAATTGCCACACATCTGTACACGCAGGGCTTCCAGTATTTTAAATTCGGATATGCAAGTGCTATTTCAGTAGTGCTACTTTTGATGTGCCTGCTGGTTACACTGATCGTGAACCGCTGTATTAAGGTAGAGACGTATGAAGGATAGGAGGGAGTCTTATGAAAAGTAAAAAGAAGATTATCCAGCCGCTGCAGACCTGTATTTACCTCATACTGATTTTGCTGGCTGTAGTGTATATTGCACCGATGCTTTGGGTGCTCCTGGTATCGCTAAAAACAAATGCGGAGGTGATGGGATCTCCGTTTTCTCTTCCAGAAATCTACCAGTGGGGAAATTATACATTTGCGTGGGAAAATGCCAGGATGGGAAGAGCTTTTTTAAATTCTGTTCTGGTTAGCGGAATTACGATGATTGTCAGTATGCTTCTGGGCAGTATGGTTGCATTTGCAATTGCGAGGATGCGTTGGAAATTTTCAGGACTGACACTGATCTATTTTTTGTCTGGAATGATGATACCGGTTCATTGCGTACTGATACCTTTGTTTGTCAGGTTTTCCAAGCTGGGCTTGACAAATTCTCTGACTGGCCTGCTGCTTCCGTATATTACATTCTCCCTTCCAACAGCGGTATTTCTTCTGACAAACTTTTTTAAAGGAATGCCATCTGAACTAATGGAAGCTGCATTTATTGATGGATGTTCTATTTATAAGTGTTTTTTTCGGATTGCATTGCCACTGGCAAAGACTGGCATCATGGTTGCAGGATTGATGAATTTTGTTGGGAACTGGAACGAATTGCTTATCGCACTTGTGTTTGTGACAGAAGATGCGAAAAAGACATTGCCGGTCACCCTGACCTATTTTGTCAGTCCTTATGCAACGAATTATGTACAAATGTTTGCGGGAATTATGATTGCGATATTACCGACAATACTGGTATATTGTCTCTTCAGCAATCAGATCGTAGACGGACTGACTGCAGGCGCAGTGAAGGGATGAAATCATAAAAGAGAAAGGACATCATGGGAACAATGAGAAAGAAAGTGGATTATTCAAAAATAAGAGGTTTTAATTATACACAGAGCAGTGCGCGCTCTGACTATGAATTTTGGAAGAAATATGATCATAAGATGGTAGATCGGGAGATGGGGTTTGCGCAGCGGCTGAATTTGAACAGTGCTAGGATCTTTCTGAACTATCAGGTATATCTGGAGGATAAAGAGGTTTATCTTGAGCGGGTGAGAGACTTTGTACAAACTGCATGGTCACATGGGATTTCCACGAATCCAATCCTGTTTAATGGTTTTCGGTTTCTTGGAGAGACAGATGAAGAACTCTCAGCAGAGCCTGGTCAACTGAAACCGCTGGCACGGACAGTAGAAGATCCGTCCTGCTGGCACCTGGGAGAAGTTTACATAGATGATATGATCGCGGCAATCGGGGCTGAACCGGGGCTTTTATTCTGGGATATTGCAAATGAACCAGGATACAGCGATGATTTTGTAACCTGGTACGAGGATGAGCCAGAGTATTTGGAGGAATTTAGTACGCGTCCGGATATGAAGGAACTTCGGGAGAAACAGGAGAAGACATGGAACCTTGTGCGGCATTTTTGCTCTTATGTGCGGGCGAAGGATCCGGAGCATGAGCTTGGTGTGGGAAATATTTTTATTTTCGAGACCGATCCATCCGGAACAGCGCCATTGGTAGATGTACTGATTTTTCATGATTATTCAGCGACAAGAGGGCGGATGAACCGCATCTATGATTACGCGGAAAAGATGAGCAAAAAATATGGGAAACCACTTCTGAATAATGAGACAGGATGCCTGTGCAGGGCAAATCCATATGATATGACTCTGGAAATTCTGGAAGAACGAAAAATTGGCTGGTATTTATTTGAACTGACGATTGGAGAGGATATGTGGAGCAAGGCACATGGTCTTATATATCCGGACGGCACAATACGGGATCCGGCAATTATTGCTGCGTTGTTCGGCTTTTACCGACGCAGAAAAGGAACAATTGTGCGGGTAGATGTCAATCAGGAAGACTATGTCACGGAGCTGTTACTTCGGATCGAAAAATTCTTTTACCGGTGTAGAATGCAGAACCATATGGGCTATGAGGAAGAACGGGAAGCACTTCTGGAACTTTTAGAGTATGGAGCGAATATTCTGGAGGCAGGCGAACTGGTACCAATGAACAATCCACCGACAGCACGGGTAGAAGCGCTTCGCAATATGGAGCATCCAGACTTGGAGAAGGCAGAGGACTGGCTATATGAAATGGGTGAAACACTGCGGAAGGCTTGCAGGATTGTACGTCTGTAAATAAGCTGCAGAGCAGGGTAAGAAAGGTATACAGAAGGAGAAAAATGGATCAGAACAAAAAAAAATTACTTGTTTTTTATACAAGAAAAGAGGAAACACATTATCCATTTGAACTGGCTAGGAGCGTACATATGGCAATTGGTGCTGCAGGAGAGAAGCTGTGTCCAATGAATGGAAATTATGGGATTTTGTTTGCAGAAGGGGTAATAAATACAGATAATACAATTGGTTCAAGAGGACTTGCTGATTTGTCTGTATCACTGCTGGAAGATGGTACCTGTCGGTTGTCAGCAGTAGCAACAGATAAAAGTGAGAATATAGCACGGAAACAGGTTAGCTGGATTAGCTCTGATCTGGAAGTGTTCCGTTCGTGCACACCAACAGAAGATAAAGCGTGTATTCCGCAGAAAATTGCTTTTTCTGATTTACAGGCAGATTGTCTGCCGGATGGGACAGAAACCGGTTGTGTACTGGAGCTGACAGATGAACAGTACGAAAGGCTGGAAAAAAAGCGGCAAAGAGAATGTGCGCGGGGGAAAGGGGTTCGATTCCCTCTTAAGAAGGGATATGCAGATCCGGTGATTTTTCAATGGGAAAATGCATGGTATTTGCTTGCAACGAATGAAAAGACAGATAATATTGGACTGTATGTACGGAAAGCATCGGATATAGATGAGCTGTTTGCAGAAACGACAAAAGAGTATCGGATTTTGGGTCAGAACAAAAAGAAGGATTTTATAAAATGTTTCTGGGCACCAGAATTTCATGTGATCGGTGGGCGATTGTGGATTTTATTCGCGGTCAGCGCCGATCAGTGGAAGCCACAGTGCTATATGATGCGATTAAAGGAAGGCGGGGAAATCTGTAATACCGAAGACTGGGAGGAAGCAAAGCTTGTCGTAGATCAGGCGGGCATACCTCTGGCAAAAGATGGAATCAGTTTAGATATGACACATTTTTCAGTGGGTGGAATGGATTATCTTGTATGGTCTTACCGGGAGCATACAGGCACTCCGTTAGATACGGGATCAATGCTATATATAGCAAAAACCGATGCAAAGAAGCCGTGGAAGCTGACAAGTGAAATGACGCTGCTGTCCCGTCCGCTTTATGGATGGGAAAATGTAAATGGAACAATTAATAATGAAGGTCCTAATGCGCTGGTAAGAGAGGATAAGATATATCTGGCTTACGCAGGCGGAGATGCGAGAGGGTATACATATTCGACGGGGATTCTGTCTGCGGATATAACTGCCAACCTTCTGGACGCAGCAGCATGGAAAAAGCAGACCACTCCGGCACTTTCTTTTTATAGTTTTCATGGAGTTTACGGACCTGGACACGGGGCTTTTTACAAAGATGAGCAGGGAAGAGATTGTTTTTCCTTCCATGCAGAGAATGCTATTGATTCCAGAGATTGCCAGATTGGATGTTGTCAGGTCAGAATTGACGAATATGGCAGTTTGTTTTTTGAGTAAGATGATCAGGGTGGAAGGCTTCATACATTGAGATTTTACAGGCAAAAAGCGAAAAAGAAGAACTGTTCTTCAGGACAGTTCTTCTTTTTTAAATTAAAATGTATTTTGCTTGCGATAAGTGTTTGGTGGCATTCCGTATTTATTTTTAAAAGCGCGAAAAAGATTAAGCTCATTTTGATATCCAACGCGCCATGCAATTTCGCTGACAGGAATGGTAGTGGTGGTTAGCATCTTGCGGGCCTGATTCAGCCGTGTTTCGATCAGGTAATCTTGTGCAGACATATGCAGATTTGTACGAAATAATCGGCCAAGATGGCTTCGACTGATATTACAGAAAGCAGATACTTCATCCAACGAGCGGATGTTTGGATACTGACCTTGAATGTATCGGATGGCCTCAGAAAGATAGAAATTGTTGCTGCCATTGCTCTGAGGGGCTTTTTTTATGGAGACAGCACTGTTCTGGGCAAGTGCATCGAAAAAAAGATGCAAATGGCCGAGAATATATGCTTTTGAAGCAGTGGGGTGATCGTAAATCGCGAATAAATGCTCTTTATTTGCAGTGGCAGTCTGTGCGCTGTAATCCTTTGGCTTGTAGACGATATTGTTTTTTGAAATGCCGCAGGCGTGCAGGTACTGAGGTACAGACAGGCCATTGAAAATGATCCAGATGTAATGCCAGGGATTCTGCGGATCTGCGTGATAGAGGTGTTTTACGTTTGGCTCCAGTAAAAATCCTTCCCCTGCATTGACTTCCAGTTCATAATTATCCCAGATTTCCGGAGAATTTCCACAGCAGCAGTAGCCTTTTCCACTGATAATATAATGAAAAATGTACTGATTCAGAACAGTAGGACCATAAGAAAAAAATGGTTCGCATTTTTGGGTGGCAATTTCTGTTAAGGACAGATCCTGACACTCATTAAAGTTAAAATAGTAAGCGCTCATAAGATATCCTTTCTGAAAAACCAGACATTTCTTGTTAGCGAAGAGATAAGTAGGTGTTATAGTGTACGCTCTTCTTCCGCCGCCGGATAAAACACATCCACCAGAAACAGTCCCTGCGGCGGCGCAGTGAATCCTGCCAGCGAGCGGTCTTTCCCTTCAAGTGCAAGCCGGACTTCCGGAAGGGAACGGTCGCCAAGCCCAACCTCAAGGAGCGTACCGGTCAGGATGCGAACCATATTGTAGAGGAAGCCGTCTCCGTGGTAACGGATGGAAAGAATTCCGTCGTTTTCCTCAATCGCAATCTCATAGATGGTACGAACGGTCGATTTTTTCATGTGCCGGTTTGCACAGAAGCTTTTGAAATCATGAGTGCCGGTGAGCAGATCGGCGGCCTTGCGCATGTGCTCAAGATTCAGCTTATTTTCCACGCGGAGCAGGTAGCGTCGCTGAAAGACATTTGCGACTTCACCGCAGTCAATCCGGTATTCATACAGCTTGCTGCTGGCGGAGAGCCGTGCGTGGAAGCGCTCCGGCACCTGCTCGACTGCGAGGACACGGATGTCCTGCGGAAGATACTGATTAAAATAATCCTGGATTTTCTGGCAGGAATAACGGCTCATGATGCGCGGAATCCGGAAATTGGCGATCTGGCGCAGTGCATGTACGCCTGCATCGGTGCGGCCGGAGCCGTTCAGATCGACAGGCTCGCCGTAAAGCTGTTCCAGTATCGTTTCCAGCTTCTCCTGAATTGTATTTGAGGTGTTGCCCTGGCGCTGCCAGCCATTGTAGCGGGTGCCGTCATATTGAATCATGAGGCAGAAATTTGCCATGCGAGATGCTCCTTTCTGATGCTGTATATGCGGATTTGCTGCAGTTATTGTGCGTACCGTCTTTCGGGTATCATGTCTGTCGAGAGGCACTCTGCGGTGTACAGACAAATAGATATACACCGGATTTACGGCTGTACGGTATCTGTCTGCCGGATGCGGAAAATCTCAAATTCCCCGGCCTGTCCAAGCTTTTCATAGCCTGCAGCTTCATAATAATCGGCAAGCCCCATATCAGAATGCGAGATAATATAATTGACGGTACATTTTTTTGCGCTTGTTAAAAATTCCTGCCGGTCGATCTGGATGCCATAGCGGGAGACGAGGGTCAGCCGGTGCAGATGGTGATTTGATGCGATCACATCTGCGATCTGTGTCTCATCGTCCGGATCAATGCTCCAGTCAAGCAGATCGTTGCGGCGCAGGATACCACGGATCGACGGATCGTACTGTCGAAGCTCCAGCAGCTGCTGGCTTGAGTAGAGTGTGCGCTTTTCCAGTCCGGTTGCGGCAGAATCTGATTCGATGATGGAAGAAATCTCCAGGATCTCATCGCTTGTCTTGTAAATATTCTGCGGCATGTGCAGATAAGGCCGGACAGAAGAGCCGACGGTCGCGACAAAGACAGCGAAGACGATAGACAAAAGAAGCTGTGCCCATTTTTTCATGCGGAGAGTACAGAGCATGGTAAAGGCATAGGCGAGCACGAGATTGACCGGAAGCAGCCAGAACAGGCGGCGGATCCGGGTGGTCAGGCCGATCTTTGCCGCGAGCGGCACGATGAAGAACGGATTGAAGATCGTAAGAAGCATGAAAAGAAACGGATAAAGAAAGCCGAGGCTTAAGCGTTCCTTTCCGATCACGAAAAATCCGGCCAGGCATACAAAGTAAGCGATAAGAAACCATTCGATCCCACCGAAGGCGGTCCGGAACATTTCGTATAAAAAAGTTACATTTGAAAACTGAAAGATGGAAGACATTCGCATCACCTACTTTCCGGTATAAATAAGGATATGATTCTTTGTCAGCATGTACAGAGCAGCCATGAGCATGCATGGAAGGATCAGAATCACATACCGCACCACGATCCGCAGCTGCTTCTTGTGCAGTGCGAGCGGCAGATAAAAGGCCGTCAGCTCAAACGGAATCATAAAGATAGAGGACATATTCAGCCCAAAGGAGCCGAGGATGACCAGAAACGAGTAGACCCACCACGTTTTCCCTTCCGGATTCAAAATCGTCTTCAGGAAGCAGTACAGCAGCGCCGGAATAATCAGAACGGCGAGAATTGTTTTGCCTTCCGACGGGCGGATGATCAGAAATTCAGCTGCCGTGAACAGGTTGAAGCTGAAGAAGTTCAGCAGCCAGAGAAAGGCGAGCATAAGAGTACTCTTTGCACGGTTCCCATGAAAAAGGAAGCGTCCGATCTCATACATGATGCACTGGTACAAAATGATAACGACAGATGCCATAACGGTCATATTCTCTACCATCGGATGCAGATGCAGCAGCTGGCACATGACCGCGCCGTGATTCTGATAGGTTTCCAGCAGATATTCCGGGTTCAGGTAGTCGAGGAGCTTACCGGTATATGGATTGTACTGGCTGAGCGTATTCGTATACAGCGAAGTCGCCGTGTCACCAAGGTAGTAGGACTGATCCCAGATTGCGTAGGTTTCGTCATTCAGATTAAAAAGAAGGACCTGGGCGGCAATCAGGATGAGCAGCACACAGGTGCTATATTTTTGCTGTCCGGTAAAAAGCGACCGCAGACATGCCAGCCTGGAGCCGAAATCCTTTCGCTCGGTAATAAAAAAGAGAATCGATACGAGTATAAGTACAATGGCCCACACAGCCGACAGCCGGGATAACGGCCATAAAAGCACCTTCATCGGAAGTGCCAGCACCGTAAACAGAAAATGATAGACGAAGAATCCAAGGATCGTCGTGCGCGCAAATGAAAAATCCGAGGCCGGAACGAGCCGCACCGCAAGTGCACCGAACGCATAATAGAAAAAGAAGTACAGGAGCAGAACTCCTGCGAGAATCAAAAGCTGAATCATCATTCGTATTCTCCCATATAGATAGTAAGGTTTAAACGGTAACAAATCAAAGCAGAATTTTCCGGCAAAAAAGCACAGAACAAACGATCTGTCATCTCTATAAAGATACCAATTTTTGCGGGAAAAATCAAGGCGAAGGGCGATATCTCAATTGACAATAAGAAGACACCGGTTCTATACTTGATTCAGGCAGACTGTGCTGTTTGGGATCAGATACAGACAGGATGGAAGAGAACGGCAAAATCAACAGGGAGGAGAAAAAAATGGGGAAAAGAGACAGGTTATGGAAAAAGCTATGGGTACTGGCATTGTGTGGAGTAATGGCTATGGAACCGGCTGTAGCGTGTGCGGAAGAACCGGCAGAAGCGATGAATGCAGCGGATGCTCAGGCAGATGTGAGTATGGAGCTGCCGGAAGAAGTGGAAAATGATATCGTGGAGGAGATGGATGAAGCAGTAGCAGAGATACCATCTGAAGCAGGAACAGAGTCCGGGAAAACGGATGCAGAGGCATCAGACATTGATGAGACGGCAGAAACAGATACGGAAGGAAGCAGCACCGGAGAAGCTGTGGCACCTTACGACGATTCTGGTCTGGAGGTAGAATCGGTGACGGAGGTGGAGCTGTCGCCGTTTGCGGTGCAGGCTTCGAATGAACTTGGCGGAACCTGCGGGACAAATGTGACGTGGTCCTTAAAGGATGGAATTATGACGATCTCAGGAAACGGAGCAATGGATGATTTTATCATTGTCCGGGACTGGTACACAGGACAGCTGATCGAAGAGGAAACGCATCGAAGCCCGTGGGAAGATTATAATGCGCAGATCCGGGAGGTTTATGTTGAGGATGGCGTGACGTCTGTCGGCAGTATCGCATTTTGTGACTGCTATAACCTGGAAAAGGCAGTACTTGGCAATTCCGTGAAAACGATCGGAAGTAACGCATTCGCAAATGATAAAAATCTGACAGAGCTTTCTCTTGGAAAATCAGTAGAGTCCATCGGAGACAATGCCTTTTACGGAATTGGTATCAAAACGCTGGTTTTGCCATCCAGTTTGAAAACCATCAATTATTATGGACTTCAGGCGTTGCAGAAGCTGGAAAACTTTGTGACAGAAAACGGGGGCACTTATCAGGCGGTGGATGGTGTCTTGTATACTGCTAACGGGACCACATTAGTTGCATATCCGTGCAGCAGAAACGGAGAGTACCGGATTCCGGCTGGTGTTACGAAAATAGAGAGAAATGCGTTCTATCAAACAAGCCTGTCTAAGATCGTAATTCCGGATTCAGTGACAGAGATCGGAGAGAGTGCGTTTGATTATAGTAATGACTTGAAAACAATTGTGTTCGGAAAGGGAGCAAAGGTAATTCCGAGTAGTTGCTGCTATTATGACAGGGCACTGACGACCGTTATTATTCCGGAAGGGGTAACCACCATTAAGGAAAGTGCATTCTGGTGGTGTACGGCGCTAGAAGAAATTACATTACCCTCTACAGTGAACGTGATCGAAAGGGCATTTGAGAAGGCAACGAAGGTCACAATCCAAAATGACAATATTAAGCAGATTGAAGACGGGACTTATATAGATGGATTTTATGTGAGTCTGACAGCAACCGAACTGTATCAAAATGCATTTGCGGTACTGGAGCTTGTAAATGCAGAAAGAAAAAAAGCAGGTGTTCCTGCGCTTGTGATGGATCCGGGCCTTTTGGATACTGCGATGCAAAGAAGCTTTGAAACCGCGCTGTACTGGAGCCATACAAGGCCGAACGGACTGGATTGCTTTACTGCAAACAATAAAATGAGGGGTGAGAATATTGCGGCAGGGGCACCGACACCGGAATCTGTAATGGATATGTGGATGAATTCAGACGGACACAGGGCGAATATACTTTCTTCCGGATTTACAAGCCTTGGCGTTGGCTGTGTATATGCAGATGGCGGTTACTACTGGGTGCAGTGCTTTGGGACTGACCGCGGGACAGCAGCAAGTGCCGGCAATTACCGGAATACGACGAATACAAGGAATATTTTGGTAAAAAGAGAAGAACCATATTACAGTGCAGAGCTGTGGCTAAGCTCCGATAAGTTGGCCGCAGGAGATGTGGAAGAGGTATTTGTATGCTGGAATGGTCGGCCTGTCTCAGGTACAAATGCAGTGCTTGTATCCTCAGATCCGGCAGTGTGCGAAGTGAGCAATGGGAGACTGATTGCAAAAAAAGCAGGTACGGCAACAATTACATTGTATTATGAAGGCTACAGGGAGGCTGCGGTAACAAAAACAGTTACGGTGTCAGAGAAGGCATCTGCAGGTAAGCCATCTACAGGCAAGCCATCCGCAGGCCAGGCCCAGTCCAAAAACACATACAAGGTGAACTTTTATCCAAATGGCGGTCAGGGAGGCATGATCGTACAGAGTGTAAAGAAAAAAGCAAAGCTGAAAACACTCCCGAAGGTAGTCCGCAGCGGTTATCAGTTCTCCGGCTGGTATACGGCGAAGACAAAAGGAAAGAAAGTGTCTGCCTCTACGAAGGTGACGAAAAACCTGAAGCTCTATGCGCGGTGGACAAAAGTGAAGGTAGCTAAGCCGTCCATAAAAAAGGCTGTGAATAAGAAAAAACAGAAAGCAGCGATAACGGTAAGTAAAGTCTCCGGAGCAAAGGGCTATCAGCTTCTGTATGCGGATAACGCAAAATTCAAAAATGCAAAAACAATCACCATTTCAAAGCCCTCCACAACACTGAAAAATTTACAGAAGGGGAAGACATACTATGTAAAAGCAAGAGCTTACAAAAAGGATTCCACCGGGAAAAAGGTGTTTGGGGCTTACGGAAAGAGTAAAAAGGTTAAGATCAGGAAATGAATGAAACAGACGCCGAAAAAGTTATTGACAAAAAACGGGCAGAAACATATAATCATATTTGCGTTTGGAAATAGAAAATATACTATTTCACTAAATATAAAAATATTGTTCGCGTTCGGAGTTATATAAGCGAGATGCTTATGGAAACGGGTGAGATTCCCGTACAATGCCGTTGCTGTGTAGGAGGAGTTTTCTTCATCATGCCACTGGAACAGTTGTTCCGGGAAGGCGGAGAAAGCGAGGATGCCCAAGTCAGAATACAGGCTCTGAATGTATCTGATTCGCTGCGGGCCACAGCACAACAGATCATATATCATAGTGCAGAATACAGATTTTGTGTACAGATAAGGACATAGCATAATGGGCTGTGTCCTTTTTTCGTTACAGGAAACTACGTCCTGTAAAGCAAAAACGCTCTGCGAGGATGCGCGCTGCGGCGTAAGCAGAAGATGTAGCAAGCGACCGTCGCAGACGCAAAAATCTTCCCTGTAATATAGGAAGTATGAGGGCAGATAAAAAGAAAATAAGAGAGGACAGGAAATGGAAGGACAGAAGCAACAAATCGAAGCAATTCGGGATTACTGGAATCAGCGGGCAAATGGATTTGCACTTGCAGTGGATGAGGAGCTGAAGCTGGAAGAGGCAAAGGAATGGGAGCGGCAGTTCCGGGAGAGTATTCAGAAACCGGAAGCCAGGGTGCTGGATGACGGGACAGGAGCCGGGTTTTTCCCGGTAATTTTAAGTCGCCTGGGCTATAGGGTGACGGCGATTGATTATTCGGATGAAATGGTAGCGCAGGCGAAGGAGCGCTTTGAAAAGCTGGGAATTTCAGTCGATGTCCGTCAGATGGATGCACAGCATCTGGCCTTTGCGGATGCAAGCTTTGACGCAGTCGTATCGCGCAATGTGCTGTGGAATCTGGATGATCCGGAGGCGGCTTATCACGAGATCTGCCGGGTGCTCCGTCCAGGAGGAGTGCTGATTCTGGAGGACGGAAATATGTATCTGTATATGAATGATCCGGAATATGCAGCCTGGCATGAGGCACAGCTGGAGAAGCGAAAAAAGGAGCAGGCCAAGGAGAGCCTGCATGGGAAGTACAATGTGGACCATGTAGATTTTTCGATTATTGAGCGGATTGCGGGCGATTTATCCATCAGTAAGATCCGGAGGCCACAGTGGGATTTTAACCAGCTGGTGTCTCTTGGCTTTGATGATATTCATATCACAACGACAGGGGAAAAGCTGCCGATGGGTTTCCGGATCACAGCCCGGAAGAAAGAGGTGCGTCTTGGCTAAGATGATCCGGAAAAGGCTGGTGTCACTTTTTATTATTTTATTTGGTCTGTCAATTCTGACATTTGGCCTGACATATCTGCTGCCGTCTGATCCGGTGGAGGAGCTCATTACTTCGATGGGCGGAAGTCATGACCCGGAGATTGTAGAAAAACTGGAGGAGCAGTACGGTACGAGCCGCCCGTTTTTTGTACAATATATAGACTGGATCAAAGGTGTGGTGCTCCACGGGGATTTTGGCATTTCCGTAAAGTATAACAAGCCGGTTAAGGAGGTCATTGCGCAGAAGCTTCCGAATACAGTAAAGCTGGCCTGCACGTCATTTCTTACGATGGTGCTCATTGCTTTTCCGCTGGGTATTCTTTCTGCAGTATATAAGGACAGGGTGGCAGATTATATCATTCGATTTCTTTCTTTTATTGGAGTATCGATGCCGAGCTTCTGGTTTGGTATGCTTCTGATCTGGATTCTGGCCGTGCGCCTTGGCTGGCTGCCGGTGGCCGGTTCATCATCGTGGAAGCATATCGTCATGCCGACGCTGACCCTGGCGATGGGCATGAGCTGCTCTTATATCCGTCGGATCCGTGCAGTCATGGTGGAGCAGCTCGGTGAAGAGTATATCACCGGCTGCAAGTCAAGAGGAATCGGGAGGATTCGCATCATTTTCACACATGTGCTTCCAAATTCGCTGCTGGCGGTCATCACGATGCTCGGTATGTCATTTGGCGGACTGCTCGGCGGCACGATGATCGTGGAGACAGTATTTAGCTGGAACGGAATCGGACAGGTATGTACGACTGCGATTTCGGCGAGAGATTATGCGCTGATTCAGGGTTATACGATGTGGATGGGCTTTATTTACGTTATTGTCAATCTACTGGTCGATATTTCGTATTCCTTTATTGATCCGCGTATCAGAAGGGGGATGGCACAGAAATGAAACGAAAGATGAGCCCCTCGATGAAAAAAGCATGGATTCGTTTTACGGTCCTTTTAATACTGGCGATTCTGTTTTTATCCTTTGCGTTGTTTGCAGGTGTGCTGGCACCGTTTGATCCTCTGGAAAGCCATTATGTGGATATGCTGAAGGCGCCGAATTCTACATATATTTTTGGCACGGACCAGCTCGGCAGGGACCTGTTTTCGAGAATTCTGTATGGCGGAAAAAGCTCATTGCTCATCGCGTTTACCGTTACAGCGATTATTTCTTCCGTGGGAATTTTGGTCGGTACGATCGCGGGATTCACCGGCGGTATTTTTGACAACCTGCTCATGCGGTTTTCGGACATGCTGATGGCGTTTCCCGGCTATATCTTTACGATCGCCCTTGTCAGCTTTATCGGTGTGGGTCTGCCGAATATGATTTTGGCGATGTCCCTGACCGGATGGACCTATTATGCGCGTATCAGCCGCTCGCTGGTGCTTAGTGTGAAGAATAATGTGTATATTGAGCAGGCACGACTTGGCGGAGCTTCAAACTGGAAGATTTTGCTGCATTATATTATTCCGAATGTGCTGCCGTCGCTGCTGGTCAACATTTTTCAGGATATTGGCGGAGAATTGCTGACGATATCCGGGCTTTCTCTTCTCGGACTTGGCTCGCCGCCTCCGACGCCGGAGTGGGGCTTTATGCTTTCAGAAGGAAAAGACTACATGTATTCCGCTCCGTGGATGTTGCTTTTCCCGGGCATGGTCATTCTGATCAGTGTGGTTATCTTCAATCTTCTGGGCGATTGCATCCAGGATCTGATGAACCCGAAAGAAAATGTGTGGTAATGGCATAGATAGTGAAGGCACTTGCCTTTCTATATAGAACTTTTTATTTTTCATTTTACAGGAGGAAACGAAATATGAAAAAGAGACTGAAATATTGTATTCCTGCAATGGCGGCTGCAATGGTAATGACTGCGGCGGCTCCGGGAGTCATGGCGGCAGAGGATACGCATCTGAATGCGGCAATGTTTATGTGGATGGACGGACTGGATCCGGCAGAAGGCTGGAATGGCTGGACAACGATGCGCTGCGGTATTGGTGAGACTCTTCTGACTGCAAATGAGAACATGGAAGTTGTTCCGTGTCTGGCAGATTCGTGGGAGCAGGTGGATGACACAACGTATAAATTTCATATCCGACAGGGGGTAAAGTTCTCAAACGGTAATGACATGACACCGGAAACGGTAAAGGCATCGATTGAGCGTACCGCTGAGCAGAACAGCCGCGGCAGCAATCTGAAGCTGGCAAGCATTGAGGTAGACGGGGAGAACGTGATCTTCAAGACAACCGAACCGTACAGCGCGTTTCCATATTATCTGACCGAGCCGATGTGTATTATTGTAGATACGACGGTGGATACGAGCAATTACGACAATCAGCCGATCTGCACCGGTGCTTACGCATGCGAGGAGTATGTACCGGAAGAAAAGTATGAGCTTGTGGCAAACCAGTATTACTGGGATGGTGTTCCGGAGGTAGACAGTATCACAGTGCTGAATATTGATGATGATACGAAGGTCAGTGCAATCCTTTCCGGCGATATTGATGTGGCAGTCGCTCCGAGTGCGACGACACTTTCCCAGGTAGAGGGCATGGATAATATCGAGATGGTAAAGGTGACCGGTACCCGTGAGAATGATCTGGAGATGAACTGCCGCGAGGGCCGTCCGACCGCTGATGTGAACCTGAGAAAGGCGCTGTCCTATGCAATTGACCGTGAGGTCATCGCACAGGTAGCAGGCAACGGCTATGCACAGCCGCTTGGCAAGGCATTTCCGGATACCGTAGGCTATGATACGGATGACTACAAGGCAGACAGTCAGACCTATGATGTTGATCAGGCAAAGGAGTATCTGGCAAAGGCAGGCTATGAGGACACAGATGGAAATGGCTATGTGGAGAAGGACGGAGAGGAGCTTGTACTGAATATCGCGCTTCGTTCCAACTCTTCTACCGCAGTTTACCAGGCAATGCAGGATATGTGGAAGGCGATCGGCGTACATGTGGAAATCGAGCTGATGGAAAATACGTCCGATGCACGTGACAGCGGAGAGTTTGATTTTATCAGTGGCGGCTGGCAGACCGTAAACAATGCGGACGGACAGTCTTATCTGAAGAACCGCTGGTCTGACAATGGTCCGGATAACTATACAGGATATCACAGTGATGCATTCCAGGAGGTTATGGATCGGCTGGATGCAGCATTTGATTATGATGAGCGCGTAAAATGCTTCGTAGATGCAGAGCAGATCCTGACAGAGGATTGCCCGTCGATCTTCCTGTATGCAAATGATAATATTACGCTGGTAAACACCGACAAGGTAAAGGATGTTACGGTATTCCCGATCGATTATTACATGATTACCGGCAAGTGGAAAGTAGCTGAATAAGAGAACCTATGAACATATTAGAGATTCAAAACTGTACGATATGCTATCAGAATGGCACCTCGGCAGTGTCTGACGTCTCCCTTTCCGTCTCGGAAGGGGAGATTGTCAGCATTGTGGGAGAAAGCGGAAGCGGCAAGACGACACTGATCAGGGCAATCCTCGGGCTGCTGCCGGCAGGCGGAAGGATTACCGGTGGAAGTATTTTGTTCAACGGACGTGATCTGGTGAAGATGCGGGAGCAGGAGCTGCAGGATATCCGGGGCAGAGAAATCGCGATGATCTTTCAGGATGTGGGGGCGGCACTGGATCCGATAGAAAAAATCAAAAGGCAGTATGCGGAGGCGATCGCGGTACATGAAAAGCAGCCGAAGCAGACCTATTTTGAACGGGCGATCGGGATGCTGCAGAAGATGCACCTGACGGATCCGAAGCGGGTCATGGATGCCTATCCGTTTGAGCTTTCCGGCGGAATGAAGCAGCGGGTCGGAATCGCAATGGGGATGACGGCACAGCCGAGGCTTTTGCTGGCGGATGAGCCGACCTCTGCGCTGGATGTGACGATTCAGGCACAGGTGGTACATGAATTAAAGGAGCTCCGCAGAAAATACGGGACGACGATTATTCTTGTCACGCACAACATGGGTGTGGCCTCTTATCTTTCCGATAAGATCGGAGTCATGTGTAAAAGTCGGCTGGTAGAGTTCGGCAGCCGCGATGAGATCATTTATCATCCGAAAGAGACTTATACAAAGGAGCTGCTTGAGGCGGTTCCAAAGTTGGGAGGCAGACGGTTTGCAGGGTGAGGAAATATTATTGGAGGTTTCTCATGTAAATAAGGAATTTCCGGTGAAAAAGCAACGGCTGCACGCAGTCTCAGACGTCAGCTTTGCGCTTCATAAAGGAGAGCTTCTTGGCATTGTAGGCGAGAGCGGCTGCGGGAAAAGTACACTGGCGAAAATGCTGGTGGGCTCACTGCCGGTGTCATCCGGAAAAATGGAGCTGAGCGGTGTGGACTACGCAGCACTCAAAGGAAAAGAAAAGAGAGCATTCCGAAGAAAGATCCAGATGGTCTTTCAGGATCCTTTAAGCTCCTTTTCACCGCGTATGAAGATCGGGACATATCTGGCGGAGCCACGAAGAAATTATGATAAGGTATCGAAGCAGCAGGCTTTCGCAGAAGCAGAGCAGCTCCTGGAAAAGGTCGGGCTGCCGCGCGATTTTCTTGTGCGTTACCCACACGAGCTTTCCGGCGGACAGCTGCAGCGCGTGGCGATTGCTAGAGCGCTGGCGATCCATCCGGAGCTTCTGATCTGTGATGAGGCGACCGGTGCGCTGGATGTCTCGATTCAGAACCAGATCGCAAAGCTTCTTGTGGAGCTTGTCCGGGAACAAAACATGGGATGCATTTTTATCGGTCATGATCTGGCGCTGGTACGCAGCGTGACACAGCGAATCGCAGTCATGTATCTTGGTCGGATCGTAGAGCTTCTGGACAGTGAGGATCTCGAGGTGAGCTGTCGGCATCCGTATACAAAGGCGCTGCTGAACTCTGTATTTGATGTATATTGTGATCAGAATGAAGAGGTTCAGCTTTTGCAGGGCGAGCCGCCAAGCCCGCTGCAGATGTCGGAGGGGTGCCCATTCGCACCACGGTGTCCGAAATGTACGAAGGAGTGCAGACGGCAGATTCCGGTACTTAGGACGATAGAGGATGGACATGACGTGGCGTGTCACTATGCAATGTAGGTAGCTATTGACAGCTGAAGAAAAAAAGAGTAAGAAAAAGCTCTCGCAGGAGCAGAGCCGGTGTAAAATGCCGGTGTGCTTCTGCGGGAGCTTTTTTCAGTTATGGGCAGGCAATCCCCTCACCTGCCGCTAAGTGCTCCGCGCACTTGAAGCGGGGGAATGTTTATCTGCGTTTAAGATACACAGCCGGTGGGGATAAAGAGAGGAGTCTGTGGATAAACAGAAAAAAATCGGGCGGCGTGGTTGAAAAGTGTCCGGAAATTTCTTATACTAAAAAATAGTACCTGCTATCTCTGAATATCCGGGACAGAGGATGGAAAGGGACATCCATGAATCAGAAGACGGCAGGATGTGAAATAATTACGGAAGAAAATGGAGAAACTGATCGTGACAGAGGAATTTTATATAGATCCCAGGCTGCAAGAGGAGATCGAGCAGCAGCTTCTGGAGCTGC